>Ga0116110_1000278_pt1 | contig 32347 bp, 27 predicted proteins | sample June2015DPH_8_50_FD_89719 | JGI IMG/M metagenome (GOLD analysis project Ga0116110, IMG submission 89719) | Peatland microbial communities from SPRUCE experiment site at the Marcell Experimental Forest, Minnesota, USA - June2015DPH_8_40 | ecosystem: Environmental > Terrestrial > Soil > Wetlands >...
AAAAGGGCGGTCAAAAAAACAGCTTGAACCCCTTTAAAACAAGGTTATACTAAGCCTTGAAACAGAGTGTGTTAGGCTCGGAACGGTAAAGCTTCCTCGTTCGATTCCGACCCTCGCCTCCAATTCCAACTGCGTGTGCAGTAGCGGTTTAGGAGGTTCGGGAGTCCAAACGGACACCAAAACGGACACCAATTTTCCAATCCGTAGGAAACCAGCATAGGCCGGCGTAATCCGCCGCCTATCGGTTAACGCTTCGGATTCGGCCTGAGTTATTCTCGCGGTTGCGTGAAAAATATGAAAACACGTTACCGTCTCATCTGCCGTGGAATCCGTGGCGGAGCCTACTACTGCGTGGACACCAAGACCGGCAAACGCACCAGTCTGGGCACCATCAATGCAGACGATGCCCGGCAGGTCATCGAAGCCAAGAACAATTCCGAACGCCAGCCGATGCTGAATCTCCAGATTGCCAAAGCGTATCTGGCGGGCAGCGACAACGGCATCACCACGCGAACGTGGCAGCACGCCATTGAAGCGTTGACCAACACCAAACAGGGAGCCAACCAACACCGCTGGAAAACTGCCGCCAAGGACAAGGCGTTTATCCCGTTGCTGCCGCAGGTCATCATTGAAACCAAAGGTGAAACGATCCTGAAGGTTCTGCAAATGGGCACGGTTTCCACCAACGTCTATTTGCGCCGCCTGCACAATTTCTGCGTGGACATGAATTGGCTGCCGTGGCCGCTCGTGCCGAAACGCCAGTGGCCCGCCGTAGAGTTCAAAGAGAAGCGCAGCATCACGCTGGCGGAACATCTGGCCATTGTCGCCCGCGAACAAAATCCCGAACGCAAGGCATTCTACAAACTCGCGTGGCACTTGGGCGCATCGCAATCCGACCTGGCATTCCTCGAAGCCGAGAATGTTGATTGGGACAACCACGTCATCAGCTACAAGCGCATGAAGACCGGAACGGCTGCCATCATGCGCATGGATGAAGACATGGAGGAAATCTTGCGCGACCTGCCAGGAACCGGCCCGCTGTTTCCGTATCTGCGAACTGTCCGTTCGGGCGACCGCGCCACGGAGTTCAAACAACGTTGCACTGGACTTGGCATCAAAGGCGTCTCGCTGCACAGCTATCGTTATGCTTGGGCGGAACGGGCAAAGACGGCGGGCTACCCCGAACGGTTTGCCCAGGTGAATCTTGGCCACAATAGCCGGGCGATGGCGCGGGCGTATTCTCGCAAAGCCCCGGTGGAAATGCCGTCCCTCAGTGAATACGAACGGCAACAAAAGGCCATTATTGGAAACCGGAACACCGAACCAGCGGCGAACGCCGTAGCCGCATAGGAGGCCATCATGCAATCTTGGCAAATAAAAGCACTCGAACTGGAAGTGTCGGTGTTGAAACACCTTGACGGATTCATTCACGAACACGCGCTCTATTTTCTCATTGGAGCCATTTATCTTTTGCTGGCTTTATTGGCGTGGGTATTGAACGGTGGATTGCGATGCAAAGGAGGAAAATCCACGCCTCATGTCCGGCCAGCCCTTTTCATCCATCTGCCGGGACCGCCTCCACCGTCCCCGGACACGTTCGACACATTTCCGCCGCCGCACCATTCGGCGCATTGCGATCACGATAATGATTATTGGGAATGACCACGGCACCAGCGGTGTTCTGTTAAGGTGAATTCTTGAATACCATAGACCATCAACTGTTCTTGGCTTGTGTTAACGTTGTTCCCGACGGATTCGCCATCGGCGGAATTTTGTTCGACGCCTCTGTCAACGATGCCAAGGCAGTTATATTGATTGCCCGGCTGGGAAAAATCTCCCGGTTGCAACAGGTAAACACAATCGGCCAATTCGCAGTCTTCTGCTTTGAAATTGGTCTATGTTGCCAGTTACAATCGTGGCGTTAGGTGCTCAATGCCTGTCGCGAACCCGAATAATCCGACTGCCGGCTCCGCCGAACCTTACTGGTTTGAGTGGAAGACCGGCTTGCTATGCCTTGTCGAGCTGTTGGATGAGGACTCGGAGGTTGCGGCGGTCGCTTTCCAGACCCACGGGACAAAAGGTTGGGACGACGTCGGGGTTCGGTTCCGTGACGGCAGGACACGGCTATTGCAAATGAAGCACTCGCGGAGTGGCGATCCGCTGACGTTTGGTGATTTGATTACTGCTCCGTCCGAAGGTGCTCCTACATTGCTGCGCGCACTGGCGCGTGCGTGGAAAACCGAAGCCGAGTTGCGCGGAAACGTTGAGTGTGTTCTGACGACGAATCGCAGTGCGGGAACAAACTGGTATCAGGGTCGTCCGCCACTGGTGGAATTCTTCGACAAGGTGAAGATTCGCGTGGCGCAAGTGACGTCGTTAACTGACGTTCACTGGAAAGGCGAGGATGAGCGGTATCCACGGGCGTGGGAAATTTTCATCGCAGAATTAAGCGATCTGACACCTGCGGAGAAGTTCGTGTTTCTCCAAGCGCTCAACATCAAGGTGGACGCACCGGATTTGGACGCACTTGAAACGCGAATCCGCGATCGACTGGCCGTGCTCACGGGACTACCGCCGTCGTCCGTCAACGGATTATTCAACGCCCTCCTGGCAAATCTGCGCAAATGGACCTGCCAGACACGCCGTGAGCAGGAGTGGATAGACCGAGAGGCATTGCGTGCCTTACTGGCTGGCGGAGAGGATGCGCCACCATGGCTTGGGCACTGCGAGGTGGAAACTCCAGAACCGTTTTTCCCGAGCCGCAATGCAGTGGTGAATTCGCTGCGCACCTCGCTTCAAAGCGAGTCGGCGCACAAGGTGGATTTTCTTGCCGCGGAGCCGGGCGCGGGAAAAACAAGCTGCATCAGCAAGCTCGCACGCAGCGGCGCAGTGCTATGGAAGGAACAGTGCGTCTCGATTCGGTTTTATGCCTACCGGCCTATTCGCCCCGGCCAGTCTGATACGAGCAGTGATTATGGAATTGGCGTCCGACCGGAGGCGCTGTGGCTCGGGTTGCTGTGGCAAATTCGAGACCATCTGCGAAAGACCCACCTGCTCGCTGAATTGCGTGTTCCCGTTTGGCTGGATGGAATGACTTGGGAAATCGCGCAGAAGCATGTGCTCAGAATTGCCGACGCGCTGGGCAGCCGGTGGGGCCGTTGTTTTGTTGTATGCATTGATGGGATCGACCACGCCGCCCGCGCGCGCCGGAAAAACCTTCCTGAATTTTTACAAACCCTGCCTTCCCCGGACGCGATTCCGGCGCACGTTCGTTTCCTGCTTGCCGGCCAGCCGGTGGACGCCTACCCGGAGTATCCATTCTTTCTTCGCCAAGCCCACGCCGCCGTCAAGGTGCATCCGATTGACACGCTCGCGGACGAGGATCTGCGGGTGCTCTGGCGTGCCGCCAAGTCACAACTGCCTGCGCAGACCGAGGACGCGGTGCTTCGCTTGCTCGCAGAAAAAGCGCAGCGCCGCACACTTCCGACGGTGTATGCGGTCGAAGACATCCGCACCAGCGCCACGCTGGAGGAGGTTGCCAGCACGCTCAACGCACGCCCGCTCGCGGATTCGTTACATAATTACTACGATGCGATTTGGTCCGCAGCCACCGTGACGTCGGGCGACGGTCCACGCCTTGCGGCCATGTTCGTCTTGCTACATGAGCGCCCGACTGGCGAATTGATGGCTTCGGCATTTTCCGGATTGGGAAAATCTGCCGTTGAATGGACGGACATTCTGCGGCGGCTGCGTCCGCTGGTGCGCGAAACTGCGGAGGGATTTGAGGTGTTGCATAACGACCTCCGCGTGCATCTTGACGCCGGGCTCGCCAACGAACCATTCGTGCGCAGAGATGTCGCGTCGGCGCTCGCGAACCACTACCGCAAGCCAACGAGCAACCGGTTTACCGCGCATCTTTCATTGCTCGACCTGCTCACCACGGCGGAACGGGGAACGGATTTTGCAAATGATTTCACGGTGGATTGGGTCATCGAAGCGGGTGCACTCGGCCTCGTGAACGAGCGGCTGGCTGACGAATGTAGCGCGGGTTTTGCCGCTGCAGTAGCCCGGCAGGACTGGCTGTTGCTGCACTCGGTAGCCTGCGCTTCCCTGACAGTGCATCGGCTGAACGAGTGTCTTGCAAACTCGGATCGCGAACACGACCCGTTTAAATCGAAAATCGCACCAACTTTTCTTCCGGTCGAGGGCGAGCCACTTCCGTTTGAATTATGGGGCGCGGCCGATTTTTCCGAACTCCTCGCTGCGTGCCAGCGCCTTATCGATTGCGGCGCAGAACAGCGGGCAGTCCTCGTGTTGAAGCAGTGGGTGGGCGGCATTTCAGTGGAGGCATTGGTCGAACGACTGGCGATGAGCGCGAAGAGCGAAAATGAAAGAAACGGTGGACGTGAGGTTCTGCGCCGAGATTTCGAGCGTTTGGGCCGTCTCTGTGCACTATGCCGCCTGCCGCTTGTATCCACAGAATCCGATTTAGAAAAGAACTCGGGTCACCGCGCCGCCATCGAAACCGGTTGGGTGCGCGGACTCGCCGAACTGCCCAGCCGGCAGGAAGCTCTGCGGTATTGGTGCCGGTATCAGCCGTGCTACGTTGCGTCGTGGGTCGCCGCCGTGGAAGCAGCTGCTGGCCGCAGTCGATGGGGCGAAGTGCAAGCCCTGCTCAATCGCATGGAGCGATGCGTGGAAAAGCTCAAACCGGCCGACCGACTGACATTTGGTTGGTATGCAGCACGGGCAAGGCCCAAGAACGCGAGCATCTGGCAACAGCCTTTCATGCGGCCAAACTACAGTCTTGTAGAGGGCGGCACTCCGCTGGCGACGCTGCGTCTGGTCGCGCAATGGATTACCTATACCAGTCCGACCCGTGAACCAACTCAAGTGGTGGATGATTTGTTGCCCTTGCTCGACACAAGCAGGCTGGAATCAAAGAATACTTTTGCGATCGCACCGCTCTTGGGCGCGAGTGCGATTATCGGACGGCTGCTGCGTTATCGGGACCGGAATGATTCCGCCGGAGCCGAAACCGCAGTGCCCAAAACAACGCTGACTCCATTGCTGGAGGCGCTTTGGTGCTGTGAGCCGGATTGGCGGAACCTGCCTCACGACGAAGTGCGAACACCGGGGGAGGTTGGGGGCGCCCTTGCAAAAATCGCCTGGGAGTGCGGCGCACCATATCGGCAACTACTTTGCGACATCGCAAAGGCACGATTTGCCAGGATCATGTTGTGGGATGAAGGCACGGAGCTTTTCGACATGCTGTGGGAGTGCGGCGAACGCACTTTTCTAACGGATACCGTTGGAATCAAGGCGCGCGAAGTCCTTGAGCGACTGCATGAGCATGATCCAACCTCCAGAAATCGCAGCATTGCGAACCTCCTCCATTTCACCCGGCGCTTGGAAATGCGGGAGTTGGAAGCGCAACTTGCGGACCGGCTCCGTCGAACTCGAACAGGCTATGTTTCCAGCAAGGAATGGGTTTTCCAGCCATTGGTGCGCTGGTTCGAACTCGTGAGAAAATCCTCGCCTGCGTCGTGGAAGATGGATGGAGCGCAGCTTTTGGCGCTCGATAAAATTTGCGAGCGGCAGGGCGGCGACAACGGCTTCAGCGATGGAGTGATTGCTGAACTCGGTGCGGCGGCGATGGCGTGCGGTCCAAATGACTTTGAGGCGTTGTTCCAATTCCTTGTGGCGCGTGGAACGAAGCATCCGTTATGGGATCTGGCAAAGGCTGCGCAAGGCGGCTTCACAATTTGCCTGAGCGAGCAACACGCGATGAGCGAGGAATCCACTCTGGCACGCATTGCTATCGCCATCGCCCTCGGCCACTGGCCCCGGGAATCGGCTTTAAAGACGATAAGCACGCTTCTCAACACGCACGGAGTGCCGCGCGATCTCGCACAGCTACCCGCCTGGGAGAAAGCGATCCGCCTGGCAGCGGAAATCCAAGGTGCTCCGGCGAAAGTTGAACCCGGCGAATCTTCCGGTGAGCGCCAAAGTGAACCTGTAGAATCGAGAAGCGCGGAGGCGATTCTCCAGGAGATTATCCAACCCAAGGACTCATCGTGGATACGCCTTCGAGACATAGCGAGCCTTGCGGAACAAGCGAGGGCGGAGAATCACCCGAAGCGCGACGAACTCGTTGCCGCTGCGCTCGGAGAACTCGAATCCGCCGAGATGTTGAGCCGCTACATCGAATTCCATGACATCCGGCTGATGTCGCGATTATACGGCAGCCTTACCGAGTCTGAACGCTGGCGTTTGCTTGGAGCAATTACCGCAGTCACAGGCGAAATGAGAAAAGAAGGAACCGACCCCAACTGGGCGTTCATGGTCGCTTTTTCTGGAGTGGATCTTGCGTGCCGAACCCGCGCTGCCGGTGCGGGCCAGAATTTCGCCGACGCTGTTTTTCATCAATTGCTCGAAACGCATTGGAAGTGGCACGGTATTCCCGCCCCGGCATCGCCGGTGATGGTCGGCAATACGCCGAGCACATGGTCTGATGCCGTGCGCCGCATGTTGCTTTCGCTCATGCAAACTGATGCCTGCGAAACGCTCTACATGGCGATGTCTGGCGTGCGCTTCTTCGCCGAAGTTTTCCCAGACCAAATTCCAATCATCTGCCGGACTGGGTTGGCGGATGAGACCGCGAGAGACGCGATTCTAGCACTCGGTCAATTATGGGCGACACGTCATCCGCACTCGCTCACGCCGGCGTTGGGTGATTTCGCCACATACGAAACGAGCGGCTTGCTTGAGGAACGTCTGGATACTTGGGCCGTAGGTGCTTTACACAATCTCGCTACTGGAATCCGCTTGCGGCGCTTCCCTCTCCCACCGCAAAACAAGTCACTTGATATCGCCTTCCCCGGTGACGGACCGCTTTTCGAGGGCGAAGCACAAACGAACGGCCTATGGCGACACAACGCGTTCGCGAAAATGGCGAACACCCGCTTGCGCCGGGCGGGTATTGTGCTTGGTCCAATGGACAGCGCATACCGCCACATGGCCCGCGCAGTCAAGGAAGGCAAGGTGGAGTTTCCCCCGATGATACTCCCGGCACCGAAAAAGCTCGCCTTGGATTCATCTTCTCCACGTCAGCGCCACGAGGCCGAGCACATTATCGGCAATGCCATACTTCATCAAAGTGCAGGCAAGGCGTGGTCTCCCGCTGAGACCGCTACCGTCCGTCTTCTCATCGGCTACGGCGTGGATCCGTGGATTGCATCCGCTCTTCCAAACGTCTGGCCTACTAAGGAGTCGTGGCCAGATGATGTGGATGTCGAACGGTGGCTGGAAGCGGGCGCATCGAAAACGGCCGACATGGGCCGGCGATTGGCTGACTTGCTTGAGGGTCACGACCTTGATCCAGCCTTGCTGCTTCTTGGTGCGGTATTGCGCATCCCGACTTATCGTCGCGACTTACAATTCCATTTCTGGCTCGCCGCCCCTAACGGGGGCCATGACATTCCAAAACAAGGGAAATCAACGTCTCCGTCTGGTCGCACGCTTGCGGGTTGGTTGGCCGGTTGGTCATTCGCCGCGTCGCAACCGGCGGACGCGACCTCAATTCATTTCACAGGCAGCTTGGTGAATTATCCCAATAGTGATTTAGACATCACTCCATCTGACGCGTGGACCAAGTGCTGGGGCTGGAAGTTGGACTCCAAGAACAATCTTCGTTTTCTTAATAAATTCGGGAGCATTGTGGCGTGGCATGAACGTTGGCTCGGACCTGATGCATCGCACCGGAGCTTGCGCCGCCAGCCAATGCTCAATCGCTGGGTCGCACGTCGGGACGGCTTTCCCGTCGAAGTTGGCGAGTTGCATGCCTGGAACCGGCGGACAGACATGGAATCGGGCCTGCTATCTCAACCTGAGTGAACGGAAGCCTCGCCTCTCCCTAGGTGACCACCGGCAAGCGACCGTTGCGCCCCCGGTTTCTCGCGGCGCGCTCGTTCTTGTCCTTGACCTTTAGCCGGATGAGTTCAGTTGCCTTGTTCATCCATCTGGCGTCACCTTTCTTTTGCTCAATCTCGGCCGTCAGAAAAAACTTCATGGCTCCTGGCGGTGGATTACCCAGTGGCTTGAGTTGGCCGGCACTGACTAGAATGGGAATGTGGTCTGGTTCAAAACCGAGACGCCAAGCAGCTTCGGCGGCGTTCATGCGTCCAGGCAGTGAAATCAGATTGAGAATTTCTTTGCGTTCGGGATTCATACGTTTTCCTTGGTTAAAGTGAGGGTGACGGCGGTAATGTGGGTGTTCAGCGTCGCGGCCAAACGGCAGTCCGCCGACTTCACAAACTTCAATTCATATTTCTGAATCCATTGTTCCAGCCGCTTGAGGCCGCTGCCCAGCAACACAACTTCCGCCTGGGCAAAACGAATCAGTATTTTTTCCGGTGGCGCATCCGGCTCCGTCTCCAATTTCGGATTGGGAATCCGCTCGGCATACAAGAATTGCGCGTAGGGCAGCAGATAACTGATGCCGTCATCGGCAAATACGTTGAGCGTGGCCACCGTGGGGTCAATGCCGAGGCAGGGATTGTCGCGCGGGCTAGACGCCAATATGGTGGGTGGATTGTCGTTGATGTTCGACTGGTTTGATTTCATGGCTGCTCCTCTTGGTAGTTTCGATTGAAAGTGTGTGCGCAATGCGTTGGCGGAACTGTTTTAGGAAACGGTTGCCCCGCCGCAAAACGGTTTGGAGGAAGTCACGTTGCGGCATGGCTTCAACCGCCGCTAAACGCGCACTTGAATGGGTGACGTGCGAGCGAAGCAAGTCGCTGTCATCGGTGAAAATCTGGCAACGCTCGCGCCCACGCGAGATGCTGACGTAAAATTGTTCCTGATGGACGGCGGGCAGCGAACGCGACGAGGCGACCACCAGCACTTCATCCACCGTTTTGCCTTGGGCGGCGTGCGACGTGACGGCGTAGCCATGCGTGAAAGTGCGATAGTCGGCAGAAATCACCCGGCCATCGACCAGCAAAACAGAATCGCCTTGAATGGCTTTGACTTCGACCAATTCACCGTTCACAAAGTGCTTGCGCACAGCCACCGCGTTAGCTTGGAGCAACAGCTTGTCACCCGCAGCCACTTTCAATTTCCGTTTCTCTCCCACATCGAACGCGAAGCCTGCACCCAATGGGAAAATGTTTTCGGAACCATCGGCGTGTTGAACTTTGAGCGAATTATTTTCGATGGCGACCACTGACACCGTTTCGTTTTTATCAAAGCCGTGCGATGTCCGGTGAAAATGGATCGCCATGCCGGGACGGTATTGCCGTGTATCCCGTTTTTGCGCTTCCGTCCACGAGAGCGAATCAAACACCTGAAATTCTTTGTCCTCGCCGGCCAGGCGGCCAGACGTTTTCAGCGCGGCACGCACCTTTTCCGTCACCGTTTCAATTTCATTCCATGTCGGCGCGACCAGCAACGCAGATCGGTTTTGCTCCAACGCCTTCAGATATGACTGGGCAGCCTTGTCATGCAGATTATGGTTGGAATACTCCGTGACCGCGCCCATACGTTCCAATTGCGCAAACGCTTCCACCGTTCGTTTCTGTGCCGCCAGTTCGACGGCCTTGCGATACTCGGCTTTGCGTTGCCGCCGGATGTGGGTCAATTGACCGGATTGGAAATCCGAATGTTGCTCCAAAATCCGTAGGGCATCGCCACGCGGGACTGAACCATGCTGGCCGGTATCACCAGATAAAACAATGCGTGCGTCACCGGCCATGTCAAAAAGCCGCTTCATGTCGTCAATGCCCACCGCTCCTGCCTCATCCAGCACGACCAACTGCCGGTCGGATAGCGTGGGTTTCGATTGCAGCAGGCTTTGTAGTGTCACCGCCTCGAATCCTTCTTTGCGCAGAACCTCCGTTGCCGCCGCTGTCGGCGCACAGAACAGCGGTTCAACCCGGGCTTCCTTGTAGGCGGCGACCAGCTCGTGCAATGCCGTGGTTTTACCCGTGCCGGCCAGACCGCGCAGGCCGGTGATGCGGTCACTGGTGCGAAGAACATGATAAATCGCCCGTTGCTGATCCTCACTCAACCAATCGGCAGGCCGATAGCCGGGATGTAATGGCGCGACAACATCACATCCGGCGTTCACCGTCTGAATCAAATCCAGTTCTGTCGCCAAAATCTGTTGTGTGGAAAAGCCGCGTTCGGTTTTGACCAGTTCCGATGAATACTTCACCGCCGCTTTCAACGTCGGCAAATCCAGTTCGCCGAGGCGTCGTGACAGGGCTGCGTCTAATAGTTCATGTTCCGGCACGACGGACTTGCGCTCGAACACATGGGCAACGGCGTGGTTTAGGGCTTGGGTTTCCGGTTCAAAGACACGCACTGGCCGGACGGGTTGAACAGACGAGCAGAGCTTTTGAAATGATTGCCGTTCATCCGATGACAACTGCGACAACTGCCGCTCGCGGACTTCCGCCGTCGAGATGCCTTTGATTTTCTTCGCCCGGCTCTGATGCACTGCGTAAGCGATTTCGTCATTGGAAAGTTTTCGCCCCAGCTTTTGTTCCATCTCCTGAACCGCCTGGTTCCGTTGCTGCGAGCGTTTGGAAAAACGTTTTAACACCTCATCGCCCACACCCTCGATTTCAAAACCATGCCTGGCCGGTCTGATTTTATAGCCAATGGCCTGAATCCGTTTCGCCAGTTCATTCCGATAAACCGCCGTGCCGTAACGAATCGCGTCATACATCGGACGGGCTTGCAGCGCCTTCCAGCAGCGTTCCGTTTCATCAAACGTGGCGTTGAACATTGTGCAGTGCGTGTGCAACAGCGGGTCAAGCTCACGCGAACTGTCATGCAGGAACGCAGCAGCGACCAGATTGCCGGTCGTGCGGTCACGCTGGCTGCCTGACTTGCGCACCCGCGTCGCCGCGAAAGTTTCCAATTCACGGAACGCAATGCGCATCGCTTCCTCGTGCGCCGTCACCAGTCGTTCATCATCCAATGTCACCGCCAGCACCGATACGGATTTGGGCGGGGCGCAGGTGAAATCGAAAAACACCCGGCGCTTGTCCTCCTTCTGCTGTCGCTGCGTCAGGCGTTCGCCATCATTCGGATTTCGATTTTCACAGAGCGCATGAAATTGTTCGCGCGTGACGTTGTTCTTTAATCCCAACCGTTCCGCGCCCGCGCCGATCCACTGGCCGGGGCGGATTTCACCCGCCGAGTAGTAATCATTCTGAGCCAGATGCTCGTCGAAGTAGCTCTCGGCATCGGCCAGATTTTTATGCGCAACCGCAGTGAACATAAACCTCAATATTATCTGTTTCCCAAAAGGCTTTGTTCCGTTTTGGAACAACTTTTAATTTCTCGCCTTTTTTCATCTACAGTTTTGTTATTTTACCCGACGACGAATTGTCAAAGGTGTCGTTGGGACACGAAATTCGCCCTGATATTTTCGGCACGCCCGGCTGGAATCAAAAATGAATCCATTTTTTACCCGCCAGTTTAACTGAAAATTTTCCCTCAAAGGTGTATGTGATACACGAAATGCACTTGGACGATGTTTTTTCATTCGGTACAAGCATGGACGAAAAATCACCTCGTTTTGTGTAATCTTTACACAATCGTCTAATCCCTTTCTGTTTTCATTCACGATTTACCATTTTACAGGAATGGCCCGCGTTTCGGCGTGTCACGCACACAAGATGCACATCCCCGACCGCCAGATTGACGCCTAGGGCGATGTCCTTTACAGCCCCCCCGACGAAATCAAAATCGTGGAAGACGCAAGCAAACGAACCTCAGCCACCAAACGCAAAATTGACGCCACTGCATTTCCGGCGCACACTCGCTCCCACCATGCTGTCCGGGTTTGACACCGCCTTTGCACATGAAAAAGAATTGGTTTCCAATTTCTGGGCCAACGAGAAATTCGATCATTCCCCAGCAAGCCACTGCGACGGTCTCGACCGCCAGATTGACGCTCCAGTGTTTGACCTTTACAGACTTGTCCCTGTCGAGATCAAAATCGTGGAAGGAGCCACCAAATGAAATTATCGCATCTACACATCCTCAACTATCGGGGCCTGAGAGATGTTTCGATTCCACTGTCGCCATTTGTTTGCATCACTGGGGAGAACAACGGCGGCAAGTCGAGCGTCCTTCAAAGCCTGTCGCTTTTTCTTTCTGGCTCGGCCTTGAAAGCGACGGATTATTTTGACCCGTTACGTATAATAACCATCGCGGTGACTCTGTCAGAGATCACACCCGAAGACCTAAAGCTTCTTGCCGAAGAGCACCGAGACCGAATCGCAGCCTTGGTGATGGATAAATGCCTCACCCTCGTTCGCCAGTATGGAACGGACGGAAAAAGCCAACTCGGTTACTACGGCCTCGTTCCGAAAGAACCACGCTATTCTTCTGAAAGCGTTGCGACACTCGTTGCGGGGAAGAAAGGAGGTCAATTGAAGGACGCGGTTCTTGCCGTGTTTCCAGAACTCGCAGGCCAAGTGAACGCGTCAACGACCCAAGGTGCAGCAAAAGATTTCATCCTTAAGCTGGGCGATGCTCTGCCGGCGGCAGACAAGGCGACCCAATTCATCCCTTTACCGACCGGGCTCGACAAGAGCGTTATTCCGATGCTTCCAGAACGCATCTACATCCCGGCCGTCAAAGATTTGGCCGATGACACGAAGACCGCTGAAACAAGTTCTTTTGGGAAAATACTGGCCATTGTCATGAAGGCTATCGAGCCACTCCTAGCCGAAGAAAAGGATTTGTTCGAAAAGTTGAGCAAGAAGCTAACCCGCGTCCTTGGTGCTGATGGCAAAATGGAAGATGGTCGACTGATGGAAATCAGAACAATCGAGCAAACGATTCAACGCTACGTCCAAGAGAGTTTCGCGAGTGTGAGTCTCGAAATTGAAATCCCCCCACCTGAGTTAAAGAGCGTTCTCGCCACGGCGCACATTCTGGCTGACGACGGCGTAAAAGGGCCATTAGAACTGAAAGGAGATGGGCTGCGCCGGGCAGTTGTGTTTTCGATTCTGCGTGCCTATGTCGAATTTGCCCGTGCCGCCGCGAAAGAAGGGAATGCGAAGGAAGAAAAATCAGACCGAGGTTATCTGCTCTTGTTTGAGGAGCCCGAACTTTTTCTTCACCCAGACGGGCAAAAGATTCTCTTCGACGCCCTGGGCGTGTTTTCAAAGAAGAACCATGTCATTGTTACCACGCACTCTCCGCTCTTTCTCGGACCTGAAGCAACGGCAACGTTCATACGTTTGTCCAAGGCGACGGAAGTGGGAATTGCCAAGCCATTCACCAAGCCGTGCTATATAGATCTGACCGACATCAAACCCCGCGACGAGTTTCAAATCATCTGCTTCGAGAACAACAGTGCCGCTTTCTTTGCCAAACGAATCGTTCTGGTCGAAGGCGACAGTGATTTCATCGCTTTTCCGCACATTGCGGAAACTCTGAATGGAGATTGGAACTGTCGTTCTCGCTCGATCGCATTCATCAGAGTGGGCGGCAAAGGAAGCATCGCTAGGTATCGCAGCTTTTTTGCTCGGTTTGATGTTCCCGTGTTTGTCATCACCGATCTTGATTGTCTTGACAATGATTTCGACAAACTCGGTCCAAGCGAGGCGGCCAAAACCCTGCGCGCGGAACTTATTCAGAAGGCCGACGCAGTGAACGCTGCGGCAGGTGTCGGCGCGGTCGTGAAAGCCGACGACGTTAAGAAGGCGCAAGCCAAACCAGAGCTGCGCCGCCTCTGGGAAGATGTCCGCACTGCGAAGGCGGCATACGATGAAGACAAGAACCAGATGGCGCAGCTTGATGCTGCTGTAGAGGCGTTCTTTGCCTGGGAAAAGAAAAATATCCGTCGAGACTGCATACGTAAAGCCGAACAAGCCCAAGTAAAAACAACCAAGCTTGCATTGCTTTGGGAACTGCGAAAGCAGGGCGTTTTTGTTTTGGAGCGCGGTGCGTTGGAGGATTATTACCCGCCGGAAGTCACCGGCGCAGATAAGCCTTCAAAAGCCCAGGCTTTCCGGTCGGCTTTTGATACACGGGAAAAGATTCTTCCGTTGTGTCCGCAGCAGACGTGCCCAACGACCGGGAAAGTCAGTTCGGAGTTTGAATTTATTTCGTCTTCAATTTTCACATGAACCATGAAAATTGTCGGAGATCATCTTACTGGGGTTGCCGCAAACCGCGCCGATGTGATGGAGTGTGATCTCTTTGGGCGCAGTGCATTTAACCGTTATTACTACGGGGCATACTTGATTGCGAGAGAGATGCTAATGCAACTGGACCCAGCATGGGCACGAACCGCCCACAGTGATATCCCGGACCTCTTGGAGGGCGCAGTGATTAACAAGATTCGGAAAGAAGCCAAAAATCAAGAGCAGGCCGGACTGTTGAGCAAAACAGCTTCTTCAAGCCTTCGCAATTCCGCAGCCACAGCAGTAACTCAATTGAGTCAATTATTGAGGAGTGCGTATGGTGTTCGCATCGTGGCTGATTACGATCCGGGCTCTCAAATATCCCGGAATGGAAAAATTCTAATACTTGTCGACCACTCAACCGACGAGGCGAAGCGCTGGCAGGGGCGTGCGACTCAAGCAACAGGCACCATTCTTAATATTTGGAGGCGACTTGGAATCCCCTAACGCAAAAAAAGTGCTGGGTTATTTGGCGGACAAACGAATTGGTTTTGTGGCCGCTGTTCGACAGAAACCTAATTCGGAAACTGTCTTGTTGGTCGTCCACGAGGACGCGGTTTCGGAAATTGCGACTACAGGCAAAACTTCACGCCGCCAGTTGACATATCTAAAAAACTCCATCGCACGGGAACTCGGTCTCGATGTTGAGATCCAAATTTCTAAAGGGAAAGCCCAGGAAGATCTTGAAGCTGGCTTGACTGCCCTTTTAAAGCATCGTTTTCCAAATGCTGTTCAAGATTGCTTCATTTCGTCTCTTGAAAGCGGTTTTGCTGATATCTGGCTTGCTGGTGTGTCCAAAGAGGCCATCGCTACAGACAAGTCCCGGCGCGCCTTGAAAGAGGCGATTTCGGAATATCTAAAACTTTTCAGCGCAAAGCTGCGGCAGCTTCATTTTGGAGATGAAGAGCCAAATGTTCCGACGTCGGTAGCTATTTTGAAATCCATCAAGGTCTTTGCACCGGTGCATCTTCACGAACTTGAGGCAAATCTCAGAACCGCAAACGCAATACTCCCCTCGGCCTCATGGCTTCGTGGAAAGCTGGATTTGCTCAGAAAGCAAGGCCTCATCCTTTGGCGGCAGGACGGTCAATACGTGGTAACCTCATCCGGACTTGCCGTCATTCCACACACGAAAACTCGAACGAGCTCAGATGTGCAACGCGCTCTTGTGCTGGGGAGACGAAAATGGTAAACAAAATTTTGGAATGGCGGTGGGTGTTCGCGCGGGTGTGTATCACGCCCATTAGCGAAGACCAGACACAGAAGGGTGCCTGCTCAACTGCGGGCAATCCTTCGAATTGCCCGCAGTTGAGCAGGCGGGCGCAACGAAAGCACTTGTAGCTTTGCTCTTCCCGTGAACTCACCGCCATTCCTAATTTCATTTCCTGACAAGGAAGCGTTCAAAGCTGCGCTCAGCCAAGACATCGTAGCCGCATATTGGAATGAAGCCGAACGTCTTATTGATAAGGGCCTGCCTCCTGCGGTCTCTGTGCGGGTCTTGGCAACCCTGTTCGGGTTTAGCTCAAAGTTTGTCGGTGCGTTGAGTCATAAGTCCGAGCGTCACTACCGGACATTCATCATCCGCAAAGGAAAAAAGAAACGCGAGATTCATGCGCCGAAGGTAGGGCTCAAAGTAATTCAAAAATGGCTGAGTTGGCACTTGGGTGCTGTTCTGAAATTCGATGATTCAGTTTATGGCTTCGTTGCCGGTCGGTCCGCTCCGATGGCCGCCGCGGTCCATTGCGGTGCGACATGGGTCTATTCGCTAGATATTGCAAATTTCTTTCCATCTACACCTCAGCAGAAAGTCACGAGTGCCTTAGAGGGAATCGGATATCCCGGCCACGCCGCTGCCCTGATCGGTGCTCTGTGCTGCTATGGAGGAAATTTGGCGCAAGGTTCACCAGCCAGTCCAGTGCTATCAAACCTCGTGTTCAGTCCACTCGATGCGGTTCTCAAGCAAATAGCGGCAGAAACGGGTTCGAGGTATACACGTTATGCGGACGATATTGTATTTTCTGGCAACACCATACCGCCACCTGGTCTTGAAGAACGTGTGCGCGCCGTCATTGTTGGAGCTGGATGGAAGGTGGCTGAAGGCAAAGATCGATTGGCTAAGTTGCCTCATCGCCTAAAGGTTCACGGTTTGCTTGTCCATGGAGCGGCACCACGTTTGACAAAGGGTTATCGCAATCGAATTCGGGCAATTGCACATTTAACCGAGAATAACAAAGTTAAGGACGAAGATGTTGCTAAGTTTCAAGGCCACTTGTCCTATGCCGAATCCGTTGAAAGAATCGCAAAATAATGAACACGCCCAGCACACAAGTTTCAAACTTCGGAATTAACGTTCCATCTTGTATGCTCGGCTTGTACAGTCTTTGTCGCACCGGTTGAAATAAAATTGAGCGCATGAAACATCAAGACAATTGAAAAGAAAGCGGTTTTGGTAGTTCCATCCTCATATTCGCCGGAAAAACTTCAATACGATCCGCCATATTGGAAGGCTGATTGATCTGACAAAAATTGCCACATTGAAAGCAGATAAATTTCGCATTAAAACCCGGCGCTTTGACTGACCGGCTTTCCTGCGGGCACTCGGAAACCGGCCAGACAAATCGCCTCAGATGAAACCTAGACGGTCACGCACTCAACGGGCGTTCCTGAAACCGCGCTCCATTCCGCCATCGTCCGCTCATGCCACTCCCTACCGGCTCCATTCCACTGCCGGTTTCAGAACGCTCGTTCAGTGCTCAATCATTACATCCGTGTTGAATTTTGATATGTTCAGCCGAACGTGATTTCTGACGGCTTTCTGGAATGTGAAAGCCGTTAATTTTGTTAGACACCATCCCCGAAGCATTCGCTTCGGAAACCAACGGAGGAAATGAAGCCGGTTGAAATCCGTTGATATGCGTTGATGTTTTCAACGCGGCTAAACGCCTTTCAACATTCGTTGTCAACACCGCTCAACGCGGTTCAACACCCGGCGTCAACGGAATTCAACGCCCGAAAACTTCATCACCGGCACTATCCGGTCTAATCATCCACCTTTGTCATTGAATCCGCCAGGTATGCGCTAACCGCTTTGGTGCTAAACGCCCTAAACTTTGCGTTGATGAATCCAGACATCATCAACGATGGCGGGCCGGTGAAGCACAAACGCTGTGGCGGCGGTCGGGCTTTTCACAGCCGACTTGAACCGTTCGTGGATTTTATCCGTGAACACCGTCAACGGCGCAGAACCTGGCAGGAAATTGCCGCCATTCTTTCCAACGAAAAAGGCTGCGCCATTACAGCGCAGGGTGTTCACCAATTCTATCGGCGTCACCTTCAACGCCGGGCGCAAACGCATTGGGAAGACACGTCATCTGCCTCGAAAGTGACCACCGCACCAGCACCGGCACGAAAACCAATTTTGGCTGCAACGCCTCCACCGCGCGGGGTTCGCCGGCCAAATCCTGACGACATCAAACTCAATGACCCCACAAAAATATGAACACCATCCGACGCATCCACCTGAACCCGCAATCCAAAGGCAATCTCGGCAAGAGTTTTGAAGCCGAATTCCGCGCCGCCTGGCTCGACCAGCTCGGCGTGCCGTGGAACGGCTCCGACCTGGATGACCGGCATCACACTTTTGCCAATCGCCACCCGGAAATAGTCCGCTCGTATCAACTCGGCAATGAACAGGAGACTAAGGCCGAATTGTTAAGTTTGTTCCGCCGAGTCCTCAAGGATGCCGCACCCGTTCATATTATTGATACTCGCGCCCAGGCCGATGCGCTCATCCTGACGGCACTGGAGGAATTGCAGGTGCTTGATATTTGCGCCGAACAGGGCGTCCGGCTGACATTCTTCCTGTTTCCCACCGACGATACCGAGAGCATGACCAACGTGGGAAAATTATTTCTCTACGGCGGTGACAGCGTAGATTACGTGATCGTCCACAACCCAGCCAAAGCCAGGGGTGATTTATTCAAAGGTTCGCAATTGGAAAGACGGTTGTTGGATTACGGAGCCAAAGCAGTCGTGTTGCCGATGATCACGCCGACAACGCTTTTGGCGGCGGAAAAGGCCGAGGCCATCGCCAAACGAGGTTTGAGCTTTGCCGAACTATCGCGCACGGAAGCCGGCCACATGGAACGGTTGCTGGCTGGTGAAATCCAGTGGGCGATGCAAAAGATGTTCCGGCAGTATGCTGCCATCGCCGATTTGCTGCTTCCGACTGAATTGATTCCGAAGGAAAAATCCACAGTCGCAAAAGAGGAGATGAAAACCAAAGTGCAGCCGCAACTGAATTTCGGAGAGTGACGTATGGAAGACACCGATTTTGATTTGTTGTGTGCCGGGCTGTCTGCCGATGATGCCAGACGGATGCGGAAGATTTTCGTGGAATGGTGCGACGGGGATGAAAATGGATTCCCCGTCCAAATGGCGCTTCTGACACGGGCACAGTGGCAGGCAGCGGCAAGCATTCCGCGCTCATTGAATGATTCACGAAAATGGCTGGAACTGCATCTGGCCGAATATCGGCAACAAACGGCGGTGCTCGTTAATAATTTCAGCGTCGCAAGCGACGACAAAATTGGGGCGTTTGAAGGAGTCATCCTAAAATACACGGAAAGCATGGAAAAGGTCGCCTTCCGTTCTCACAGCCATCTGGCCGAAACCGAGAAAGCGGCACGGCAAATCAAATTTGAGTTGGAGCACGGCGTTGTCGAATTAAAGCAAGAATTGAAGAAAATCAGAAATGACATTCAGGACGAACGAGTCCGGCTGGAAAGTGCGCGCCGCGACATGGAAACCCGCATGAAGTGGCAGGAATGGTTTCAAATCATCCTTGTGCTTGCGGGATTCGTCGCTCTTGGCTTTCTCATTGGTCGCCATCTGGTTCATTAAATTCGCGAGCAAACGCATCGCTATTGGCCTGCATTCGAACGCCCTTTCCATCGACTGCATTTCTGACCCAAGACAAATCTTCCAAGTGCGCTGTTAGCACGCCAGTTTTTAGTTCTGTGCCGGTTTAGGCCAAGAGCTTCTTCACGTCTGCGATGAATACAGGCAGATAGGACTCACCCAAATGCTGCCGGTCATCCGTAAGTGTGCGGTCGAAGCCTGAACGTTCCAGAGAAGGCCGCACTTTAGTCATGAGTTGACGAACCTCAGATGCTTGCAACAACGATTCCAAGTTGTGCAATTTCGGATCGTTCAGCCGCAGCCAGATTCGCTCCAGCGCACTGAACAGAGGTGGCCAAGTGACCCATTTCGGCGCGGATTGTTCGCCGTGATTGAGCAACTGCTTCCACTGGTCCTGCTTGAGCCAGTAATGCTTCTCCCGGCTGGCTGAACGCACCTGGATCACGCCCGACCAGCTCATGTCCACGAGTGTGCCTTGCACCGCCCGCTCAAAATAATAAGCCTCACGCGCAATCTGCGAAGGGTGGGCCGCATCGTGCGTCAGCAGATACAGCACAATTTCGCAGCGGACGTTGATGCCGAACAACGCGCGTAGCTGTAGAACCAGATTGGCAGTTTCTGTCGGGCGGAATTCCTGCGAGTAGCCGCGTAACCGCAGCGGCCCGCGCTGCCATCCGTAACGCGCAAAAAGCGGCTCGGGTTCGCCGATCGCTGGAATCGGTTGCCCGTCATCACTGAAGAACAATGCCTCAGCGGCAGCGGGCGGCGTGGCCGATACGGCTAGCTGTTTCCACTTGGGCGTATCTGTTCCCTTTGCCAATAATCCGGCTATCGCCGCTAGCACCGGTTCGCCCGCAAATTTTTCGGTGCGGAGAATACGCTTGAGCCGCATCACATTGATGAGCCATCCGTTCGCTTGCAGCCAGTCAATTATTTCGTCGAACAGGCGCGGATCGTACCGGCCTACCGTGCATGTCAACAGCAGCAATGCCTCGGGGTCAATGATCCAGTCATCCTCTGCGCGGGTCTGACCGGCCACTCCAAGGGCGGACCACTGACGCCAGAGAAAATCCAGCAGCAGAGTTTGATACTCGCCCTTAAATGTTTTTAGCGACGGATTCATGGCCAAGTTGCGTGAGTAATTCTTTCAAAACCATCTTGAAGCCTTCCGAGACATCATGGGTCATCGCCCAGCGGGCAGCGGCTTCAAGTTCGGCTGCGCTCGGACGAAGCGCCTTAAGGTCGTTCAAATGCGTCCCGTCCCGTTGATCTGCCGCCGCGTAAAGTTTGAAATGAATTTGGTCCAGTCGTCCAATGAAGTGGATGGCCAACCGTGAGCCATACTTCTTCTCAGTCAATCTGCCGACGAAGCCCGCAGGCAAACCCATTTGGAAAAGACCACCCTCACCGCGGCTCGGACCGTTGTTAAGCCAGCCTTCAAACAATCCCAAATCACGCGCGACCTGCTCAGCAGCCGTAAGCAGGAAATCCGGCAGCGGATCTGGGCTGAAAAGTTCATGGGTGGCGTTCATCATTGCCACCACGTCCATGTCCCTGGTTGTTCGCTGGCGCAGTCCCATCGCAATTAGCGCCGATCCTCCGCAGACGACCAAGCGCACCGGCTCGGACTGTGCGAGATCGAGCCTTCCAGCCAACAACGTAAGGGCTTTATCGAGATTCGCTTGGTTGATCGAGTTTTGCATAATGCTACTTATTGTTCGCCTATAACGCACAATAAATAGCATAATCTACTAAGTTGTCAAATTGTTTCTATTAGGTGTAGATGACATATAAGTAAAATGTCGTCTTGTTATTTACGATACTTAAATGTATATTGATGTATTGACATTATATAAAATAGTGCCACTATATCCATATGGTTATTTGCTTTGATGCCACAATAGAAGGAAAGCAAGCTTTGGATTCTCTGCTCGCAACAGGACAGTTCCGAGATACATCGGAAGTCGTATCAGTGTCTTTAGTGAATTACGCAACGATTTGCAAGGCCCTTGCTGAAGGAGGGCAAAGTGCGGTGGATTCTTTGTTCAGGCGTCCCGGCGGCAAAGCTCAGGCAGAATACAATGCGAGCTCTATACAAATTCGCGACCCGCTCAAGGAGGGGATCAAAAAGCCCACTCTGCGCATTCCAGAAATCTTCGTACTAAAGAGTTCGAATACAAACGGACTGCTACTGCAACCCATAGCCGAGAATTCTGGTACGAATCGCCGTGACCTGCCTCCCGCGAAATGGCTTTTCGGTCAGTACAACAAGTTTCTTCCTGTGAAGGCGGCGTGTCGCGCCTTACTAAACCTCCTTCTAAAGCAACCCGCTGGCGTGCCATTGAGCGAAGCACTTGAAACCATTTCGAACGCAGCGTGGGAACTTGGAGATTATCTTTACACGCAGGACCTGCGCGCAAAACGATCACGTGAAGATGCGCTTACCGCCGCGTTTCCGACCTCAGCGAGTAGCGGTGCTGTCAGCCGTATCCGCTTTGCCAATCAATTCATCGGTGATCTCAGGCAACCAAAACGGAGTGAAAATCAGCCAAAGGAGGTCAAGTTCAACGGTTTCCCCGCCGCATTGAAATTCGTTGTGTGTTCCGATGACAAAGAGCCGCTCTTGCGACTGACAATAGCCGGTGCAGAATTCGCGGTTTTTCAAAACCCGGTGCTGGACGGAGGACAGGACCTCGTGCCCCGGAAGTTCAGTGATGCTGAGACCGATTTTTTGCTTGCGCACGTTGATCGCTCAGTACCCGAGGAAACCTCTGCTTATGTTGCTATTGCTGACGCGATTGGGGAAGGTGCCAATACTCCAGACGATGTGGACAAATACCTGTGTCGGAGGTTTCATCTCCAAGTTGCGATTAAGGCTGAAGCTGAATATGAAATCACCCAGACATTTCTTACCACTCAGCGCACTGGCGCGATTTCTCGCATGGTGGACTTGGGGCTCATCGCGAGGGAGAAGAATGGGTTGCAGGTAACTTATAAAATCACACAACCTGGCCAACGTTTTCGGAATCAGATTAAATAAACATGGATCCAAAAACACCTACAGACTTGGTTAAAGTGGATCCGAAGAGGAAAGAAGACTATGCCGCTTTCTCTTTGGTCCACCTAACCGCCTATTCAGTCCACTGGCTGACTGTCTGGGAGATTCCTACGACCTATGAGAACGTTAGCGTCATAAACGCTCGATTATTTCCGTCGGAGTTCTCACTTACAGGCTTTCCGGAATTCCCTGACGCCATGCGCACAAACAGAACACTTTTGCAAATGCGCCCTAAATACCGGGGTTTTGCAACATCTGATCCTCGCAAAGGAGTTTTTCTCAGCGAGAAGGGTCGAGAAGCAGCCTCAAAGGTCCTTGAGGTTCTTGGGTCACCAACGTTGGAGGGTAAAGTTGTAGCTGCGGAATCTGTCCCTGGTACGCGTTCGGTCGCTAAAGGAAAAGAACGGACTAGGAATCCGGTTCAGATTATTAACGATTGCAAGGCAAAGCTGTTGTTCCGCCGATTCAAGGAAGGACGTTTTGAAGAAACCGAAATTGTGCATCTTCTCGGGCTGGTTTCGCTTTATGATCATACGCCTGCCTCGGAAATACGCAGAGCACTTCGTCAGTTGCGGGCCGATGCTCAAACCTGCGAAGACGCAGAGTTCCTGCAATTTCTTGACCAAGTTGAGGGACGTTTTTCCGCGTATTTGAACCGAAGCGACGTAAAATGAGGAGGTAAAAGATGCCGAAGGATTCATTTGAGCCACGCATTGCCGCCCGCGAGGAGCGGCGGCAAGCAAACGAGGCGCTGGGGCGAAGTTTCTGCAAAACGTTGGCAGAGTTGATCACCAACAGTGACTCAAGCGCCAAACGAAAACACAAACTACCACAAGCCAGCGGCCTCGTGGAACTCATGTTTCAGGTGCCCAAAGGCCACCACTTGGACACGGCGGCCTTGAAGGCCCAACTTTCTTCAAACTACCCCAAGAGGAAAATCGCCATCGAAGTCGTCACGGCTCGCAGTCACGGTCGTACTCCCCGCGAGGTGCTCGTCGCAGACGAAGCACAAGGGATGAGCGCCACAGATTTGAAAACTGCGCTCGAAGATATTGGCGGAGATCGAAAGGATATGGCTGGGGGTATAACCGGACGGAATTTGTTTGGACGTGGACTGTCTGATGTGATGCGTACGCACCAAAACTCACTGGTCCAAACCTATGATGGCAGTCAATTGACTACGGCAAGAGGCGAATGGGCAAAAAACGGAAGATGGACAATCACCCGGGAATACCAAGACAAACCGCAGACCAAAGACTTCAAGGATACCGCCCTCGCCCCAACAACCACAGGCACAGTTGTACGATTCGTGCTGGCGGATAAGAGGTGTCACATACCGGATCCTCCAAACATCATTTCGCGGCTCGCAAACTTTTTCATGCTGCGTCTCATCGCGGCCGACCCAAACGTCGATTTGAGCCTCAAGCAATACCGGGCCACCAAAGTGCAGACCGAAACGATCAACTTCGACTTCCCTGTTGGACCAGTGATCGAGACTTTTTCCCGCACTTTTGATCCAGGATCCGATTTCCAGTCTCTGAAAGTTGACTTTCTCTTGGTGCGTTCTGACCGCAAACTGGAGGGACTAGGAGCTGACAGAGATGCCCGTGAAAACGGATTCCTGATCGTGGACGATCTGGATGCAGTTTACGACCTCACATTCGTGGATCCAGACTACGAGAAGGCGGAATTCCTTAGACACATTTTTGGCATCATTCGAATCCATGGGCTTCGGGCGGTTTTGGATGCTCATTTGAACTCACCCGATTTTCCTACATCCCCTCTGCGCGTTGATCGCGATGGCTTTAACCGCGACCACGAGTTCAGCAAGGCCCTGCTCGATTTTTTGGCAAAGGAACTGAAACCTTGTTACGAGAGAGAAAAGAAACGCCTCGAAGACCAAGAAAAGGATAAGTTCTCATCTGAAACCAGGAAACGAATCGATGAGGCCCTGAAACATCTCAATAAGTTTTTCCAGCAAATCACCGAGAAGGCTGGCGCGGGAAGTGGAGCACAAGATGAACAACCTGAACCTCCGACCGAATCAGTCGCGTTCTTTCCTGCCTCAATCAAGTTGACCGCCGACCGCACCCGCAAAGTGTTACTCTTGGTCAGGGACGATGTTGTGAACGACGGCTGCGAGATCGTGGCGACCGCGAGTGACGGCCTAACGGTGCAACCAGAAGTGGAAAAAATATACCGGAAGCTTAGCCCTCGCTGGTCCCCGCACCCGAACTTTTTCTGTTTTGCTTTCACGGTGTCATCCTCGGCCGTTGGAGTAAAGGGGACCGTTACCGCTCTTGTCGACACGGTTGAGGGGAACCCGATCGAAGCGAGGCTTCAAATTGAGGATACGTTGGAGGAACAGGCGATTGTCCCGCCGGCCACGATGGAGTTCAGGCCGGAAACATCACTTGGTCGCCCTAACCGCCGTAACAATATGTTCCTCTTGGTGAATCCAAACGTTATTTCCGCGGGACACTACATTCGGTTCTCAATCACCAAACGCATGGGTGGTGTTGAACTCCTTGACGAGGTGGGCGCTGGAACACAGCAGTTCGACGTGAAACTTGATGAAGCCCGGCATGGCGTCAAAGGGCAAAATGTGCTTCGCGTAGCCTTACCATGGCATGGGACTGGTTGGAACCAGCATGCGTCTATTGAAGCCCGCGCCAAAGTCGGTGCAGACACAATCTTTGCACATGGCCATATACGACTGGATGAGCCGGATCCGAATGACGGAGGATTCTTTCAGCGGGTCGAATATGATGAACTTGACGATCACGCGCCGAGCAAATTTGCGGCCGGCGTGATTACAATTAACACTCTCGATCCGATGAATAGAATTATCTTCGGTACTGGGCCGACAAAAGAAGACGCCAAAAAGGAGTTTGACCGCAGGCTCAGTGAGGATCGCGAAGCTCAACAACGCTTGGCATCCATTCTCCTTGAAGAAGCATCATTCCGCGCACTTCAGCAGCTATACGACGATAACAAACTCCACCTGCCTGAGCGTCGTGAAATCGCGGAGATACACGGCCAGATCGACAGTTACAAATTTACTTCTGCAGTGAACGTTTATAAGGCGCTCGTCAAGTAGCGCCGTTTCCGCCCGTGCGAGCGAACGGAGAGATTGTAAGTGGCGTGTTCGGCTTCGGTTGGTAAACTGGTTTGCCGTACGGCCTGCGTTTGAATCGACCGGCGACAGCGTCCATGATTCGCCGGCGAGCGATGGCGAGGTACTCCTTTTTGATGTCCGCTCCCGCTGCGCGCCTTTTGTGCAAAATTGCAGCCACGGCGGTGGTTCCAGCCCCGAGAAAGGGGTCGAAGACGAGGTCTCCCTCTTTTGTAAGCGCCAAGATTAACCGTTCTGGAATCTCAATTGGAAATTGGCACGGATGGGTTGTCTTCTCAACGTGATTACTTTTTACGTTTGGCAGTATCCAGACATCACCCGGATTCTTCCCAAGTGGATTGCATGAGTACTGGCCACGTCGCTCGCCCTTATAGGCACGTTTTCCCGGATACTTCTGAGGGACGCGAACAGCATCCAAGTTAAAAGCGTAGTCGTCGCCTTTTGTGTACCAGAGAATCGTCTCATGCCGGCCAGAGAAGCGATTCTTGCAGTTAAGCCCATGCTCAAAATGCCAGACAATTCGGTTGCGAAGCCGCACTTGGTCAGTGGTGGCATACACCGAAAACAGCGGGTGGAGCAACAGATCCAGCGGTATCATTTGTCCGTGACCATTGATGTGATTCCCTACCTGCCAGCAAATGCTGCCACCGGGGCGAACAACTCGCACGCACTCATCTATGATCTTCCTCTGGAGTTTGAGGTAGTCTTCAATCGTCAGATTCTCTTCGTACTCCTTCCCCACGTTGTACGGTGGTGACGTGACGACAAGCTGGACCGCGCCGTCTGGAATTTTACGTAGCAACCTCACGCAATTGCCGCAAAAGAGCGTCACATCATTTTGCTCACTGAATGTCCGCCTGATCCGCATAAGTGCAATCTGTCTCACACGAGAACCGAAATCAAAAGTACCGCATCATTCCAGATAGATCCAGAGAAAAGTGCATCAAATAAACCGGAGCGTGCCTCGCGCCTCCATTATATGGTTTGCTCGCGCCGGCCCGCCTCGCAGTCCGCCCAACCGACCCAGCGCCACCGCCGTCGGATTCTTTTTGGATTTCGCATCACTTGCCATGCCCCCCAGCCTGCCACGAACCGCCATTCGATTGAAGGCCGAAAAGACGTTGTTTGATGTGTTCGCTTGCCGACAGATGCGCTTGCCTGCATCCTTGCGTCATGTAACTCCCTGCATGAAACGCAAACCCAATAAACCTGCCGCGTGGTGGACGCCGGGACTCAAAATGTTGAAGGCCATTTCCATGCGGCAGCCGGCGGCGTTCCGCGAATACGTCATCGTCCATGAACTGTTGTACCTGAAAGTCCCCAACCACGGCAAACTGTTCAAATCCCTGCTCCGCGCCTATCTGCCGGATTATGAATCCAAATATGGGAACCAAACACAGAATGGAGATTTCTCCAAATGAGTGCCGCGGAAGGAAGACAGGTAATTAAGCGGCTTCGAAAGGCTATTGGATGCCCAATTTCATGGGAGGACTCGGAGGCCCCTGAAGACCCTGAGGAGCATGATTTATCAGAGTGTATGTGTAAAGATTTGCGCCTTTATTGGGTGCAGATAGCGCAGAAATATGAGACTGACGGAGAGACGATGTATTATTCGCGGAAACAGGTTGAGTGGTCATTGTATGAGCCTGACCTAAAGGTCATTGAGAAAAATTATCCCTCCTGGCGGGATAATGCCGTTGATGAGTATGAAGAAAAAACCGGGTTTCTGCGTAAGCTCAAATTTGCATCGCAGGCAGAACAGGATAAACATTATCCAAACCCGACTTGGTTGGAATCGAAGATCATTCACAAAACGATTCGTGGTGACGCACTTTTTTTCAAAAAATTTGACCGAACCGAGCTAGATCGTTGTCTCTGGTGGTCAATAGAACAACGGTTGGTTGAGGTGATTGAAAATCGGCCCGCGCATCTATATTTCCAGCACGTCGATGATGTCGGGGCGTCGAAAGGTGAAATAACAAAATTGATACGCTTCGATATTGATTACAATACGCCGATTGCTCACGGCCATCCAATTTTAGCGAAAGAGCTTCCATCCCACGCAGATGTTATCACCGAACCTCGATACGCTTTCCCGGCTGATGTATATGATGACTTCGATCATGATATTGACGAACAAGATGATGAGTCCATAACCCCGAGGAGAGATGACCCCATGCCATGAATCCGTGCCAGCCAGCCAAGACTGATTCCCGCGCCACACCGACGCTGGAGGAAATTGTCGCGGCCTACTTGCGCGATCACGCAGAGGGGGAAGCATGCTACCTGCGTTTCTATCAAATCCAAAAGTCCCTGCCCGATGCGATCACAAAATCCGCGCTGGCAGCACTGCCTAACGGTGGTCGCTTCTCCCACCAGAGGCGGATTCCCGGCCCGGTGCTCATCCAGGCACGCGACGCCCTGTTGAAGCTGGATTACAGCAATGTCCACACCTTTGCCGAACTCTATGAAAAAGTTGCCGCTGCGCTCCGTCCGATTCGTGGCATTGGCATTTTGACGATTTACGACACCGCCCACCGTCTCGGCGCTTACCTCAAATTAAGCCCCGATCAGGTTTATCTTCACGCCGGGGTGCGGGTTGGTGCCAAAGCCTTGGGCCTTGGGGAATGGCGGGCCAAGCTCCCCATGTCCGCATTTCAGAGATTGCGACCCGAACAGGTTGAAGATTGCCTTTGTATCTATAATCGCCAGCTCAAAGCCTGGCGTCAGGCGCAAGACCCAAACCGCCATTGACGCCCCATCACCGGTCTGCTTCCATTCCGGCATGGCGCGACCGAAGCCCCTAGTTTGCCAGCACCTTGAAAACATTTCTCGCCAGGCGTTGGAGAAATACCAGCACATAATCAAACAATACGTGCGATGCCGCCATGGCGTTTATGCGCTCTACCGGCGCGACAAACTTTACTACGTTGGCCTTGCATCCAATCTTCACACCCGGCTTGGCCACCACCTGAAAGACCGGCACGGCCAGTCTTGGGATCGGTTTAGCATTTACCTCACGATTGGCGATAGCCACCTGCGCGAAATTGAATCTTTGCTTCTCCGAATCGTCAAAACCAAGGGAAACAAACAGAAGGGGAGATTGGCCAAGTCCGAAGATCTGCGGCGCAAATTCCGCCACGACATCAAATGTTCATGGCTGGTGGAGATTCAGGGACTCTTGGGCACCGCAGCAGTGCATAAGGCCCCGAAAAAGAAAGCAGTGCGAATTGTCGGACGGCGCCCGGTGTTGGCGCAATACCCGAATGGCCCAAAGACTTTGCGCGCCCGCTACAAAGGCAAGACCTTCTTTGCATATGTGCGAAAGACCGGCCTGATCTTTTTCGCAAAAAAACACTTCACCTCGCCTTCGGTGGCAGGGGCACTCATCGTGGGGGGGCGAGCTTGCAACGGTTGGAAATTCTGGGAATACCAGCGAGCCCCCGGCGACTGGGTCCCCTTGGACGAACTCCGAAAATAATCATCTCAAACACCTTTGCGGTTAATTGCTCGAATATTCTGGCAACCCAAGAGGGCTGATTTACTTGAATGTTTTGAACAAAGGCTCACGCTTGGAAAGTCGCCCCATGAGGAACGCATCCAATTGTTTGTTTCGGGTTGCTTCTGCAGTCGTCATAGCATTCACCGCGCCGTATGCGGCCTGGGATAGCTTGATCGCCTGAACACCAGCTTGGATTGGTGGAATCAGGGATAGCAATCTTGTCGCCCCGTCACTTAGCAGACGCAATACCATTCCCTGTTTTGCCCGATTCCTGATTTGGAGGTAACCGTCAAGTGCCGTTCCGCGGAGGTATTCTTGGCAAATATAATCGATTTCGTTACAATATCGTTCGCACGCTGTTGCAAGTTCTTCCGGATTCCAAGAGTCGTTGCTTTGCTTAAATTTATCGACCGCCTTTGAAAACTCATGATACGGTGTTTTTTCGTTGGCACGGGTGCCTAATTCTCCCTTTACCAGAGACACCACGCCAGCAGGTATGGAGGACAGGGTATTTACGGACAGAAAGGCGTATGGTGGAAATGAGATTTCTTTTGATATGAACTCAGCTCGCGATTTCCTGCTCTGATTATGATCGCCAAAAGACAACGCCATATAACCTGGACGGTCAAGGTGTGACGCGAGAAAATCAACATTCGAATCAATTACAAAGCCGATATTATGGCGATAGCAGTTGCCAACCAACACATCGATGGCCTCAAACTCAGCGTTTGACATCTGGTCTTGTTGAACTTTTGCTTTCATCCAGTCGAGAAGCCCATGGAAAAGCAGCGGTTCTTGTTTAATCACGAATTCGTAGAGTTCCAGCTGCATTTTTTCAGAAACAGACGGTAGATTACTAGGGACAGCCAATTCTTCCAAAACCCGCTGCTTGAAAACGTAGCTTGCCTCAGCCAAACGGAACGTGACTCTGTGGTCGCCCAATAGTTCCGACACCCACGCAGTGTATTGTTCGCTCGGTGCTGCCCTAAGGTTTCGTTTAATGTGTTCCTGTCGCAACTCTTCCAATGAATCGTAATCTGACCGGAGTGCGGGGACGAGGTGGCCGTCTTTCAAGAGGCGGTGAAAGTCCCTTGGGACACTTTCAAGTAGACCTTCATCCGGTTCATCCCTTGAAATCAGCGCGCGCAACCATTTGTTATTGTTAAACTGGGTGTCGCCTACCACAACCTGGTCAAAGAATAGGCTTTGCATGATGACGTAAGCACGAAGCTCGGCTCCTTTCAAACACTCAGGCCGATGGTAATCGGCTTCCGTGATCAAAATCGATGAGTTTAACGGGTTCATCTTGGACGGAACATTGCGGAAAGGGTAGCTACACAAAGGACAACTGGCAATCAGCCACGATTTAGATGTGTTGCTGACTGCTGTGCGGTAGCTTTTAATTCAATCGCCCGGCAGAACTATTCGCGCTTGCGGAACCGGAGCGTGCCTCGCGCCTTGATTATATGGCTCGCTCACGCCGTCAATGTAGTGCGCCCTGCTGCCCCGCGCCTCCACATTGACCGCGCTCGCTTCGCCAAGGGAGGGCGCTTAGGAAACACGCTCGCGGTCTGCATATCCGGTTGAATAGGGTGATATGGGGAAACATTTTTTAGAAGTCCATCGGTGTTGTTTTGCATAACTCCATTAAGAACTGGTTGAACAGTCATAACGACTGTTCCCGGTTCTGATAATGGAGAAAAAACAAATGAACGATGAACGACAGGAATTCCTGAACATGAAAACGTATCCAGCCCGACTGAATATGCAAGAAGCCGCGTGGTTTCTCGGCTTTGCTTCGCACGATATGCCAATCATGATTCGCGCGGGATTGCTTAAACCGCTAGGAAATCCTCCAGCCAATGGCGTGAAATACTTTGCCACGACAACTCTGACCACGTTTTATGCCGATCCTAAATGGTTGGCGCGTGCTTCCGATACCCTTGTTAAATACTGGCGAGCCAAGAATGCGCGCAGGTCCGTAATCCAGGACGGGCAACCTGTCATATAGTGCCCTTTGCAATTCAGTTTTTTGTTGTTGGCCCATGAGGCCAACGCGCTGATCGCATAAAGGTCAGCGGACACATAATTGCTAAATTGTTATCCCGGTTGTCGTTTGTGCCATTTCAAAACCAACGACAATCCGGCACGCATTTTTTTTGTCATCGCAGATGCAGAATTTCATCGTGCTGGCAACAGGGAGCGCAATTTGATTTTTACATATTCCCCGGCTTGTTGCCGGTCATAGGAATCACGCTCGGAGTCTGCATGTCTGGTTTAAGACCGTGGTGACAATCGCCCACCTTGTGCTTGGTTTAGGTAATATAGTTCAAGCACGGCTTTAACTACGCGCCCGAATCCAAACAAAATCGAACATTGCAATGGAAAATTCAGATCGTGTGTGCGAATCCATCAGCGCTCTCATTAATACTGGACGAGACTGTTTTTCTGTCGTAAAAACATATCACTTTTTTCAACATGAAAAGGCCGGCGAAATCAACACAAGTCATTGAGCCAAAAGCACGAGCGATTATATTTGGACATGGCAGGGGTTGGGTATTCACCCCACGAGACCTTACCCAGCTTGGAGACCCGCGTTCGGTTGGCATGGCTTTGACCCGCCTGTCTCGCAAAGGCGTTATTCGCCAGCTCGCGCGGGGGCTTTACGATTATCCGATTGACCATACTGCGTTGGGTCGCGTGGCCGCATCCGCGGACGCGGTGGCCAAGGCACTGGTCAGCCGTGACTCCATCCGGCTTCAACCCGCTGGTGCCTATGCCGCCAACGTCCTCGGCCTTTCCGATCAGGTACCGATGAAAATCGTCTTCCTGACCGACGGAACATCCCGCCGGATCAAGCTCGGCCAGCGCGAAATCATTCTCAAGCACACCACCCCACGCAACGTCACCACCGCCGGACGCAAGAGCGGCACCGTCATTCAAGCACTTCGTCATCTGGGTCAACGCCATGTGGACGACAAGGTGGTTGCCATCCTGCGCCGACAACTCAATGACGCTGACAAGTCGCAACTGCTTAAAGACCTCAAATTCGCTCCCGCTTGGGTTGCAATCGTTCTACAACGGCTCGCTGCCAAAACACCTTGAATCATGGATGTGTCCGCCAAAGCTTGGAGGAGATGTTCGGTGATGTGGCGACGAATCAAGGTTGTATAATCAACCACACAACAGATGATAATCAGCCACAATTTGGACGCCCCCCGACCGGTTTAACAATGTGATTACGAAACCGGCTTCCCACCGGACAAGTCGCCGGCCAAGTCGCCGGCCAAGTCGGCAAACGGACACCAAAACGGACACCAAACGGATTAAAAAAGATACGGTCGGATAAAACCGATTTTGCTTGAATACCCAATGAAATCAGGCATATTTGAGGTGCAACGGCGGGAAAATATGGTCGATTCCGACCCTCGCCTCCAAACCTAAACAGTTGGAACTGAAAGGGTTTGGAAACTTCCACAGATGAGTGCCAGCGGAAGTGCCAGCAAAATTTAACTCTG
>Ga0116110_1000289_pt1 | contig 31860 bp, 21 predicted proteins | sample June2015DPH_8_50_FD_89719 | JGI IMG/M metagenome (GOLD analysis project Ga0116110, IMG submission 89719) | Peatland microbial communities from SPRUCE experiment site at the Marcell Experimental Forest, Minnesota, USA - June2015DPH_8_40 | ecosystem: Environmental > Terrestrial > Soil > Wetlands >...
CCTGTGACCGACGTGTTGTTTACTGGCGTACTTCGCATGAGAGAGTTCACCTTGGCGTGGCAAGGCCGCCGATCATTTCGCGGGTGACGTTAACCTCGTCGGCCGCCGGGACAAGTGGTCTCAAGATGATTCACTTCTGCACCGGCTCTCGATCCAACATTCCGAGGCTGACGAGCGAGGCGCGTACCCGGGCCTGCTGCTCGGCGGTCGGACTGGGGTACGGGCGACCGGGGTTCGTGCATTCGATAACTCCGAGCATTTGAAGAACGGTCTTGGCGGCGCCGAAAAAGTTCCCGAAAACGGATCCCCCAGGGTTCCAGGTGCGTATGATTCTGTCCAGCACGACGGCCTCGTCCTGAAAGGCCCTTGCCGCAGCCCAGTCTCCTCGCGCGGCGGCCTTCCGAACATTTGCGTAGGTCGCAGGAACAAGATTCCCCAGGACAGGAACACAGCCGTCTGCCCCCATCATGAATGCGGCATCAGCGAGGTAGGTATGGCCCGTGACAATTCTGAAGTTGGACAAATGGCGAAGTTCTACCAATAGTCGTCGAAACTCCGGCACATCGGCCGAGTCCTTAATGCCCGCGAGAGTACCTTCTTCCGCGAGTCGAACGATGGTCTCAACCCCGAATGGCGTTTGAGTTGCGTAAAACGCATTGTATGCAACAAGTGGAAGGTCAACGCACTCTCGGATGCGCCTGAAGTGAGCCAGTACCTCCACCTGCGTGACCGCGTCGTAAATCGGAGCCGTGGCGAAAATCCCGTCGGCGCCCGATGCCTTGGCGCGCCGTCCGCGTTCCACACATCGATCAGGACTGGAGTCGATGCAGCCGATCAGAACAGGTACTTTTCCGGCTGCCGCTTCGATCGCCACCTCGGTCACGATATCGCGCTGACGTTCTGAAAGTGTATAGAACTGACCGGTCGCTCCAAGCACCCAAAGCCCGTCAATGCCTCCTTCAACGAGAAAACGAACGAGACTCTTCAAAGAGCCAACATCGACGTCGTCGTCCTGAGTCAACGGCGTTATCACGGGTACAACTATCCCCCGGAGTTCGAAGGAATTCATTGGATCACCTCTGTTGTTAGCGCTCGACAGTACCAGGCGGATGTTCCCGAAACGAACGGACGCCGTTCAATTGGTAAGTCCGCGCTCCTCCTGTTTCTTTCCATTGGGTTTCAAGCTCACGACCTGCGGTCCAACGAAAGCAGGAAAGGAACAACGGTCTACCGCCGTCTGTATACAATATGCGAAGTTCCCTGTCAAGCAGATTCTACGGTCCCCTTTTCTGCCTCGGTTGGCACTTGTGTCGTCGATTATCAGCACCGTCTGATGCAATCTCGTGGAAAGGGGCACAATTGCACCTTCCACTTGGAGGTCAAATACTGCGGGGCGTCAATTTTGCATTGTCCCGTCGTTCCGATTCCTCACTAGCGCCAGAACTAGCGCAGTACCAAGGAGGGGCACGAGGCTCGCACCAATCAGAATCGGCTGGAATGAGTACCGGTCGGTTACCCAGCCAATCAAGTACGTCGAAATGATGGTGCCGACACCGCCTCCAGTGCCGCTCATGCCGCTCACAGTGGCGACCGTGCGACTTGGGTAAAGGTCCGTGGGCAACGAGAGCAGCATGGTGGACCAGGACGCGAACGCGAAGCTCGAAACTGAGAAAAGGGCGACGATGACGGAGAACTTGGAGGTGAGCACGGCGGGAATCAAGAAAACCATCCCTATGCTGCCCAAAATGATTATGAACTTACGCGCGCGCAGCACCGGCCAGCCCCGGCGAATGAGGTGACTGGAAAAGCCGCCGCCAAAAAAGTTGCCGAGGTCGCCGGCCAGGTATGGAATCCAGAAACCAGCCACGGAGTTCTCCAGCTTAAAGCCCTTCGAGACCAGGTAAATGGCAAACCAGTCCATGATGAAGAACCATACGGGCTCAGTGATGGTGCGGCCTAAGATGATGCCCCAGGTTTGCGGCAGGTGAAGAAGTTTGCGCCAGGAAATTGGCTGGCCGCTACCATCATCGCGGAAGGCTTGCGCTTCGGTTAGCTGCTCTTCCCGCTTGGCTCTGAGGATCATATCCCGCTCCTCAGGAGCGAGATTCGGGTGCAACTCCGGCGAATGGTAGAGCAGTTTCCAGCCAATGACCCACAAGAATCCCAGACATCCCGTGATGAGAAAAGGCGGGCGCCAGCTCCCGAATCTGTGATATAGCCACAGCACCAAGGCTGGAACGATGGCGCCACCTACGGCAGACCCGCTGTCGTAGAGGGCCACGGCCCATCCGCGTTCTGACTTCGGGAACCATTCGGAAACTGTCTTGGCGGCGCCAGGCCAGTTGGCAGATTCGCCCGCACCCACGAAGAAACGGAAGAACGCAAAACTGCGCAAACCGACCGCCAGCGACGTCAACATGGCTGCCAAGGAATACCCGCTGACCGTGAACAGGAAGCCCTTGCGGGTCCCGAGCCAGTCGAGGAAACGCCCCGAGGCAGTCTGCCCGAGTGCATAGGCAATCCGGAAAGCAATGAAGATCAAGGCGAAGTCCGAATTGGTCCAGTGGAACTCCACCTTCAAGTACGGGGCGAGCACACTGATCGTCTGGCGGTCTATGTAGTTGATCGCGGTGGACGCAAAGAGAATGCCGCCGATCCACCATCGGAGATGCGGTATGATCAAGGTCTTCCGACGACTGTGGCGGAAGCGCGACTCTGTTGTATCCGCTGTTTTCACCAGTTCCGGCTTTGCCACACTGGTCCAGGGCGCGACGTCTCGCCGTAGTCGACTACGACATGCGCTCCGGTCATGTAGGACGCCTCGTCTGAGGCTAGAAAGACGATCACATTGGCAATCTCGCCAGGCGTGGCCATTCTGCCCACCTCAGCCTTCACTCGCGCGGGGTCGTCGGTCTGCATCGCAAGCGCCCGGTCAAACATCGGCGTGTCGACGTTGCCGGGACAGACACAGTTCACGCGAATTCCATCCGGCACCAACTCTACGGCCAGCGCCCGCCCAAGCGCCGCCACCGCGCCCTTTGACACGCAATAGGCGGTGGTGTGCGGAGTCGCAACGAGGCCATAGTTCGAAGCCGTGAGAACGATCACGCCCGAATGTCGGGAACGCATCCCGGGAAGGCAGGTTCGCACCGTCAAAAAAGGGCCTCGAACGTTCACGGCCATGAGACGGTCCCACTCGGCCGTGGTCACGTCACCAAAGTCGCGCATCGGTCCCTCGATGCCCGCATTGGCCACCAGAACGTCGATCCTGCCGAATTGCTCAAGGACCAGATCGATGGCTAGCTTTACTTCCGCCTCCACAGACACATCGGCTCTTGCGGCCATTGCTGTCGCTCCCAACGACATGCACTCCTCAGCCGCTTCCAGGGCGCCCGCCGCATCCACATCAATCACGGCAACAACGCAGCGTTCACGCGCTAACCGCATGCAAGTGGCGCGTCCAATCCCGGAGGCGCCCCCCGTAACAACCGCAACCTTACCCGTCAATCCTCCAGCCATTTTTCTCCTTTCGGTGTTTTAAATGTGTTGATGCAAAACACATGGTATAATGTATACCAACATGGAACTAGGACTTCTCTCCAAAGCCTCAAGTCTCTCAGTATCACCCGCTTATAGACATCTGAGCGATTGGGTTGTGCTCAAAGTGCTCGACGGCGTTCGCAAGGGCATCTTTACTCCCGGCCAGCGGCTTACCGGAGAGGAGCTTGCGCGCATTTTTCAAGTGAGCCGCGCGCCGGTGCGCGATGCCATGCACAAGCTCGAGCAACTCGGCGTCATCGAGCGGCGCAGGCCGCGGGGCACCTACGTACGAGAGTGGACAGACAAGGACCGCGCCGAGATCCTCTTTATCCTGGACGCGCTGATCGTGCTTTCGGTCGAGTTGAGCGTCGGACGCTTGACGGCAAACGACTTCGCGCAACTTGACCAGATCATCGCCGAAACCCGAGCCGGTGGCGAGGCACTGGACGAGCAGACGCAGGTCGAGCGCGACTCCAACTTCCATCGCATCATTGCACGCGCCTCCGGAAACGGCAGGCTTGTAGAACTTATGGAGCAACTGATGCTTCCGCTGCAGATTTACGCGCCGGAGTCTCACGAATACTTCCAGCGCGATTTCTGGATTCGCATTCACTCTGGCCTGATCGACGCGCTCCGTACGGGCGACCTGGACGCCGCTGTCCACTGTTCACTTCGGAACACTCGCGAGTCGCGAGAGGTGTTGCTCCGGCAAAAAGTCACCGACGGCCGGCCACAACCCGTCCATTCCGAACAACGAGCCGAGGGCTGAGCAGCACCCCTGGATCGGCGAGCGGGTCATGTTCGTAGGCCACGAAGTCGGCGACCGAATTCTCCACTAGCGGCTCCCCAAACCTCAGAAACTTCCAAGCATCAATTGTCGCTGCGCGAATGGCGCGCTCCGGCGTAAGGCCGGCGTCAATGAGAGCGAGTACTTCCAGCGCAATCTTCCCGTGGTCCAGGGCAGCATCGGAGCCGCACAGCAGCGTCACTCCGGCCGCCACAGCTTGGGGAAGAAGGCGCTCCGTCGACTCCACCGCCTCCGCGAACGAAGCTTCGGCCATCCTCAACTCACCCGAACGAATGCGCTTTAGGAAGAGTTGAAAGGCCGCGAGAGTCGGAGTCCAAGCGCGACCGCGCTTCGCCATGATTTGCAGATGTTCCGGCTTGAGACGACAACCGTGTTCGACGGTGTCGACATCGAGCGCTATCGCCATTTCGGCCGCCTCGCTTGTCGTTACATGCATCGCAATCCTCGCTCCGGCGCGGCGGGCGGCCTCAATGGCCGGCCTGACCTCATCCACCGTCCAGCCTATATCCGGGTCGTCCTCAGGATGATCCCGGTGCTGGTAGTCGGCAATGAATTTGATCCAGCCTCCCCCTCGGGCGGACTCCTCCGCAGCCACGGGGAGGATATCCGGGCCGGAAACCTCGCGGGCGGTATTGGGTAGGTACCGGCCGGGTGGGGCGATGAAGCATCCCGCGGCCTGGAGGTGCGGCAAAGCGGGATCGAGCTCTTTCATCATATCCACGACGATGCCTGTCGGCGCACCGGCGTCCCGAACGGCCAAGACACCGCCGTCGCGGTGAGCTGCGAGGTGCAGGAGTATCCTCCGAACCAGCTCGTCAGGGTCGGTCTGCCTCGCTTCGGTGTAGCCGCGAACACCGAGGCTGGGCGAGCTCACGAGGTGTGTATGGGCATCGACAAGACCGGGAAGCACGAACCAACCTTCGCCTGTCGGCGCCGTGCCACCTTGTGGGGGACGATATCGGACTCGTCCGTCAACCACGAACAAGTCTTCGTTGTGCTGCTCAGCGAATAGGACTCGTGTATTTCGAAGATAAAGATTCATGAGGTTTCAGAACAGCGCGTCGGCGCCTGAAAATAGGTACAGGGGAAGGCGGCCGAACGGGCAGGAGGTCAGGAACAAGTTGATACAGGTGTCGAACCGAAACCCGGCGGAGAGCAATGCGGCAAGGGTTTCACGGGCCGTGCTTGGGATTCGTAACCGTGCCACGGGCGCTTCCCCCGCGCCCAGGACTTCGAGCGCCGCTGAGATGGCCGGGCAGAGGAGGTTTTGCTGTTCGACGGCCGCCGGTCCGAGCGCGCCCGCTCGATCGATATAGATGTAGCCGACGATTCGATCTCCCTCGCAAACCAGGTAAGGTATAAGTCCGGGGACCAAGCCCCAGGCGTGATGATCCTCAGGCCGGGTTTCTCCGAGGACCAACTGATCCAGTTGGCCGAAGCAATGCTGCGCTCCCTTCACGTCCACAGGGCGCAGAGTGACCGTTCCTTGTCCGAACGGCTTGGTAGGGCCTTCCAAGTGAATGATCGCCGTCTGCGGCAAGAGCCCAAACCGAGCATACAAACCGGTCGATACGATATTCGAGGCGTCGCTGATCGTCAAGAGCGTGGGCGGAAGATGAGCAGGATCGCCGAGACAACGGCGGAACAGTTCACGTCCAACGCCACAGGACTGGTATTCGGGCAAAACGTGCATGGCCGCTAAATACCAGAACGAGCGGCGCCGAATCGCCAAGCCAAACCCGACAAGAGATCTGTCGTGCTCGGCCACCCAAAAGCGCTCTGAATCGTATCGAAGCCCGTTCCGTCGCACAGACAGAGCTCGCGCGGGCAGCGAGTGGCTCTGGATATCAACTTGTCGCCCCAGCCGCCGGTTGAGGTCTTCGTTCGCCCGCAGAAAAATCCGATACGTCTCCTCAACATCACCTTCGCACGCCAAGCGAAACTGTACCTTTGAATTCACCCGGCACTCCGTAGCGGATCTCCAGGGTTCCTGAACATCGCCAGCGGCTTGAATTGTATCCGAATTGTACTCTGTATACAATAGACGTTAGACCTTGATTGTGAGTAGCCTTTTCGGGTTTTCCACCGTCAGCTTCGTGATCAAGGCTTCCGAGACTCCGGCTTGACGAAGCTTCGGCAACAATGTTCCAAGGACATAAGCAAAGCCATTTCCGCCGAGATGGCGGAGGTGCTGAATCTTGCAGACATCTTGAGAAAGCAATAATTGGTCGGCATAGCCAAGATCCAGAAGTTTAATTAGAAGGCGGAACGCGCGCTCCTCCAATTCCGGCGCTTTGCTTCCCAGCGTATCGAATTGGACGTTCGCGCCCCGTTTAAGGATTTCAAGATGGTAGTCCAGGAAAAGGCAAAAGGGGTGGTCGCAATGTCCAATAATCACATATCGAGGATCAACCCCCTCGTCCTCGAATATGGCAAGCTCGGCCAAACCCACTGGCTTTCCAATTGAATGGGTCGTTATTGCCAGGCGAGTTGCCAGATGGGCCCGTGCTGCGGCGCGATGGACGCGCTCCTCTTGCGCTGAGACCCAGGATTTGTCTGTCCCAACCTCTCCGATGATTCCTGGACGGATCCCAGTCCCCGCAACGCCCCCATTGATTTCGGAAATGATTTCGCGTGCCAAATCCTCCACGGGTCGGTGATCGATGAGAGCGCCCGGTGGATAATACGGCTCTCGGTACCACCCGCAACCCATAACAACGTTGACCCCGGTCATCTCCGAAATTCGCAGGAGTTTTTCCGGGCTGCGACCTATTCCAGAAACAGTGCAGTCCACAATGCTTTGGCCGCCAAGATTTTTGAAGGCGAGGACCTCCTGTTGAAGGACCTCGTCGTCTTCCAGCTGGCCGGCGTAGTCATGCCGGCCCGGAATCTCCCAGAGCTGGATGTACAAGTGCTCGTGAGGCAAGGTCACGCCCAGTTGGCCAGGGTGTATCGGACCTCTAACGGTTTGGATCACACCTTCCGAAATGGAAGTAGCCGATTCCTGTTTGCGATGCGCGTGGACAAGTTCGCTAATTGAAACCTCCTTGCCTCCGAGTACTTCAAGTGTCGGAGCTTTTCAGATCACCGGCCGTTCCGCGCAAGCGCTCACCGGCAAACCCGACGGCTGGAATTCGCTGCGAATTGTTGCCGGAGGTGATTTCAGGTCTGGCGCCGGTCAGTCTTGATTCCGTATCCGAGCGTCCAAGAAATCTTCCGAGCTGTGTCTCTGACTATTTCAGCCACTTTTTCTGTTTGATCCCACGGAAGCTGTACTGTAGTTCCAGCCACGCTGATGGCCGCCGCTACCCTGCCAGTGTGGTCAAAGATCGGCGCTCCTAAGCAACGCACCCCGACCTCTTCTTCTTCATTGTCCAAAGCGTACCCAGCCGCTTTAACCTTCTTCATCTCATCTCTGAGCTCTGGGATCGAGCTAATCGTATAATGGTTGTGTTTGATCAGCCGCCTGCCATGGAGAGTGCGCTCAAACTCTTCCTCAGATAGAAAAGCCAGCAGAGCTTTGCCCACTGCCGTACAATTCAAATGCATGCGTTGCCCTACCCATGTGTCCAGTTTGACGATTCCAGGTGCTTGGATTTTCTCGATCAGTACGGCCTCGCTGCCCTCCAAGATTGCCAAGTGGACCGTCAGGCCGATCTTTGTTGCAAGGTCCTTTAGGAAACCCTTGGCGCGTTCACGCAATTCTAAGCCTTCCAACGTTACCTGGGCCAGATGTGAAAGCTTAAGTCCAACGAAGTACTTGTGCGATGACAGGTCCTTCCACAAATATCCGTGATCTTCCAAAGTCGTGATGATGAGGTGTGTCGAACTCTTCGGCAGTTTCAGGCGGCGAGCTATCTCGGAGACGGATAGCCCCCCTTTCGAGTCGGCCAGAAGCTCGAGCGCCGCGAAGGCGCGATCAATAGCGGGAACTTTTCCAGTCTTTGAAGCCGACATCACTCTTTCTCGTGCCCTCTATTCCTGAATTAAGGGACGATTCGAGGAAAACCCACTGAATGACAAACAGCAGGTATTTGGCCTCGCTAATAAGTTTATCAGGATACACCAGTACCCGCCTCACTCTCAATAAAACCGTGCCGACCACATTGAGTTAGATTTTAGGTCTGTCTATAAACTCTCTCACTCGCAGTGGTACAAAATCTAGGCCACCTCACCGACCGGAGAGCACTCCTTCACTCAGCAGGTTCAGGGCATAATTGCGGGCTTAAGCGTCCAGGTCTGCAGCTTGGCGTCACGGTACAATGTATTCGGGTCAAGGTCCGGATCCAGGGTGGGGCACTCCTCCACATCTTTCAGGAAAGTAAGCCCAATGGGCTGGGCCAAGGGAGGCCACGGGGCGATTTTCTTGAATTGGAGCTCTGTCAGCACCGAACCTGAGTGCATAGCCACATAGTTTTCTGCCAAAGCGCGATAGAGGTGATTAACTCCCACGCGCTCCAGGGGTGCGCCCAGGGTCCCCGGCAGCTCTCCCTTGGCCGCGACGTGGTCCAACAATTGACGCGATAGTTGGATCAACTTGTCGCGAGTACATCCCAACAACTCTGGAACCCAGATCGGGCTGCGCGTCGGCCCAAGGATGTTGTCGCGAGGCACTTCCGAGGGCACTTTACCTTGGTCGGCAAAGAGGACCGCCGCCCGGGCGAGCCCTACCACGATTTCGGCCGGGCTGAATCGCGGATTGAAGAGGATGTCGTCTGCTTCGCATATGGCGTGCGTTGCGGAAAACAGTTCTTGACGCGTAATACTGGTTGGCTGTGCCCCGTACCGCTCAGCCACTTGCGTCAGACTTAAAACGTTCAGGCGCGGGTCGGTTCGAACCCAGCGTGCCAAACGGCGGAAGTTTAGGAGCGCCGTCTTCACTTCCTCTGACGTTCGAGGGCGAGGGCGTCCCCATTCGCCCCAGCGCTCTTTCGGGTAATTCACCCCGTTCGGAGCCCAGAACCTCTCCGTAGACTCCTGGAGCCTCAGCATGTGCGAGTGATAGAGAAAGAGCAACAGGAAAGGCTGGCCCTCTGCCAGACAGGTGTCAATGTGCTCATCTAACAGACGCAACTGGCGGTAGAAACTCCCTGTATCCCCATGCGCACCTACTGCTGTGTCAGGGTAGGGGCTGAAGTTGTTTTCATCGAAAGCAAAGTGGGCGCGGAAGGGTTGGCTGCCCAGGGTCGGGCTCCTGGAAGGCAGCCCCAGCGCGCCAGCATACCAGCTCACACTGTAAAGAGGCGGGGCAGCAGGCGGGGGAGAAACATACGGAACACCCAAAATTGCCGCACAGTGCTGTGAGTGGGGACTATCATACGCACTGTGACCACTAAGAGCCGCGCAAGGCTTCCCAAAAACTGTCCGAATTATCTCAGCTCCTTCCCGCTCATTCTTCAGTGCCTCCGCGACGCCTTCTTCCCAATTCTTCCCCGCTATGTACTCGACCGAAGTAGGGTGGCGTGCGCTCCGCGTATGCAATCCCACCTCGTGTGGCGCTAGACTCTCAATAACGTCCCGGCGACCCCGCTCCTTCAGGAGCAAAGCGCAATCTCCGATGAAGAGAAAATTGGCCCGCAGCCCTTCCTGTGTGAGGATCACCGCCAGATCTTTAACGCTGTCATCGCTCCCTACCTCGGGTAGGCTGAAGCTGTCCTCGACATCCAGTACGAGTATCACGTCCAGAAGGCGTTCAGGTGCTTTTTCGCGAGTGTTAGGTTTCTTCGGCAGATCGATTTCTCCGGAGCCAGGGTTGCTCTGCCCTGGCAGCAGAGAGAGGTTCAGGGTGGCGCCAGCTACGGAGGCCATGAATTGACGTCGATTGTGTAACATGAGATCGTTCCCCTCTTATCGTCGTAGGAGCTTTGCAATTCGGAGCGACTACAAAACTTTCCTGCCACGAACCGAACGAACGCCATGTTGCGCAAGCAGGTTCAGGGCATAATTGCGGGCTTCAGCGTCCAGGTCTGCAGCTTAGCGTCACGGCACAGTGTGTTTGTGTCGAGGTCCGGATCGACCGTGGGGCACTCCTCCACATCTTTCCGGAAAGCACGCCCGACGGGCCGGGCCAAGGAAGGCCACGGAGCGATTTTCCTGAATTGGACCTCTGTCAACACCGAACCTGAGTGCATCGCCACATAGTTTTCTGCCAGAGCGCGATAGAGGTGATTAACTCCCACGCGCTCCAGGGGTGCGCCCAGGGTCCCCGGCAGCTCTCCCTTGGCCACGACGTGGTCCAACAATTGACGCGATAGTTGGATCAACTTCTCGTGCGTACATCCCAACAACTCTGGAACCCAGATCGGGCTGCGCGTCGGCCCAAGGACGTTGTCGCGAGGCACTTCCGAGGGCACTTTACCTTGGTCGGCAAAGAGGACCGCCGCCCGGGCGAGCCCCACCACGATTTCGGCCGGGCTGAATCGCGGATGGAGGAGGATGTCGTTTGCTTCGCATATGGCGTGCGTTGCGGAAAACAGTTCTTGACGCGTAATGCTGGTTGGCTGTGCCCCGTACCGGTCAGCCGCCTGCTTCTGAGTTATAAGGTTCAGGCGCGGATCGGCTCGAACCCAGCGTGCCAAACGACGGAAGTTTACGAGCGCCGTCTTCACTTCCTCTGGCGTATGTGGGCGAGGGCGTCCCCATTCGCCCCAGCGCTCTTTCGGATAATTCACCCCGTTCGGAACCCAGAACGTCTCGCTATAGTCTTGGAGCCGCAGGTTGTCCGGGTGACCGAAAAAGAGCAAGAGGAAAGGCTGGCCCTCTGCCAGGCAGGTGTCAATGTGCTCATCTAACCGGCTCAACCGGCGATAGAACCTTTCCGTATCCGGGTACGGCGTGAAGTCGTCTTCATCGAAATCAAAATCGGCGCGGAAGGGTTGGCTGCCGGGGGTCGGACTCTTGGGCAGCACTTTTTCGGCATCTATACCCGGGAACCCCAACGCGCCGGCATACCAGCTCACACTGTTAAGAGGCGGGGCCACAAACAAGGGGGAAACAAAGGGAAGACCCAAAATTGCCGCACAGCGCTGTGTGTGTGGACCGTCATATACACTGTGTTCACTAAGAGCCGCGCAAGGCTTCCCAAAAACTGTCTGAATTATCTCAGCTGCTTCCCGCTCGTTCTTCAGTACCTCCGCAACGGCCTCGTCCCAACTCTTCCCAACTATGTACTCGACTGCAGTCGGGTGGAGCACGCTCCTTGTATGCGTTCCCACCTCGTGTGGCGCTAGACTCTCGATAACGTCCCGCCGACCCCGCTCCTTCAGGTTCAGAGCGAAATCTCCGATGAATTGAAAGAGCGCCTGCAGCCCTTCCTGTGTCAGGATCGTCGCAAAATCTTTAACGCTGTCATCGATCCCTAGCTCGGGTGGGTCGAAAACGTCATGGATATGCACTACGATCATCACGTCCAGAAGGCGTTCAGGTGCTTTTTCGCGAGCGTCTGCTCTCTTGCCTAAATCGGAGCCAGGGCCGCTCGGCCCTGGAAGTTGGGAAAGGTTCTGGGTGACGCCAGCTATGGAGTTCATGAATTGACGTCGATTGTGTATCATGAGTCAGCTCTCCCGTGTCGTCGGACTGATGCCAGCAACTTGCGTAATCTTGTGGTCTTCCGCGATCAGTTCGGCGATCACCCACCGGCCCGTTCCCGCGTCAAGTTTGGGGCGGCGATCAATAGCAAAGTTGAGATCGACGGTTATTGCTTGTGAGGGTAGCGATTGCTTAGAACCCTAGTCGATTCGAGGCACCCGCCCGCACCGTAATCCGCCATTCGCGCTTACGGTGCATTGATCTTTACAACAAAATATGTGATCTGCTTGCCGCTGTCAACGATGAGTTGGTGCGGCACCTTAAATGGAATGTGCACAACATCCCCCGCGGCCAGCTTCGTTTTATTGCCGCCTTTGATGGATTTTCCTTCGAACTCGTGAGGTTCTGTCGTCTTCGGCTCGACTAAACTGCCGCCTTCAACCAGCGTGGCTTCTCCGCTCAGAATGAAAAAAACATCGTTCTGCGTTTCGTGCAGTTCTGCATTCCCCGTACCGCTGCGGTGGGCGATCTCCACGTGATGATTACCATAGCTGCCGAGCACCTCAGAAGCTGCTCCCTGTGTATCGAGCTCTCGCAGTAATTTGCTGTCCAACCCCTGCAACTGGCTACGCCTCCAGACGGTGGCGTCTGTATCAGCGGAGCCCATGGAGAGCGGGGCCCCTACCAAGATCAGCAAAACGCAGCCAATTCTGCGCATTGTTCCATTCATGTCTTGTTCCCTCCGCATTTCAAGGATCGTTTAGCCGATTGGCCAGTCCGGGGAAGACGGGAGTCCATCCATAACCTTTCGAAGCGGCCAATCTTTGTAGCCACGCCGGTTAATCTACCTTACGCTCATTTTCCAGCTTCCCGGCGGCAGAGCTCATCACGCATAAAATGAGTGAACCACGGTGGGGGGGCTCGCGCCCACGCGCAGATACTGGCCTCGGTTCGAAATACAGCAAGGCATCGCGCTTCAGCGCGGCAGAGTTTAGAGTGATCATGATGGAACTTGGTATGCAGCCTGACTGCAACGGAATTGCCCCCGCGGCGTAGGGACAACGCACCCCTTTCCTGTCCCTGTCGAGAGCTGGCGTGCTTTTACGGCCAGACTAACATTAGGAGTCTACGGGAAAATCAGAAAGAGTCAATAACTTTCAGCGTGACCGTCTAGCATATTGGACGAGTTCTTAAGGCTCAGCGATTGGTGCGTGAGGATGCCGCCCCTTTGGAACAGACCGGATCAGCAATCCCGAATGGCAGACTTGAACACGCTAAATTAGTCCAACCTATTGAACAAGACCTCGATTTCCCTTGACGGTATTCCCCCGAGATTTTAAATTATCCTGGGCAAGCGAACGAAACGTATGAATTGATCGTGTGCGCGGTGATCCTGTACCTGTCCGGTTTTGCTTTAAACCGATCTACTCAACGGGTGAGTAATCGTCGAATGACCGATATAGCCAAAGCATTGACTTGGATTCTGGGAGCGGGAACTGCCTCGAGGCGGAAATGGATTTCCAGGTTTATGTCTGCGGTGCCGATCCCTCACTGACGGCTGCCGATGCTTTGTTGCTCGGAGTCGGCCACCCATGGTGTTTTTCAACGGCAAGGAAGCGACGTATCTCTGGCGAACATAAGGGAGGAGTCATGCGAAGATCGAACAGAGTGCAAATTATCTCTCTGGCAACCTTGATGATTTTATGGCTGCCGAAGTCGAACCTTGCCCAAACGGTCAACGGAACTTTCCGAGGCACTGTGACAGACTCAAGTGGCGCAGTCGTTCCGGGAGCCACCGTAACAGTCACTAACACGGCAACGGGGGTTTCGCGCACGGCCATCGCCGACGCAGGCGGAAGTTATGTGCTCACAGAACTACCTCCTGGCGTATACGATTTCAAAGTGATTAGCACTGGCTTTGCAACCCTTGAGAGCCGGGGCGTAACATTGTTGGTCAACCAGACAGGCACTGTGGATTTTGCACTCAAGCCCGGCAGCGTGAGGCAGGAAATAGAGGTTACAGGGCAGGCCCCATTGGCCAATTACACCAATGCAACTGTGGGAACTGTAATCGACTCGCAAGAGGTCGTGCAACTTCCGCTTAACGGCCGTCAATTTTCGCAGCTGATTTTGTTAGCGCCGGGAGCCGCGGATCAAGGTACCGTCCATCAACCCATATTCGATTTCCGATCCGAGTTGGGGGCGGTCAGTCCGGCGGTGAATGGAGCGCACGCCGAGTTCAATAATTTCACGATTGATGGAGTTGAGAATAACGAATGGTTTTTCAACTTCATGGGCGTCAGTCCTCCACCCGACGCGATCCAAGAGTTTAAAGTCCAGTCGGACATGTCCAGCGGCGAATATGGCAAAGGGGCGGGAGCGAATGTCAACGTGGTGACTAAGAGCGGGACCAATGAATGGCACGGCGACGCCTGGGAGTTCGACCGCAATACACACCTGAATGCTCGTAATTTCTTCAATCCCAGCGTCAGTGGCTATCATCAGAACCAATTCGGCGGTACGCTGGGCGGACCGATTCGTAAGGAGAAGGTTTGGGCGTTCGGCTGGTACGAAGGTTTTCGCAAGAGCCAGGGATCATCAATTCTGTCGCAAGTACCGACAGCGGACCAGTTGAATGGGGACTTGTCGGCGTTTGCACCGATTTTTAACCCGTTTAGCACTGTTCAAACGGGTACCGACGCCCAAGGCAATCCTATCTTTACGAGGGCTGCCTTCTCCGGCAACCAAATTCCAACTTCTTTGCTGAATCCCACGGCTGAAGCCATTGCTCATTTATTGTATCCCCAGCCGAACTATGCCGGCCAAAACGGGGTCAATTACCTGAACTTGACACCGGAGACGGCTACTGAAAACCAATTTGGAGTGAGGGTGGACGCTGCTCTAACGCAAAACACGACTTTCTTTTCCCGGTTCGCTTGGGACTACGGGTATCGGAATGTTCCGGGGAACGGCGGGAACCTTCCGGAAGGTACAGCTTTTCAGAATGGATTGGATGTGCAGCCAGTTCTTGGGTTAACGCACATTTTTGGCCCCAAAACGGTGCTTGATTTGCACGCTCAATTCCTACGCGTCTCCGCTGTAGAATCCACTAAGGTCTGGCCAGCTTCTTTCCTTAACTCTAACGGTATAACGAACCCCGGCGACTGGCCGCTAGAAGGCGGTTTCCCCCCATTGATGCCGAACATTAATATTACGGACGTCGACAGTCTCGTAGGGTCAAAATTCACTGAGTCGGGATACCCCATGAACACCTGGGAATTTAATGGTTCTTTATCGAAGATGGTTGGGAACCACGCTCTTCATATGGGTGCAGGGGATGTTCACACATGGGTCCTCGACAACTGCACCTATGCAACCGGGAGTTTTACTCCGGTCCCTACGTCCGACCCGCAAAATCCTGCGACGACCGGTTCCGGTCTGGCGAGTTTTCTGCTTGGGGTGCCATCAGGTGGCCAGCGTCTTGTAGGATTGGAGAAAATGACCTACGCTTCGGGTGATTACAGTGCCTATTTTGATGACGTTTGGAAGGTGACGCCGAAGTTGACGGCAACCCTCGGCCTTCGCTACGACTACGACGCTCCCTTTCGTGACACTCATGGTCGAGCGGCGACCCTCGACATTTATGATTCGACGCCGAATCGGACCGTGTGGGACATCCAGTATGGAGCTCCCGCTACACAGGTTAACCTAGCATTGTCCCCAATAACGATTCAACACGTCCACTCAATCTTTCTCCCGCAGAAAAAGAACTTCGAGCCCCGGATAGGTCTGGCGTACCGGCTAGGTCACGATATGTCAATCCGCTCGGGTTATGGGATTTTTTATGACTACGGCCAGGCCGTTATAAACAGTCAGGAGATCATGGGACAGTGGCCGTTCGGATTCCCTGATTTTACGCCGGGGGATTTAAACCTGCCAGCACCTGGCAATCCCACACCGACGAATATTCTAGGGGTCAACGTCTTTCCGGCTTTTGCGCCGACCCTCGCCCCGTCGGCCGGCATGGGTTATGGTATCAGCCGGCGCGATCCTTTCCCCTATATGCAGCAATGGAATCTTGCGGTCGAAAAGAAGCTCGGGGACTGGTTGTTTTCTGGCACCTACGTGGGTTCCAAGGGCACCGATATATGTCTGTATACAGCCTTGAATATTGCTCCTCCTGGGCCTGCTCCAGACAATGTTCCAAATAACGCGCCTTTACCACAGTTTGACCCCTTCGAGAGCGACGTTGACCAGGGAAACTCCAGCTATCAGGCCTTGGAACTAAAGGTCGAGAGACGGTTTTTACACGGATTCGAGCTCCTGGCGTCCTACACTTTCTCAAAGTCGATTGACGAATCGTCAGAACATTTTGGGGGCGGGGGGCTCCCGTCGTCCGTCAACCCGAATTCGGCGGATTATAAAGCATACCGTGGGGTTTCCGATTTCGATATGCCTCAGAACTTCGTGGCCAATTATGTTTACAGCCTTCCCTTTGGCAGAGGTCAACGCTATCTCCATGGTCCGGGACTGGTAACCCACCTTGTCTCCGGCTGGCAAACTACAGGAATTTTGACACTTCACAGCGGGTTCCCCTTTAGCATAGTTGCCCCGTACGACGTTGCGAACAGTGGGGCTTTTTCAGAGTTTCCGTGGCTGGTTGCTCCTCTCTTCCCATCCGGTTTCCATCGAACTTTGCAAGAATGGTTCAATACACAAGCAGTGGGCCTGATACCTTACACCTACGGGAATTTGGGCCGAAACGTTCTCCGCGCGGGTAATGTCGGGAATTTTGATTTCGGGTTATTCAAGCGGACCCCAATTACGGAAAGGATCAACACGGAGTTTCGGTTCGAATCCTTTAATCTGACCAATCACCCTAATTTCCTCCCACCCAATGTGGGCATGACGTCACCAAGCTTTGGAGAGGTGCTATCTGCCAGCAACCCAAGGTTCATTCAGTTTGGCTTTAAGGTCCTGTTTTAGGGTCTCTACCTTTGGCGTATCATGGGGGATGATTTAACGACGGCACGGTTGTGATTTGTGAATTCAGAGGTTCGAATTGGGAGCGCCCGGAAAATTCACCAGGCTTGCTATTGTCGGCCTAGTCTATCTGGGGACTGCGCTTCTGGACTTAGGCGCAGTTTCAGCAACGCAAGGCCCCGACCTGGCAAGCCAGATCAGTCGGGTCAAGAATTTGCTTGCTCAAGGGCGCACAGCCGATGCCGAGGGCTTGGTCGAACAATTACTCACCACGAATAACAAGCCCGCGGAGCTGTATGAGTTACTCGGCAGGATTAAGGATGCGGAGCAACAATACTCGGAGGCGGAGAAGGCTTATCGCAAGAGCATCGAGCTCGAGCCCAAGGTAGCAGGTCATCACGTTAATTTGGGAGTCAGTTTGATGAAAGGGCGGCGTAGCGCTGACGCTGCCACTGAGTTCAAAGCGGCGCTCGCCATCGCTCCTGGGAATGTCGCTGCTGCCGCAAACCTTGGTGCGGTCTATCTGGAAGAACAGGATTTCCAACAGGCCGTAAAATATTACGAAGCGGCGCGCAAGATCCAGCCTCGCGACCCTCAAATCCTACTTGGCTTAGTGACCGCTTGTTTTTCTGAAGGCGACGCGCAGAAGGCCCTGGACGTCACATCGATTCTAAGTGCTCTTCCTTCCGCAAACCCCGCCGTCCATTTTTCGCTTGGTGTACTTATGGGCGAACACAACATGTATTCCCAGGCCATCACTGAATTTCAAAAAGGCATTGAGGGAGGGGTACAGTCGGAGGAGCTTTTCCTCGATATGGGTCTGGCGTACTCCCACCTTGGCCAATACCAGAAGGCTAAAGAACGCTACTTTGAAGCCATCGAAATTAACCCCAACGATGCGAGTCCCTACCTCCGCGTCGGGGCCGGCTACCTGGCGCAGAATCAAGACGCCCGTGCGATAGTATGGCTTATGCGGGCCTTAAAGCTAAGTCCAGGGCAACCGCAGGTTCTTTATCTTTTGGGAACTGCCCTTGTCAATGCGCAGTACTATGACACCGCCCACCACTATCTCGACGAATACGTAAAGATCGCGCCGGAGGACCCCAAAGGATGGGCGCTGCTTGGAGACGCTTACCTGTACGACATGAAGTTCGAGAACGCAGTTGCATCCTATCAAGAGGCAGCGAAACTTCTCCCCAGTCTGGCCAGCGCCCACTACCTGGTCGGATACTCATATTTTATGCTGAAGGAATATGATGAGGCGAAAGTACACCTCAGCGAGGCTTTGAAGCTCGACTCGTCTTATACCGAACCTCGTTTGCGGTTGGCTGAGATCGCCTATGCGCAAAACAGTGACGACGAGGCCCTGAAGGAGTTGAATCCAATTTTATCGGCCCATCCGCAGCACGTGGAAGCGCGCTTTATTCTGGCCAAGATATACCTACGGCAAAAACGATACGATGAAGCAGCTTCCCTGCTGCTGGACATCATTCGGCGGAATCCGGACGACCCACGATTTCACTACGTCCTCGCAGACCTTTACCGCAAGTCAGGCAGAACCAAGGAGGCCGACGACCAGCTAAGCGCCTACAACAGAACTACACAAGATCAGGAATTCCAACACAAGTACATCCGGCACTCTCATATCTACGTGGAATAATCAAAGAGTCCCGAAATCAAGTATATTCTATTGTTCATTTCTATGATCAACCGGATTGGGGATTAACCGGTTTGTGCAAGTGAAAGAATTCTCCGCCACCTATTCGCAGTTAAAACGGCGAACCATCAAGCTCCCGATTGCTTAAACAGGAGCCGGTCCAATCTCCCCAAAGTGACAGTCCGTAGTAAAGTAAAAGTCGGCATGAGGATTAAACCACAACTATATTGGACGGCGTTGCTGGTGATGGTCTTCGTGTTGTTTTCCCTGCAAAGAATTTCCTGCCAGCAGATTCCCAAAGCCGAAATTCACTATCGGCTGGGACTAGATCTGGAAAAGGCGGGAAAATTCCACGAGGCCGCCGAGGAATTTACCCAGGCGATTCAGATTAATCCTGAGTTCAACGAGGCATACTATCACCTTGGACTCAGCTTACTCCAAGATGGAGACGATCTGGGAGCTATTCGGGCCCTTTTGCAACTGAGGCAGCTTGATCCGAACAACAATCAACTCAACACGACCCTTGCCCAAATCTATTTTCGCATCGGTTACTTTGACGAGGCGCTCGCCTTATATCTTCGAGTGCGGGCTTTGAGTCCCAAAGACCCTGAGATCCACTTCAACATCGGATTAATCAACTTCGAGCAAAAAAATTACTCGGAAGCTGCTCAGGCCCTTCAGCAAGCCATCCTTCTTGACCCCCGGATGATGAAAGCGCGTAGGCTGCTGGCTTCTGTTTACGAAGCGCAAAACGATCTGCCAAGCGCTTACAGGGAGCTCCGCGCGGCCGCCGAGGCGGCGCCCTTGTCCGCGGAGCCGCTCTCGGACCTTGGGATCCTTTACTTAAAGGAAGGCAAACTCGCGGAAGCTGAAAAGCAATTCCTGAGGGCGGTTTCCCTGCCGCAGAATTTCGAGCCTGCGCGCGTGGGTTTGGCGAAGACCTATCGATTGATGGGCCGCCTGCCCGACGCCGTCGAGCAACTTTCCGCCGTATTGCAGGAAGCGCCGGACGATGCCCCCGCCCTCCTCGAGCGCGGTACCGTGGAAGAAGCGCTCGGGAAGAAGGAAGCGGCTCGTGTTGATTTCGAACACTGCTCCCGAATTGCGCCAGATCGAGCGGAAGGCGAGATGTCTCTTGGCCTCCTCGATCTCAACGCTTCGCGCCACGATTCCGCAATTCGGCATCTCAGCAAGGCTGTCGCTCTCGATGCGAAGCAGGCGGACGCATATTTTTACTTGGGCCAGGCATACTATCGTCTGGGTGAATCAGCGGAAGCGAAAGAAGCTTTGAGGCATTGCCTTTTATTGGACCCGATGCACAAAGGCGCCACTGAATTACTTCAGCAATCAGCCAAGACGTCCCCTCCGACTAGATAAAGTGGCTTGACGTCAGCTCGCTTTTGCGGGTATGACTGACTAATGAAACCGCAGCGACGAGGTTCGTCACCCCTCTGTGGATGGTTTCCTTCATGGCGGCGCCATACCGCGCCGCTGCAAACGGTTAGTGCGTGGCTGGCGGGGCACCAGCAGAAGGTGGCGATTCTCGCAAGGGAGTCCCGGCCTCGTAGAGCGAAAGAGCGGACCGCAAGGCTTGGGCGAGTTCCTGCTGGTTCTGTTGGATGGCGAGGTTCAGGGCGCGCTTTGCGGTTTGTACGGCATCAGAGAACCGGCCGGCCTCTGCATAAGCAGCAGCCAGTGCATCGAGGATTGCGGGATCTTGCCCTCCAGAGATTTGCGCCGCACGCTCCGCCAGGCTGATAGCTTCGGCGCCGTTGCGCAGGGAGGCCTCAGGGGACGTGGCTAGCACCCACGCGACCTGGTTTAATACCGGCAGGACGTCCGGCTGAATACGCAAGCCCACGCGCCACTCCGCAAGCGCCTGCGGCACCTTTCCCGCGGCATAATCCGCATAACCGAGGTTGAAATGGGCGCGAGCGTTCGCGGGGTTAATCTCCAGAGCCTTCCGCAGGTGTGCGCTCGCCTCGTCGAGGTTCCCTTTCTGCATCAACAGGAGCCCCATGTTGCCGTGGGCTTCGTCCGCGTCTGGATTAGACTCCAGGGCCTTCTGCAAGTGCAGGAACGCTTCGTCAAACTTCCCTTCCTGCATCAGCGCGCCGCCGACGTAATTATGCAAGTCGGCATCGCGAGGGTCGAGTTCCAAGCCCTTGAGCCACTCCGCAACGGCGGCGTCGAGGTTGCCTTTCTTCGCCAACTCCCATCCGCTGTCGGTCAGCCGGTAAATCTCCGCTGCGGGTACGTCGATCGACAACAGACCGTCCTTGGGGATGTTGACGAATTCTGGAAGATTAACTGCCCGGTTAGCCGCGGTGGCATTACTAATGAGAATGGCAGGACTGTCGTCACCTTGCGGGTCGAGGTGCGTGAGAAACATCTGCGTGTAAGGCCAGCGGCTCTTGGAGGAAAACACCAGCCATCGGCCATTGGGCGAAAAGCTGTGCCATGAATTCATCAACCGCATGTTGCAGCGCAGCCGCCGGGCTACGCCGCCTTGCGCCGCGACGATGTAAAGCTGGCTGTCCGGACGCAACAATTGGCCGTTGCGGCACTCCACAAAAACGATCCAGCGGCCATCGGGCGAGACTTTTGGAAAACTATTGCTCATGCCATTTTGGGAGGCGCCGGCGATCGGCTCCGGGCGTCCGCCCTTGCCATCATTAAAAGGAATGCGGTAGAGGTCGTACTGAATGGGTGTTTCCTCCGGATCCTCGGCATGCTCGGGCAACTTCCAGCCAGGCGGAAAAGGGTTCTTTGCTTCCGCTCGCGCGAAGACCAGATACTTGCCGTCGGGGCTCCATACTGCATCGGTCTGCACGTAACGCGGGTCATCGGCCCCCGGCAAAGGCTGGATGTGGCCTGTGTCACGGCTGTACCACGCCAAGATTCCGCGCGTCGGGTAAAACACCTGGTTGAACCGGTAATCCTTGTAATTGGCGGTGTAATACATGTAATAGCTGGCCCGGTCATACTTCTCCCCTCCGTTGACCATCGAAACCACATACCGCCCGTCCGGCGACACCTGCGCCATGAATCCAATTCGCATACTCGATAGCGGCTTGTATCGGGAAGATTCCCACGAAATCACATCTTCTTTCCGGATGGACGTATGCGGCTGGATGGAGGTGACGGCATACAGTCCCTTGTCTCCCATGGGGCCATCGAGAATCATCCCGAACGTCTTTCCGTCGGCGGAAAACGAATGGCAATTAGCGCAGGAGTGCAGGCCCTCAAGCAGCAGCCTGCTGCGAGGCTCGCCAACATAGCGCAAGCGCCAAGCGATGAAAGGTAGGGCATAGTGAGGGAGCGGCCTGACCACCCCCTTAATGGGTTCCGAGGGGATCTGCGGCACATCCCGGTAGAAGATCGGCGCGCCGACGGGGTCTTTCGAAGTCTTGATGGAGATGCTGCCGCGGGACACAGGCTCTTCCAGGTTCGCACCCTCGAACCCCATGATCGTTACCGTTGCGGGGTGCTCTACCGAGTGCTTCTTGATCGCTTCCCAAGTTGTGGCGTCCGGTACCCAGGTGTGGGCTGCAGCGTTTTCAGGCGAGGGCGAGGGCAGCGCGTTCGTGGGCGCGACGCAACGTTGATCAATTTCGCCGATCTGCGGCGGCTCGCCCCGTGATTGCACGCGCAAGTTACGCGTACCGTCACTGAACGACACATTGATTACCCAAACGACCGCACGCTTCGCAGCGTCATGCCATAAGAACTCAGGAGCCGTTATTTCGGGGGGGAAGATAGATCCTTGCACGGGGTAATCAATGGTGATCGGGCTCAGACCTTCCCGCTCAGCTGCCGATGAGCGGGAAGAGTGAGACAAAGTCACGCTTGCCGCGCTTGGCCCGAAAGGCAAACCCGACCAGCGTGTGGCGTGGCGCAAAGCAAGCCGCTCTACGGCTACGGCCGGCGCCAGGACTAAGATTCCGAAAATGAGCGTATAAGCTGTCACGCGGCTCACAAATCCCTCCCGGCCCGACGTACGTGCCGTCGCATACCGCAGCCGCTCAATTTTTTACCCCTTGCGTCACCGATGTCAAGTTTCGATTTGCCGATTCACGTTAAAGCAGTCTCTCCCCAGCGGCTATTATCCTGTCTACCTCGCGCTCCCTTTCTGGTGGGAGCTGATAAGGCTCGGCCTGCGTGAGTAGTGCCCTCAACCAATCGTGCGCAACAGCCACCGCATTTTTATGGCATTGAGGCTTGCTCCCGACCTTGGGCAGGGAGAGTCTTCATGGTCGTGCCGAAACGGTACCAAGTTGTCGGACCAACTGACAATAGACGAAAATGAATCCGTGTGGAGTTATAATCGCTGCCGCCAGGAGAAATCGTATTGTGAAGGCTTATGCTCGACGCGATATGTTATTCGTTGAGGTAAGTTCGAGGGAAACATCAACCACATAGCGAGAGCTTCAGGAAGGATTATCTATCATGGAAATGGATCGACGAAAGTTTCTAAGCGTTACCTCCGCCGCGGGGATGGGGGTGCTTGCAGGTGTGCCTGCCCGAAGCCCGGGAGCCGGGGCTGAAACCGGGAAACAGGAATACAAAATGCGCATGGCCTTCGACTGTTGGATCAACGACGTACGCAACGAATCAATGCCTTTAGAATACTGGCCGTATGGTGCGTTGGATGATAAAGCCGTCGAGGGAATCGTGAGCGCCTTGGATTTACAACGCGAAAATGGCTACACGGTGGTTGATTTAGCCGGGCTATGGGCTACCTATGACTGGCCGGTGGATTTCAAGACAGTGGTAGACAGGGATCGCCAGCGGCGTGTAAACCAGATCTTGAAGGCGGCGCACGATCGCGGAATGACGGTGACTTGCTTTCCGGCGGGAATTTTGAATTGGGGTTTCGACGAGATCATTAAACAAAACCCGGCGCTGAAAACCGACAACGAGCACGAGATGAATCCCTTCATCGACGAGTCGTGGGAATGGCAATACAAGATATTCGACTACGCCGCTGACAACTACGACATTGACGGCTACCATCTGGAGGCCACCGATCAGGGCCGGTGCAAAACCCAGGAATGCATGGAAAAGTTTCCGAACAACGTAGCCTACTACTCCTATGTTACCGGCCGAATGGCCGACCACATTCGCCAGAAGTATCCGGGGAAGATTGTGTTTACGACAATCCAGGGCTTCACTACCTGGGGAAAGTCCTTCACTGAGGAAGAGAAGGGACATCTCATCGAGCTGAGTAAGAAAGTGGATTGCCTTTTTGACCAAGGGCACCGTGGGACCTACGTTACACAGGGCGAGTGGGCGAGCTTCATTCCAAGGCTGCACTGCGCTTACGGAACTTCGGGCGGCTTTTGGGTGTACCCGCCGCAACGCTGGGATCGCACGCGATGGTTCCTGCCGTACACCGCGCGGACGGGCAAGCACCTGAAGGAACTGTACCAGGCCGGCGGGCGAGGGGTGATGTACTACCAGGGGCCGGTGATCAATCCGAGCACGGAAGTAAACATCGCGTTTGGCGGGCGGCTCATGAGCGATGTTGGGAGAAATGTTGAGGACGTGCTCAGCGAAGTGCTCGAGTCGCTGTACCGGCCGAAGAACACTGCGGCACATCGAAAGCTTGTGGAAGTCTTCCAGAAAACGGAGGACGATTATTTTGCGCAGTGGAACGAACAGAAGATCAACGATTTCTACAAGGCGCCTCCACCCGGGGAGTTGCAACTTTGCTCGGTCGAATATCCTTTTGGAGTCACGCCCGGTGCGGCCAGGTACTTGATGGAACCCTACTTGGATGGCGGGGGGCGTCTCGCCTACAAGCAAAGCCTGGTCGCAAATCTCAAGGCCCTTATGGCGATTGAGGGAGATTTCAAAGACAACGGACGAATAGGGCGGATCAAGAGGGGCATCGAAGAGATGCTGGTGGATATCAACAGCATCTCCTACGCCAAGGACGACAAACAAATATGGGATGAACCGAAAGCCGACCCAGGAGATTAGCCTTCTGCTGCTCTGAAGCACGACGACTTAACTCGTGGCGGCGAATTTGTAAGAAATCACGGAGCGCCTCATCCGGCTGTAAGTGCACGTGCCGCTGGCGCGTTACAAGGCTACTTTAGATTGGAGTTTCGGGGAGCAGGGCAGATCGAACCTGCACCACGCGAGGAAGCGATCACCAAAGCAGAATGATCTTCGGATATACCTGCGGGGCATTCGGTCGGCTGACACGGTCGATCCCCAGGTTGGCCGTCGCACCTTCGTATGACTTTAGACTCCATCCATGATCGCGTATGACGCTGTCCGAGAGTCTGTTATCGTCGTTGTGGGCGTGCCCTTTCCAAATCGGCACCGATAGGCAAGAGGGGTCAAACCGACCAGAGTAGTGAACGTCCTGCCAAAGTGACTCTGGCTGCAAAATCCCAACATCGTGCTTATGTCAGCAATCGATTTATCGCTTGTGGAGAGCAGTGCTTGAGCTCGGGCAACTCGAAGGCGCTGTAAATAGGTGTGAAAGGTTTGGCCGGTGACCTTCTTGAAGAATCGCATAAATTGGACTTTGCTCATTGCGCAAAGGCGGGCCGCCGTGGCGGCGTGTACAAGCTATACTGCTCTTTGAAGGAAAGTCATACTCCTCAAGGCTGATTTAGCGGCCGCAAAGGGATCGCTGACCTGTCAGCACGTGCCCACGTGCGAAACGCTAGGCAAAGGAAACGAGAACAAAAATGCCTCGCTGGCTTAGTTACAGTCTGATTACGATTGCGCTGTTCGGCGTTTGGGGCTTTGTCTCAACCGTGATAACCAAGGAAGTGGATCCCGTTACGGTTCAGATCCTCTCGACCATTGGTCTTCTGCCGGTAGCTCTTGTCGTGGCCTTCTCCCCCAATCTGCGGAAGGGAACGAGCTTCGCCTGGGGAATCCTGTGGGCCACCGTCACGGGCATTCTGGGCGGAAGCGGCAATGTGGCGTTGTATAAAGCCTTGCAGTTAGGCGGGGAAGGATCGGTCGTTGTTCCGCTTACCGGAATGTACCCGTTGGTGACCGTCTTTCTGGCTCGATTCCTCCTCCACGAAAGGTTAAACCGGATTCAGAAGCTGGGAGTTGGGTTGGCCTTGGTTGCCATCTACCTTTTCAGTCCGCGGGAAAGCCTGGGTGCAGGCGTGAGTTGGAAGAGCGCGTTTTCGGTCTGGATGTTGTACGGACTGCTAGCTCTCGTGCTCTTCGGCACCGCCTGCATTACGATGAAGTTCGCCACGCGGCACATTTCCGATCAACTCTCCACGATTTTCTATACCGTTGGTTATATTTTGCTGGCGCTTGTAATTGTGGCTGCGACACCCGTTGATTGGCATGTCTCACCGAAAAACTGGGGGCTTGGGATTCTGGTCGGCCTTTTGATGGCCGCTGCGACACTGACTCTCTTCGTTGCCTACCGTTGGGGTAAGGCCTCAATCGTTACGCCACTCACCGCCCTCTACCCGTTAGTGACGGTCGTGTTGGCAGGACTGTTTCTGAAAGAGCACTTTGACTTGGTCAAAGTTGTGGCGATCGCCGTGGCGCTTACGGCCGGTCTGGCTTTGAGCATCGAAGGGCGACCTGCGGAAGCCGTTCAAGCGACGCCCAAAGCTGAGTTGCCCTCTGATTAAGGAAATGCGAAGCAGCGGAGCTAGGTGGTGCCTGGAAACGCGTTACGATTTCGGCGGGAAACTAATAGGGGCAGCAAATGACAAAGTGGAGCAGAGTGCAAGTGCTTCTCGGAGTCGCGATTCTACAATGCCTCATGCCGCCGACCGTCCGCGCGCAAGCCACAGGGCCGTTGCGGGTCTGCGCCCGCAACCCGCGTTACTTTACCGACGGATCGGGAAGAGCCATCTACTTGACGGCCGCGCACACCTGGACAAACCTGCCGGACATCGGACTCACCGATCCTCCCCCTGCCTTTGATTTCGACGGATATCTCGATTTCCTCACAAAGCACCACTACAACTACATCCGCCTGTGGAGGTGGGAGACACCGAAGGATATCGAGAAGGACGGAATCGTCAGGTACAGCGCGCCACATCCGTGGAAGCGGACGGGGCCCGGAACGGCCTGGGATGGGAAGCCGAAGTTTGATCTCCACACACTCGACGAAGAGTACTTTGCTCGAATGCGCGAGCGCGTCGAGGCGGCGCGCGATCGCGGCATGTATGTTTCGGTAATGCTCTTTAACGGATGGGAACTGCAGTTTTCCAATTGGGACGGGCACCCATTCAACCGGGAAAACAACATCAACGGGATCAACGGGGACACGGACGGGGACGGGCGCGGCACCGAAATTCAGACCTGGCCTCTCGCCCCTGCGGTGCAGGAAATTGAAGAAGCTTATGTGCGCAAGGCTATCGATACTGTCAACGATTTAGATAACGTTCTCTACGAAATCTCGAATGAGAGCGGGCCGTATTCCACGGACTGGCAATACGCGATGATCGAGTACATCAAGTCTTACGAAAGCGGCAAGCCGAAGCAGCACCCGGTCGGCATGTCGTATCAGTACCCGCATGGCAGCAATAGCGCTCTCTTCAACAGCCCGGCCGACTGGATTTCTCCCAATTCGGACAGCCGCACCGGCAAATACAATTACCGCAATAACCCACCACCCGCAGACGGAAAGAAAGTGATCCTTTCAGACACAGACCACCTTTGGGGCAATGGCGGCGACCGGCAGTGGGTCTGGAAGAGCTTCTTGCGTGGCCTGAATCCACTCTATATGGACCCTTATTTGGATCCGCCGATCTGGGAACGCCTGCTGCCCGATATCGAAGAGGTGCGTCGCAACCTGGGATACACGCGGGTTTTCGCCGACCGGATGGATTTGACAGCTATGACCCCGCGCGTCGAGTTGGCCTCCACAGGTTATTGCCTTGCGGCGCCAGGAAGTGAGTACATCGTCTACCAACCGGACTCAGGTGAGTTCACAGTGGAACTGGCTGCGGGAACGTACAGTTATGAGTGGTTCAATCCCGTTACAGGGACTCGAACTGCCGGCGGCGCGCTGGTCAGCGAGGGCGGATCCAAATCCTTCAGCGCTCCCTTCGCCGCAGACGCGGTTCTGTACATGAAGACGACTGGGGCCGCCACCCACACACCGTAATCGCAAGTGTGCGTTTTCAGACCAGCGCAAGGCGCATGGTCAGTAATGTTGAGACTCTGCGTAGCGGTGTCTGCGTCCCCTTGCGGCGCTTTGGGCGAGAAAACGGTCTCCAGCGCGGAGTCCGGGCCTTCCTTGGCGCTGTCACTTTTGTGAAAAAAAAAGAAGCGATCATAGTAGACGAAAGCTAGTGAACGGAGTGATTGTGGAGACAGTTCAGGATTAAAAAGCCAGAGAATCGCTAGAGCCGGCGTATCGTGGAGGGTTCAAAATGAGAGGCAGGAATGCAAGCCTCTTCGTGAACTTCACCTCGCATCCCCGCCATTTGTGGGAGAGAACTACCCGTGGCGAAGGTGTGCGACTTTCTTCGTGTATTCCCTTCCTGATGGGAGGCGTGATTCTGGCAAGCCTTCTCTTGCGGCCGCTTCCGGCCTTCGCGCAGGCCACGGCTGGGACGCCGCTCGGCCATGTGACGGACCCTACAGGGCTCGCGGTGCCCGACGTGACGGTCACCGCGCGTCAGACGCAAACGGGATACGTTCGCACCGTGCTGACGAACAGCACGGGCGACTACCTGATGCTCTCCATGCCCATGGGAGCCTACGCCATCACCGCCGCAAAGGCGGGATTTTCGCAATTTGAGCAAACGGGAATTGAGCTCACGGTGGGCGCCGAGGTGCGGGTGGATATTCCGCTGGCGGTGGGTTCCCTGTCGCAAAAAGTGGAGGTCAAGGCGGAAGCCACCATGGTCAACACCGTATCGGGCCAGGTCAGCGGCCTGGTGGATTCGGCCCGCATTGTCGAGCTTCCGTTGTCGGGCCGGAACGTGCTGGCCCTCACCGCGCTGCAACCAGGCGTCTCGGACGTCAATGCGCCACAAACCTTCGACCGCCTCGAGGATGCCGGAACGATGAACATCAGCGGCGGCCGCATCAATGAGTACGCAGAATACGTAGATGGCGCCATCTCCATGTCACCGCTATTCGGCTACGGGCTCAACCTTCCACCGCCCGATTCCGTGGCGGAATTCCGCATGCTCCTGAATTCGTACGCGGCGGAATATGGCCGCACCAGCGGCGGCAGCGTCAACGCGGTGACGAAGTCGGGAACCAATCAGATTCACGGAACGGCGTACGAATTCCTCCGCAACGACGCCTTCAACGCCCGGACTTTCTTCGCTCCCTCCGTAACGCCCTCCCGGCAGAATCAGTTCGGAGCCTCGGCCGGATACTACGTGCCCCTGCCTCGAGGCAAGCGGCTGTATCTGTTTGGGAACTACGAGGGACTGCGGGTTCGGACGGCCGGCGTGGCGACCTCAGCCTATCTGCCCACGGCCCAACAAGAAAGTGGGGTCTTTCCAGAGACGATAATCGACCCAACCACCGGCCAGCCGTTTCCGAATAACACCATACCTCCGGACCGCATCAATCCGGTTTCACAGGCTATTCTGGCAAAGATCCCCACGGCGCCTTGCACCAACTGCGCATCGACCTTTTTCGGCGCCTCTCCGGACAACCTGGACGAAGAATTTATTCGCGGCGACTACGACATCAATTCCAAGAACCGCCTGTCGGTAACCGTCTTCAACTGGAAAAACACAAACACCTCCGCCTTCTCGCGAAGCACGAATGTGCCGGGATGGAACCCGGGGTTTCAAAACCTCCACATCTTGAATCCGACCATCGCACTAACCTCAACTTTCAGCCCCACCCTGCTGAACGAATTCCATGCCGGCACTGTCCCTGCGAATGAACCTTTTGGCAACTCCAATCACTTTGACCTGCATTCGCTCGGCTCCGCGTTCCCGTCTGTGAACACTCCGCCCTGGATCATCGGGGGCAACGAATTCAGTCTGGAACCTGACGTCGATGGCTATCAAGAGGACCGCGACGCATGGTTCACCGATAGCCTGGCGTGGATTAAAGGGCATCACACCTTCAAGACAGGATTCTAGTTTTGGCGGCAACGCATGAGGTTCACCTGCAACTGGCTGACTGCCTCACAAAGCCTTTTCGACGGGAGTATTTCCGGTGATCCCGTTGCCGATTTTCTCCTCGGCAGCCCGGCCCTGTTCACGACCCTCGAGCCTGACACCCTTGATGACGGGGTGAGCACTGTTATGGGTGCGTTCGGGCAGGACGACTATAAGGTTTCGTCTCACCTGACCTTGAATCTAGGCGTTCGCTGGGACCTGCAAACGCCTTGGGTCTCTCCTCAAAATGTGTTTGGTACTTTCCTCCCTGGTCACCAGTCGAAAGTTTTCCCTAACGCACCACCGGACTTCGTCTATCCCGGCGATCCCGGAATTCCGCGTGGCTTGACACCCACCCGGTGGACCCATTTCAGCCCGCGTCTGGGGTTCGCTTATAGCCCATCTGACAAGACGGTTGTTCGGAGTGGGTTTGGTGTCTTCTTCGGCACGCTCATCCAGGACTCGGGGACCGTTATCGAGTCGCCGCCCTTCCAGGTTTACTCGGCCTTCGCTGACCCACCGGGAGGGTTAAGCAGCCCTTTGTTGGACGAGCCCTCCACTTTCCCGAACTCGTCGAGCTTCGTTCTTCCCATTTCAACTTTCTTCAAGGACTGGCACCAAACACAGCCCTACAGCATGCAGTACAACTTCACCGTGGAACGGCAGTTCAGTGCGAACTGGTCCGCGCAGGCTGGTTACGTCGGACGCCAAGGGCGGCATCTCTTCAGCCAAATCGAAGCAAACCCCGCGATTCCGGGGCCCGGCGCGACCCTGGACAATGAACAGCAACGGCGTCCCTACAACCCCGACTACGCCAGCATGATTCGCGGGACGACGGATGGCAACTCTTATAACAACAGCCTTCAGACCAAAGTGGAACACCGCATGGCGCACGGATTTACCGTGTTGGCAGCGTATACCTTTTCGAAGAGCATGGACACCAACTCCTGCATCACGGAAGGGTGCGGAGTTTCCAATCCCTTCGACTCTCACTTCGACCGCGGCCTTTCGGATTTCGATCGTCGCCATGTTTTCTCCCTCTCCTTCGTTTCCTACTTGCCCCAGGTGCACGGCTCGTCAGCGGCCCTGCGCAAATTCACCAACGGGTGGGAATTCACCGGAATCGCCAGTTACAAGACGGGTGTGCCCTATAACATTATTACCGGGCAAGATACGCAGATGACCGGGGTGGGATACGAGACGTTCGGTACGGCGCGGCCACAATTGGTGGGCGATCCCTACGTTTCCCACGCGAACAAGAGCCAGTATCTCCAGGGATACTTCAACCCAAACGCTTTTGCTTTGCCGTGCCCTATTACCTTGGTCGCGGGCAGTTGCCCGGTGCCCGCGCTCGGAAACTTTGGCCGCAACGTATTGATCGGCCCCGGCTATGCGGACTGGGATCTGGGTTTGTTCAAGGATACCAACGTTACGGAGCGGGCCAAGATACAGTTTCGCTCGGAGTTCTTCAACGTTTTCAATCGCGCTAATTTCAGTAACCCCGACTCCTATATGCCGGATTCAACTTTCGGCGTGATCAGCAGTGCGGGTGCCGGCCGGACTATTCAGCTCAGCCTTAAGGTGATTTTCTAGGGGGGCGGCGGGGATTTCGCAACAGAGCCGGAAGGGTGGGGCTTCGTTCGTGAGGATCCGGCTCCGTCGGGGCTCGCGTTGGCATCCGGTATCCGCGCGTTCCCCGGTTTTCGGCAGAGCTGAGTAGCGCAGGGCATCCGTCAGCCGACGGATTCCTCTGCGGCTTGGGTTTCTTCTGGCGACGAAATCCGGATTTTCCAGCGTACGTGAAAGGTTTCGATCATGAAACGCGCTATTTTGCTTGTCCTCGCAGCCACCGCATCGTTTTCAGCCTTTGGCCTTGCAGCACTCCCGGGCGCGGATCCGCGGGGCAGCAAGGTTCTGTCCATCTACTCCGCCAACCCCGCTTATTTTGAGTCTCCCGACGGCAATCCGGTGGTGATGATCGGTGACTACGAAGCTAGTCCAGTCTGTCCCACGGGCGTTCCCATGGACCCCAATTATGATTACAGGATCTTCTTCGATACGCTCAAAGACAACGGGTTGAACTTTGCTAAGGTCTGGATCTTTTACGGAGTCGAAGCCGAATACGACAGTGAAATGCCCTTTGACGATTATCATCGATTCAACCTCCTGCCCTACCTGCGCACCGGCCCAGGGCTTGCCAACGACGGGAGGCCTAAATACGATCTGACCCAGTTCAACCCCTACTACTTCGAGCGGATGGC
>Ga0116110_1000301_pt1 | contig 30990 bp, 36 predicted proteins | sample June2015DPH_8_50_FD_89719 | JGI IMG/M metagenome (GOLD analysis project Ga0116110, IMG submission 89719) | Peatland microbial communities from SPRUCE experiment site at the Marcell Experimental Forest, Minnesota, USA - June2015DPH_8_40 | ecosystem: Environmental > Terrestrial > Soil > Wetlands >...
CGCGTAGGCGTGGTGAAGCTGCAGGCCGACCATCCACGTGTACGTCCCGATCGCGGCCAATGCCACAACCAAGCCGGTCAGTACGACGCGGTGCTGGCGCCAGGTGACCCAGGCCATTCGCCGCCACGGCAGCGGCCGCAGGTTCGCGTCCTCGTCCGAGTGAGCGGGGACGGCGGGCGCGGCCAGTGTGGTCATTTCGACACGTGCGATCGTTCGGCGTCCCGGGTGCGGGCCGGACCGGGCAGCGCCGAGGCGCCGGGCTCGCGCAAGTAGGCAAGGGCCAGCTCTTCGAGGGTGAGCGAGTGCGCCTCCCATCCCACTGGCACCGTATGGGAGGTGTCGTCGCAGCGGACAACTAGGTGCGCTTGTGACGCGGCACGGCTGGCGCGCACGACGCTCCACTGTTGCGCATACCGCTCCCACTCTGAAGCTGGGCCGGTGAGCACGCGATGGCACGCGAGGAGATCATCGACCTCGCCCGCCATCTGGATGCTTCCGCGCGAAACGAGCACGAGATAGTCGGCAACTCGTTCGAGCTCGGCGAGGACGTGCGACGAGAGCACGACCGAGACGCCGTCGTCCGCGACCGCCGTCATCACCGTCGCCATGAAGTCGTGCCGGGCGAGCGGATCAAGCATCGCCATCGGTTCGTCGAGCACGAGGAGCAGCGGCCTGCGTGCCAATGCCAGCGTCAAGGCGAGCTGGGCCTGCTGGCCGCCTGACATCTTCCCTGCCTTCTGGCGCAATGGGATGCCGAACTCGCCCAGGCGCTTCTTCGCGTAGTTCTCGTCAAAGCGGCGGTTGAGGTTGCGGGTCACGTGGAGCAGGTCGGCAGCCGAGAGGTTCTTGTAGAGCGGCGTGTCCTGGGCTACGAACGCGATCCCATCCAGCGCGGGCAGCGAACCGGCAGGGTGTCCGCCGAGCACCGTGAGCTCACCGGTCGTCGGCGTGGCAAGCCCAACCGCGAGATTCAGCAAGGTTGTCTTTCCGGCACCGTTCGGGCCGACGAGCGCGACCACGTGCCCATCTGGGATAGCCAAGGTGCAGTCGTGCAGTGCTTTCGTCGAGCCATAGGACTTGCCGAGGGCGTGGGTCTCGATGACGTTCATGCGACGCCCTCCGCTTCGCGTCGTGCCGCGCCGCTCCGGTCAGCCGTGCCCCCGCGACGCTCACGAAAATCCCGCAGCACGTTCGCAACGAGCGCCGCGATCCCGTCCTCGTCGAGTCCCGCCGCGTCGGCGGCCGCCACCCAGGAGACGAGGGAGCGGCGCAGATCGGTGAGCTCGGGCAGCGCCACCTGGCCGAGCGTCGCCACGATGAACGTCCCCTGTCCGGGCCGTCCCACCGTGAGGCCCTTTGTCTCCAGCTCCTTGTAGGCCTTCAGCACCGTGTTCGGGTTGATCACCAGCTCCGCGACCACGTCACGGACCTTCGGGAGCTGATCGCCGGGCACGAGATAGCCGAGCCGGAGCGCATGCTCGACCTGGTGCACGAGCTGCAGGTACGTCGGCACGCCAGAGCCAGCGTCGAGGCGGAACTCGATCGGCGAGACTCCCCGCGAAGCCGCGGTCGTCCTGTCCGCTTTATCTAACGTCATAAGACAACACTACAGCAGAATGAGCGGCTGTCAACCGCGCCCCTTCGCCATCCCAAGGCCGTGGATTCGCAGTGCGTCGGGTTTGGCAGCGTGCCGATCGAATCATCTGTGCGCCGCGCGACGCGTGTCCTAAGTCACGTCGCGGGCACGTATCAGACGGTTATTTCGCCCAGTCACGCCCGGCCTCGACTGTGGGCCACGTTCGTTCGCCAGGTGCGTGTGGGCGAGATGTCGTCGCGATAAACGACCCGCAAGTCTTTTGTCCACTGAGCACCCGCGAGAGGATGAGCTCGCACTCCTCGCCCTCGCTCCTCTGGTCGAGCCAGCCGTAGGTGAGAGGCAAGTTGATCCACGAGGAGCCGGAGAACTCCGGAGCCCGGAGCTGGGGGAGGACAAACGTCTTCCGCTCGACGCGCTCGTCGGTGCTCCACACGACGTTGCCTCGCCGCACCCAACCCCTGAGTTTCTCGCCGCGTTCGACCAGCGGCAGCCAGCCGACGGGGTCACAGGTCGGGCATTGGCATGCGACTTGGTCTGTGCCACCTTTCGCCGCCGCTTCTACACCGTCCGGTATGTCTCGCGGTGTCGCCCGAATCGCGGGCACCGCTAGTCCGTCTCGGTCCGGGGCCGGCGTCGCCGGTCCGGGTCCGCCCGTTCGATGACGCGCTTGCGGACCTTCGGGTCCTCGACGAACAACCCGACGAGGGAGCGGAGGATGGCCGATATCGTCACGTCCGCTTCCGCGGCCGCGACCTTCACCCGGCGGAAGACGTCGTCCTCGACCGAGGCGTGAATCTCTCTGGGCATGTCCCTAGCCTACCACGCCAAGACGCCAGTAAGTAAATGCCGCCCATTATGGCGTCTTGTCGGTATAATAGAGGGAGGCACAGGGCCGAACGAACGGAAGGGCGGGCAAGCACGTGCGGTGCAGGTCAGAGGCGAGCAACTTTGGACGAGCCCGGTTGAATCTCGACCGCTACGCGCACCTCCAGTTGGGCCGCCAGCACGGGTTAAGGAGCACCGAGCGGTATGTGCTGTTGTCGTTGTTATCGCTCGCTGACTACCGGAGCGCGGAGTGGCGTGGCACGAAGAACGAACTCGCGCAGGAGATCGGCGAGAGCCGGGGGAAGACCTCCTCGGCCCTCGAACGGCTTGAGAAGTCTCGTCTCGTGGAGGTTCTCGACGAATTCGGTCCGAACAGCCCTGGGCGACTTCTCGTTCTCGTCTACGACCTTCTCGTGACCGACCCGGTGGCCGAAGTCAGGAAACGGCTCGAAGCTCATCGTTCTGCTTTCACTTGTACCTCCCATTTGTCCCTTACTGCCTCTCTCCCGCGTGACGACGCGTTTACCCAGGTCACAGGCTCAGACTCGCGTGCTGCGACGCGAGTCCAGCGCGAATCCAGCGCGAGTCCAGCGCGAGTCCAGCGCGAGTCGAAAAGGGTTGAACGCTCGGCGCATCAAGGGGAGGAGTTGCCCGATGAGCTCAGCTGCCCGTTCCCCGGCTGCGGCGAGCTTGTCGTGGACGGCGAGTGCTTTTTCGGGCACGAGTCCGTCCTTACAACTGGCGCTGACGGACGACTGACGCGAGTCCCGCGCACGTGGCAAGCGGCTGAACCCTCCACGTATCCAACCGCCGAGTTGCCCAAGGAGTTCAGCTGCTCTTTCCCCGGCTGCCCCGGACTTGTCGTGAGAGGCCGGTGCTTTCTCGGGCACCAGTCCGTCATGACAACTCGCGGTGAAGGGCAACCCACACGGGACGTACTCGCTGACCGCGGGGAAGGCGACAGAGAGCCGTCGCCCGCAGAAAGGCAGGCGATGTACGACACGTACGTGGACTTTGAGGACGAGGAGGGAAACGAGACATTCGGGATGTCATCGCCCAAGTCGGCCCCCTCCGAGGCGGCGTAGTCGCATGAAGCAACCCAGAGTTCGACCGCCGAGGGCAGGGGTGCTCAACATGGCATCACACGAGCTTGATCCGGAGCCGATCTTTGGGTCTCTCACCACCGACGAGCTCGCACCGCCCCCGGCGGACATCAGCGACGCTCCGATGACACCCAACGAAAACGGGACGGGAGCGGCGTCGTTGGACATGATGTCGTTCAGAACCCCGCGCGAAATCAAGTACCGCATGAAGGTCTTGGCCGCGACGCTCGAAGTTCCGGTCCAGGTTCTCTGCACGCGCGCCTTCGTCAAGTTCCTCGCTGACGCAAAGTCCGGGTCGGACGGTCCGCCACTGAACTGACAGGGGTGGAAAACTCTCCACCTGCGCTCGTCATGCCGGCTTAGGTCTCGCGCGTCACTTGACCGCCCCTCTCCTTCGTCGAGCCCGAGCCGGCGGGACGCCATCGCGACGTAGCTGGTCTCGCGCTCCACACCGACCACGGTGAAGCCCTCCTCGGCGCAGGCGAGCAAAGTCGTGCCGCTTCCGCAGAACGGGTCGAGGACCAGGCCGCAGGGCGGGACGACTTGACGAACGGGTCGGACAAGGAGGCGGGACGAACGGGCTTACGACGGGAGAAAACGTGAAGGACGCGGGAGAGAGGCTAGGCGGGAAGAAGGAACCAGAAGAGGTGAGACGACAGGTGGGGAGGCGCTCCGCGCCGCCGAGGATGGGAGATTGGCCTACGCCTTTTCCGTCCCAAACCCTTCCCCCCATCTCTCGGCCCACCCTCAGGGAGGAGAGTTTTCCTCCCTGAGGAAATGATGACCGTGAGTTGGAGACGAGGCCACTACGTGATGTCTGCTTCTTCTAGAATAGAGGCGACAATCATCCAAGCAACGTCCAGGAGTTCGTCACGGGAGAGACCTTCGCTAAACCCCGATGTCGAAATAACCCTCTCCCATTCCTCGTCTGTCAATTCGCGACCAGCTTCCATCTCAAAGTCGCCGCGGCGCATGCGAAGGACCATCGTTTCATCCTCGTCTAGCAACTTACAAATAAGCCGAACTGCTTCGTCTTCAGTCGGCGTAGCCATTGCCTTACTACCTCCTATATCATGGTTCCCGGTACATCCGGGCCACCCTTTGTTAAGGACTAATTCATTTCACCCGGACGAAGACGTCGCCGAGGCGACCTGGCCCCTTGGCGAAGACTTCATTGAACCGGTCGAGGTCGGGGCCGAAATAGAAGATTGACGACCCGAACGTCGCGCCGTTCTTCTTCGGAGTGCCCTCGCTGGGTACGAACTTCAACCGCCCGGTGACATGACAGCGGGGCACGTCCCGGAGCAGTGAGGCCCATTTCGTGTCCGTGCTCGACCGGACGAGCAGCAGTGCCTCGATGACGCGGCCCGAGGCGAACTCGTCGAGGAGCTTGCGAACAAACTTCTCGGCGTCGTGGAACGTGGGGTTTACGAAGACCTTGCCGGACCAGCTCTGCGCGAGCGCATCGTCTTCTTTAGTGAGATGTCGAAGTGCCGGAACCCAAGGGTGCTCGTGGGAGTTTGAACAAGGGTCAAGGTCTATCTCGCCAAAGAGTTCAATGACGCGGTCGAGGACGCACGCCGGCGTGTACCACTCCTGAGACGTGAACGGCGGGTCGGTGACCACTGCATCAACGGAGGCGGCAGGAAGCGTGGGGAGCCAGTGCCGCGAGTCAGCCCGGACGAGCCTGGAGTGCGCGGCAGTGGTCAGGGCTTCTGGCGGGGTCGTCATCGAGAGACCCCGGCCATTAAGGACTTGTCCCAGTCCTCCCCGTCGCCGAAGACGGTGTCGTCGGGCCGGAGCTCGCCGAGGTCTTCGGTGCGGGCCTCTCCGTCGAAGCCGTCCAGTCCGAGGCGACGGACCGCAATCGCGAAGTAGCTGGGCTCGCGCTCAATCCCGATTCCGGAGAAGCCCTCGTCTGCGCAGGCGAGCAAAGTTGTGCCGCTGCCGCAGAACGGGTCGAGGACGAGGCCTCCCGGTGGGACGACGAGACGGAGCAGCCACCGCATAAGCGCCTGGGGCTTCACGGTGGGGTGCGTGTTCCCCTCGCCCCTGTCGCGCTTCGACGCCTTGGCTACGTAGAAGAACCTGCTGGCCCCGCCCTTCACGCTGGCCACTTCGTCGAGAAGCGCCGCGGCTTCCTCGTCAAGTACGACATTGGCGGGCCAACGGCCCACTGAGTTTCCTGGTGTCCAACCGTTGTGCTCATAGCCCTTAGCAAAACCGCTTGTTCCTTTCGCGCCTCCCCCAAAAGCATCTATTGCTGCGATACGGCACGCGTCAACGTTGAGTGCGCCCGTGCGATATCGCAAGACGTTCTCGGCGAGCGTGCCGACGAGGGGCTTGCGGGCCAGGACGATAGGTTCGTGGGAGGGCTTAAGCGCCGTGGACCAGCCCGCCCACTCTGCGGCCTCGGAAGTGGCAGGGGCGGTGACCGGGACCTCGGCGGTCTTGCTGCCAGCGCCAAAGTTCCCGCCTCGCATGCCCGTGTTCGTCCTGACCGACCCGACGACCCTGCGCTTGGCACCCGCCGCTTTGTCGATGGCCTTTGATACGTCCAACGACTTGGGGAAACCCTGCGAGTGAACCCAGGCGTGCTCGTCCCTGATTTCGAATCCAGCGTCTTCCAATCCACACGTCAGTCGGTGGTGAGTACGCGTGCTACCCATTGCAACGAGGTGGGAACCGGGTTTAAGTACGCGTAGGCACTCTGCGCCCCACTTCTCGCACCAAGCCTGGAAGTCATGAGCGGAACCGTGCGTGTCCCACTCCTTACCCTGGAACGAAAGCGCGTATGGAGGGTCGGTGACCACGGCGTCGACGGAATCGGCAGGAAGCGTGGGGAGCCAGAGCAGCGAGTCGGCACGGACGAGCGTGACGGACGCGGCAGTGGTCATGGTTTCTGGCGGGGTCGTCATCGAGAGACCCCGGTGAGCTTGCAGACGCAGTGCCGAATCTCGATTCCAAAAACCGCCAGCTCGTCGCCGAACAGCGAAAGGTCGTCCCCCATGTCGAGGGCGGCTCCGGCGGGACAAGCCGCGATGTCCTCACTGAGGGCGAGAGCTTGGTCGACGGTGAGTCCTGTATAAAGGAAGTTCTGGTCAGCGACCACCACTAGGGGGGACAGAGGGTCGACGAAGGCCCTCCACCTCATGCTCCGGGCAACTTCGTGGAGCGTCTCGTCGGTCATCAGCTCCTGAAGCTCGCTGACCCTCATAGCTCCTTCGCCGCAACAGTCGCACTCGGGATGATTGGGGTTGCTCATTTCTTGCTGTCTCCTTTGCTCACGTGTGGTGGTTTCGCGACCACGAAGGGTGAACATAGAAGACCGCTGTATCATCGAAATCGCTGGTAGAGCCATAATTCGTACCCCGGCGTACGCGCCGGACGTCCCGGTTCGCTTCCACCAGGGCTGGACCAGCCGAAAATTCTTTTCGCGTACGATCGTTGCAACCGGGCAAAAGCCGGAGGTTCACCCAAGGAGGCGGGGTTGGCGGACTGGCCGAAAAAGGTGCAGAAGACCCCGGAGACGGGGCCGCGCGCTCTCCTGTGGGACCCGAAGCAGTTCGGGCACGTTGCAGGCGCCCCCTGGAAGCCCTTTGCGGAGGCCGACAGGGCCAAGGTTGGTGCTGCCTTCTACCAGCACCTCGTCGTGATCCGGTGCCGCAAACAACTCCCGGCTTGCGGGTTCAAGTCCGTCGCCAAGTTCGGGCAAGAGCTCGACACCGAAGTGGCCGTGCAGAAGAAGTTCGCGGGCGAAAAGCGGGCCTCCACCGGTGACTACCTCCTCTGGGCTCAGCACCTCGGACGTCGCGTGATGGTCACGTGGCGAGAGAACGACCCGCGCAAGAAGGTCTTCCCCGACCACCTCGTTGCACTCCGAGCGCCCCGTCCTCGGCGGACCCGGATGAAAAGCACCCCCTCGACGGCTGGTTGACGGTCCCGCTGGTCCGGGCACGAACCCTGGCGTTCACGTTCGGCTCGTCGAGCCGAACAAGGACGAGACGGACAGCTCGACGAAGGGCTCGGGGTCAGGCGCGGCCATGGGCGTGAGGATCTTCGACGCGGAGCGGCGCAGATCAGACGTTCCACTGGACGGGCGAACCGCCAAAGTCCCCTTCGGGCTTGAAATCAACTTGAGCGGACGAAACTCCCGTAGGGAGGTCGAAGACAACGCAGCCGACCGCGGTTGAGCCCTTGGTGAGATCCACGGTGCCGTTGTCAAAGTTCGTGCAGTTCGAGATCCCGTTGAATGCGGCCGTGTACGTCTGCGAGTTCGAACCGATAAGCGTTGTGTCGAAGTCCATGTCGTCAGTGAACGGCGTGCTCGCCTCGTTGCGGACGCCCATCTGAACGGCGACGAGGCGCTGCCCAGCCGGAGCAGCGTCGAATTCATTATCCGGCGTGGCAGGATCGATCACCTTATAGACCTCAACATCCACATCGTCTCCACTCTGGTCGCTGATCGAGAAGGCCATCCCGAGCTTGCCGGGGGCGAGTGTCGTTGTTGTAGTTGTCGAGGGCGCAAGTGTCGTCGAGGTAGTCCCGACCGCGCCCGTCGAGGAACTCGTATTCGTCCCAGCGAGTACCGCGGCTGAGAATCCAATGATTGCGAGCACTGCGACAAGCGACACCGCTTGCTGCAGCCTGGTTGGCTCGGGTACCGCTTCTGCGCTTCGACTCTTCGGCCCGCGTAATCCGCCAAGAAGCACTGCGACTGACCCCACCAACACAAGCCAAAGTCCGTATCCGATGCTAGCGGTGACGATCGTGCTCTTGATTGTGTTGTTGAAGTTCGATATTTCGTGAAGGTCCCAGCCGGAGATCACGATTCCTGCTAATCCGAGCCACGGCGGTGACCAGCGCGCGATTCGCGGCGTCGCGCCAGCAGATAGACGCGCCCACCCAGCACCAACAGCGCCGATTCCGAAGAGCAACGTCGCGAGGCCGTCGACACTGAATCCTCTGTTTGCACCGAGCTGCATTCCATTGCGACTGATCTGGATTAGGAATGCCGATGCCTGATCCCAAGGTAGAAAACTGCCGAGCACCATAAGGGCTCCGCCGAGCACAAGGAGCCAGTTCCAGTTCATTGGCCTTCCCGACGACGGAACCGTCTCCGGTCCTGTCCCAGCGGGAAGCGAATCTGCTACCTGGTCACTCATCTATTTACCTCTCGAAAGTGAAGGCTACAGTGCCACCTGCGCCTCAACAGGATGAGCCGTGCCGGACGACCGAAGCAGGGTAGGTACTGGAGGTCGACCCGGAGGCGGTCCTTCGCCTCGGCACACACGCCGCAGGTCGCACCCAGCGACGTCGGCTGTCGTCTCGACAGTCGCGATCACTTCGGCGGACGTCTCTTCGACGTCGAGCGCCCGGAGAGCCATAACGCAGCACGAGCGAGGCTTTTCCCAGGTACGTAGAATTTGCACGTGGCCGCCGAACGGTGCAAGAAGCGGGTCCGCCAACCAAGTGGCGTAACGCTTCAATGCGAGTACGTGTCCGACGAATCCGGCTATTGGCCCGTTGGCCTCGGTAAGGCGTTTCCAGCACTGAAGTGGGTTCTTTGTGCCGCGCATGCTAAGACACTTCAAGCGGCTATCGAAGGTCAGGTGCGGAAAGAAGCCGAAGCTGCGGCAGCTGCGCACCGGATGCCGCAATCTGCACCCCAAGGGTCGAGTGCGGACTTGAAGGCAGCGCAGGAGAAGATTCGAGGGTTGCAGATCGCCTACCATCGGGGGCGACCTCTTTAGGGACGGACAGCTCGATGAAGCGCTCGGGGTCAGGCGCGGCCATGGGCCGTCGCCAGCCCGCGAAATACCCCCCTGATCAGTGATAGACGCTGCCGCCATTATCGGTCTCATGCCATACTTACGAGTGCAGCAGCGGAGGATGCCGATGGTGAGCCATCATCGAAGGTGGCTTGTGGCTGGCATTGTGAGCGGGCTCGTCGCTTTTTCACAGTTCACGCCCGTTTTCGCACGACCTTTCGGAGCAGCTCGGGCCAGACGACCGCAGATACGAAGTCTTAGCGTCAGTCCGCAGACCGTGCTCTCCGACGGTGGACCTGTTGTCGTCCTTATCCAGGTACTGCGGGCGCGAACTTGTGTTCTCTCTCTAAGTGTTTCCGTCCCAGCCCAGAGGTTCTCCTGCACTCGGGATGTCGAGAGGCGCACCGTTGAACTTCCGTCGAATAAGGCGGGTGTGAGCCAGACGATTCACGTTCGGCTAGTAGTGCACGGATTATTCGGTTCAGCGTCCAAAGTGACGTCGATCCAACAGACTTGGGCCGCGCCGGCAACAGTCACGGATGGAGTCTTAGACGGCCAGCTTTTGCGAGATGGCCTGGCACTGAGTTTTGACGGTCTTCCGCCGATACCGGACGTAGATGCGCTGCCGGGTGATTCGATCGTTCTACTTGCTGAAGCAACAGAACCCGCGCCTCAGACGACGAACGGAAACGTCGCATTTTCGGTCAATGGGCAAGAAGTCTCCGGCTGTACGGCCGTTCCCGTCGCTCTCGATGGCAGCGTGTACGAAGCCGATTGCACATACGTCTTCCAAAACTCTGGTACCTACGTCCTGGGCGCGCAGTACGTCGGCGCGGATGGCTCGCTCGGTTCTGCGCAGAACGAGATACCAGTGGCGACTCCCGATGAGGCTGCCATTGTCGACCAAGAGTGCGCCGAAGCCGCGACCATGGCCTTCACCTGTTGATGGTTCACCTCTAGAGGTATTTCTCGTTTCAGTAACCGGCGCGCGAAGGATTTCAGGATTGTCCTTGAACCCAATCAAGACCGAATAAGGCGGACGTGGAGGCGGGGCGCGAAACGGGAGAAGCGGAACTGAGGGTAGTGGGCTCGTTTCACTAGGGGCATTACAAGCCACGTGATCCCGCTCCTGTGCGATCGCGATGTCTTGTATCTATCGTTAGCTGACTGAACAACAAGGGGTGCGACATGAGATCGACTCGGCTGTCCCTCGGGATCGGGATACTCGCCGTCATATTGTTCGCGTCACTCGCTGCCGCGGCGGTAGTTCACGTTACGAAGGGTTGGCTTCCGCTCAAGACGGGTTCCGACGTAAGTACCTTGATTTCACGTGAAAGCGCCGTGCAATCAGATCTCAGTGCGTTCAAGAAGCTCGGAGCAAAGGCTTCAGTGTCTGGGTGGGAAAGCAAGCTCAAGGCGGCAGAGTCTGCTCAGTCCAGCGCCATCGCGACATTGAACGCCGATCTCGGGGTGACCGGCACAAACGCCGTCGCGGCGTGCAACACCGACGTGAAGACCGTCGAGATCGGCGTCCAGGCGTATGAGGCGGACGCCACCATCGACCCGACCGCCGTCCCACCGCCGTCGATCTCGTCTCTGCTGACGTCCGGCCCGAACGGCGCCAACGCGCCCCTGCTTAGCTGGCCGAGCAACTACGCCTACTACTACGTGGGACTCGCGACCTCGGCTACCACGATCCACTACATCAACACCTCCGGTACCGAGACGGCCCTGGCCGGCTTCATCGGCCTGACGCCAGGCCAGGTCTACGTTGACGCCGGTAACCCTCCGCCGCCACCCGCGACCGTCGCCAACTGGCACAACTACAACAGCTACGTCACAACTCGTGGCGGCAACATCTGCTCGCTGAACTAGTCGGCAACACTCTTGATCCAATTCGGATCGAGGATGAAAGGGATTCGACTCAGTCTTGGCGCTCGCGACCTACGCTTGCTCCGCTGGGCTGGAAAGCGCCACCCGGCCGGCGCTCGGAAACGTTCCACCTGGCTGCCCAGGAAAAGGCTTACTCCAAGACGGTCGCGGTAGACGCTGCGCGAATCGCTGCCTGACGGGGTCGAAGCTCGGGCCGCGGGCGTGCGCCAGGCGGCGACGTCCTCGCCTACGACCTCATTCGGGACAGCCCTGAGGAGCTCTTCACGATCGCCAGGATGATTGCCGATCACATCGACGCTCTTGAGGCTCGTCGAGGCTTATTCGGACCGGCTCATGCTGTCCCCTTCGATGTAGCGCGCGAAACTGTTTTGGTAGGTTCGACAGGGAGGCGCAAAATGGGTTTCCTGCGCAAGACGCTGTGGGTCGGCACAGGGGGCCTATCCGGGGCCGTAGGGATCAAGGCCAACTCGAAGAAGGAGCGGACCGCAAAGGCGCTCGAACAGCAGAATCGACTCCTCGAACGCCAGGGGAGCGCCGCTGTTTCCGCACTGCCGGTAGCGGATGAGCTGACGAAACTCGTGGCCCTGCGCGACCAGAAGGTAATCACCGACGCTGAGTTCGACGCCCAGAAGCGACACCTCCTAGCTGGACAACCATCTAAAGCCGATGCAAAGCACCCTGTCGTGGGGTTCTACACGCTCGTAACCGTCATTGTGCTGATCTGCGGGATTGCAGGTTATTGGGACTACGCAGTCGGCTGGGCCGTCATCATGGCTGTCTCGATCCCACTTATCGTCAAACACAACCATCGGAAATCAGCCCAACAGTCCGAGCGATTGACTGCAGTGACCTTGGCACAGCACAAAGCTGAGAGGGACGCGAAGAAGACGACCGAAGAGCCGCGCGTGCGATTTGTCGCGGGCTACAAGAGTGGTCGGGCGGAAGCAAGAGCCAAGGCCAACGGACAGGAACTGGGCAAGCGAGTTGATGCGTTGGCCGAGCGGAACGATGCGAATCGCGCAGCACGTAAGGAGCTTTCCGCCAAGGCCCGAAAGAGGGGCGTCGCGCAAGGAAGAGCCGACGGCCTCGAACGGCGACGGGCACAAGCCGAAAAGGTCGTCGAGATGAAGGCCGGTGGTCCCGCGGCACCTGGATACGTCCTCACTTTCAAGGGGCGCAAGCGAAGGCGCGCCGCGGCTCAACCTGAAGAAAACGAGACCAGCGAGTCAAACTGACCCACTACCAACGAGTGGAACCGCAGCTGTGACGGTCCAAGATCACGGCGGCGTACCTTACGAGCAGAAGTTCCTCGGGACTGCTGGCACGATCGACACGTTTCGCGAGTTCCTCGTGGCTCCAGCCACGAGGAAGAGGCCTCGCGCCGGATCAAATCGGTAGGGGGTGGTCGTTTCGCACCTTCCGGCGTCCCAGAAGCTTCTCCAAGTCACCTGACCCTTGTGACCCAACAAAGGGCTCGGGATGGATGAAACGCGTCCTTGAGGGGTCTCAAAGAGGACAGGGTGCCAGGCGCCACCGAAGTTCGAGAGCACCAACGCAGGGGAACTGTCTCCTGCTGATTGCACGCCGTAGACGACATAGGAGATAGCGCCGTGCGCAAGGTCGAAAGCAGTTAGGAAGCCCGGCGCACATGCCCAACCGGCCGCGACAGGAAAGGTTGCGGCTGGAACCCATTTGTCATCCTTCCAGGACAGCACTTGCACGATCGGAGCCTCGCAGGCGTTCGCCTTTGTAGAGGGCTGAGTGGCGTATGTCACGACGGCAGTCGGACCGCGCGCTGTTAGAAGAACGCCGCTCATCACGGACGAGTTGACTGGGTTCTTCGCTGCTTCGTTTTGTCTCACGTACAGAGAGAGCGCAAGTCTCTGTTTGGCCAGCAGTGAGGCGGACTCCGCAGTGCCAGTTTGACGAAAGCCCAGAGTGCCACTTGCAAGAAGCCCCGCAAGGACCGCCAGCGCGGCGAGTATCAGCAAGCCGCCTATGGCGGCGTAAGTGCGTCGCGGGCGTTTGCGGTTGACAGGGCGCTGCTCGTCAAAGCGAGGAGGGGCAGGCTGAAGAATGATCGTTCTGTCGCAGACCTCGGCAACGGCAGCGTCGTGAGTCACGACAATCACGGGCACGTGTGCTGAGAGCTTGCGCAGCAGATCCATGACGACGCCGCGAAGGCCGGGGTCGAGGTTCGCCGTCGGCTCGTCGGCGATGACGAGATCAACGTCACGCGCGAGCATGCGGGCGATCGCGACGCGCTGACCCTGGCCTCCCGAGAGGCTCGCGATGCGCTGATCCGCCAGGTCGCCCATGTCGACTTCGGAGAGTGCACGTTCGATTCGCCCGTCATGTTCGTCAGGCGGAACTCCGGAGTCGGTCAAATCCTGTTGCAGCATCTGGCGAGGCGTGCGGTCCGGAAGGAGACCGAAATCCTGCGGAATGAAGCCGATACGGCGCAGGTGACGCTGGCGGTCGGCGTCTCGTCGGAGGTCCCGCCATTCAGAACCGAGGACCTCGACAGAGCCTTCGTAACCCGACTGGAGGGTTCCGGCGAGCAGTTCGACGAAGGTGCTCTTGCCTGCTCCGCTCGGGCCGGTAATCGCGATAAGACCGCGACCGCTCACGTCGAGCGCGGGGATGCGCAGTATCTCCGGGCCGCGAGGGTACGAATATGCGAGGTCCCTGATCCGGACCAGCGGAGCGACTTCGGCCACTTCAGCCCCCCCGACGCAGGATGTTCGGGCTCTTGCCGGCTGCCACCCAGGCCGGGATCAGGGCAGCAAGCACAGCCAAGAGAACCGTAGCGGGGAAAGCTGCAAGGAGAGAGAGGGGTGTGAAACGAACGGGAAGGACCGTCACTTGTCGGAGTAGCAGCCCGACTCCTATCCCGACAACCTCGCCGATCACACCGCCGACAAGCGCGGGCTTCAGGATCTCGACGATGAACTCGCCGACCAGCCGGGCCCGAAGAGCGCCGCTCTGCCGCCTGATGGCGATCTCCGCCCTTCGCGAACGCATGAGGACGACGCCGACGGTGAAGGTAGTGGCGGCCGTCTCGGTGAGCATGGCGGCGGCTACGACCGCGGTGAGCAAGGTGAGGATCGTGTCAATACGAGCAATGCTCGCGGCAACCGCGGCGGGACTGACGTGAAAGAAAGGAACATTGAGGCGGTGGTGAATGTCGTAGGAGACGCCAAAGGCAACCGACATGAGTAGGACTGAGAATCCGACGCCGACCCCGACCGAAATAGCCGCCGCGATTTGCCAGGCTCTGTTACGCGAACCACCCGGCATCCTCAGTGGCCGTGAAGCTCGCAGTGGAGAGGCGTTCTGGCTCTGAAGCACTCCACTTCCTTCCATCGACCGCAACGAGCCTACGTTCCCGGTGGCTACAGAGCCGACTTAACGAACAAGCCAACCAACTGTCCCACCGCGGCCAAGCCCTCGCCGACAACTCCCGCCGGTCCCGGTCACGAACCCTGGCGTTTACGTTCGGGTCGTCGAGCCGAGCAAGAATGTGAAGCGGGTTTACGAGCGATCGAGGGCGTGATGAAAGCGCTGACGATCAAACAACCTTGGGCGAGCCTCATCATGGCGGGCATCAGGGATGTAGAGAACCGAACGTGGCCAACCTCGTATCGAGGTCCGCTCTACATCCATGCTGGATTAGGAGTCGATGAATGGGGACTCGACAAGCACGGTTACCTCATCGATGACGTTCCGGCCGGTGTAATCCTTGGTCGGGTCACGGTCGCGGACTGCGTATGGGACTATCGAAGCCGCTGGGCCGTGCCCGACAATTATCAGTGGGTGCTCACTGATCCACGACTGCTTAAGCGGCCCATCCGAGTGACCGGGAAGCTCGGATTCTGGGATTACGAGAGGCCACGTCGCATTGCTCGATGGGCACCAGGGTCTGGTGGGGATATCCCCCTGCAACTTGGCGCAGTCGTGAGTACCTCCTGCTCCGCCGTTTCGATGTCCGACTTCGCTGAAGGTGGGGGTGGTCGTGTCAACGAAACCGACAACGAGCGGCGGCGACGTCACGTTCTTGCCGAACTACTCGACGAGATCGCTAGCGAGAGGCGAACTACCGATTCCCAATCGTGCACAACGAGCGGTTTCAACGTCGTCGCCGGTTCTGATGGCGAGAACGATTGAAGGCTCGGACTCAGGGCTGAGGACCTTGATTGCACCCGTACGGAGCATCGGGCCACGTGAAATACACATCCGTAACCATCACGACGGCTGACGAAGCATTGGAGCTGTTGATGATTCCATCCGATCCAGAGGTCCAAGAGTAATTAGCACCCGCTGGAATGGTTTGATCGAGGCCGTTCGACAATGGCGGAACAGGCCCGATGGGTATGGTTCCACTCGATACACCCTGGCCGCTTGTTGCAATGTACAGCATGACCCCGTCAATCGGTCCCGTCGTGGCGTTACTGATCGTTAACATCAAGTCGTAATCGCCGTCGGCATCGGGCGACGTTGCGACTTCGACTGATGCCGACGGCGTACCAGTCGGGCACGGAAGCGTTGTGGTCGTCGTACTTGTTGTCGTACTTGTTGTCGTACTCGGCGCCCTCTTAATGGTCTTGGTGGGCACCGTAGTCTGTGGCCGCACAGTTGTAGTCGTCGTACTTGTTGTCGTACTCGGCGCCCTCTTGATGGTCTTGGTGGGCACCGTAGTCGGTGGCCGCACAGTTGTAGATGGCATCGTAGAACTCCCGCCTGTGGGCACGGTCGTTGGCGTTGTCGTTCCCGTCCCCAATCCGGTGTTACCGATTGGTGCGTTTGTCGAAGGGCTGCCCGAGTTGCCGCTGTTCGAAGGGAGAGGACTCGTCGTCGTGCCAGAGCCTGAAGGAACTGTCTCGTAAAGCGGCCCGGGTTCGGGGTATCTACTGCTTCCATAGCTGTCGTGTGTGTAGATGGAAGCACGGGGGATTCTGCCGACGTACATGTAGTCGTCTGCGGCGAGTACACCGCATTCGTCTTCAGCATTCCGATACAGGGTTTGTTGGGCCTGGGACTGCCCCTCTGAAAACGTGGCCCGCAAGTAGCTTCCGTCTTCATTCTCGATCCACTGAAGAGCTGGGTCCGAATACCCCAGGCTCTCAACCGGGTCTAGAGCATCGTCGCCAGCAAGCTCGATGACATAGTCCGAGAGGTCGGTTGCGCAGTAATTCAGCGTCTCCAGCCCCTGCCGTTGGGCCGAGATTGCTTTACCGCCGTTCTTCGCTGCCGGACCCGAAGAGCAGGCAGCGACGACTAGTGGCATGCACATCAAGACCAACAGTCCACGTCGCATCTCTCGCCCCTGGCGACAGGCTAGGACATCGTTCTGTCGGTCGCTCCGACGCCCCGACCTCGTCCTCGTCGTCGATCCGGATGTCGAGCTCGACGAGGGGCTGGCCCAGTTTGGTGTGAGCGTCCGTCAAGCGTTCGTGGTCGGAGTCGGAAAGCATCGTCCGAGCGTAGACAGGTCACGTCCCGGCAAAGCTCACACCCGCCAGGTCAGCCGGCGGTTATACAAGATGCGTGAGGACCGACGGCTACACGACGACCGAGCGACTAGACCTCTATCTAAGGCGCGTCAACGAGCTGCTTGATAAAGAGGCTGTGCGCTCTGGCTCATTCAGCATCAGCCTTAGCCTCTCGTTCCGCGCGGGCCAGGGGCTGACTACGTCGAGCAAGGAGCCGTCAGAGGAGTCGCTTTCGTCGTTCCTCAATACCTTTCGCCAATTCGTTAGTGACCGTGAGCCCATCTTCGTCAATCTCATCGCTGGCGTTCTCTTGAGGGAGCTGGACTCGAACGAGCTGCGCGGTCATCTCCTGACGGCGCGCAAGCAGTGGCTTGAATCTGCTCTCGTTGGTCCACTTCGACTCGTGATCGACGAGGACCACATCACCCCAGCCGACGCCCTGGACCTCTGGATTAACGGCGAGTACTTCCACAACGACAAGCGCAAGCGAGAACGACTCCAACGCTTGGACCCCGTGGGCCTGCTCCTCACTCGCCACGTCTTTCTCAACCACATCATCACGGCTACGAACTACGTGGGCTTCCTCGGCCAGACCGCTATCGTCGGCCGCCGGCAGGGGTTGCTTGACTAGGCGCGCTCACACCGCGGCCTTGGCCTTCCTCATCGCCCAGGCCTGCTTGTACCCCTCCGTTCTCCGGGGTGCTTTGTCCTTGCTCCCGCGCACTCTGCCGCCGACGGGCTTCCCCTCGGCCTTCCGTCGAGCAAGACCGGCCCGGATCCGCTCTGAGCGTCTGTTCGACTCCTGCGCTGCCATCCACCCGGCGAAGGCCACGAGGACGTCCTGGACCTCTGAGCTACCGGTCAACCAGCTTTCCTTGACTGAAATCACGGAGCAGTTCCGCTCTCGGAACTTTCGGAGGATTCGTAGGGCACCCTCGGCCCCCTCGCGGGTGATTCGGTCCAACGCCCAGATGATGAGGACGCTGAACTTGCCCTGCCAGGCGTCATCTAAGGCCTTCTGAAGCGTCTTCTGGTACTCGCCACCGTCCTTGCCCCCGTTCCAGGCCGATTCGGAGACTTGGTAGCGTTCCACCAGCTCGTAGCCGTGGTGCTCGGCGAATTTCTCCAGCTCAGGCAGCTGATTTTCACCCGTCTGGTGACCGGTACTGACTCGGATCCACAACGCAGCCTTCATAAACATGACTTTAGTCCAGTACTGTATCAATCGAGCTCAGATGGCATAAAGAAGGTGCTGGTCGTGGCCGTAATATTTGGTCAGAAGAGCCTCCAAGAGGGGGAAGTCCAGTTCATCCGCCTTTTGCCGCCACTTTCGAGCGCCGGTGACGAACTCACCCGAGAGTGTGCGTAACACCCCGAATCCGGGTGGTCCTCTCCTCGAATCCGCCAGGTCACCTGTCCGTCGTCATGCGCGTCAGATGACCGGCGCGACCAGAGCGTCACTCGCCCAGCGATAGGAGACACCGCGTCGAGCGTTGTAGCAGGATCATCGGCGTGTGGCTCGGCGTCGACGTGGGAGCAGAACGCAAGGGATTCGACGTCGCGCTGATCGATACCCACCTTCACCTAGCACATCTGGCGTCTCGATTGGACGTTGCGGCCGTTGTCGAGTTGATCCGGCGACTCAAGCCCGAGGTGGTGGGGATCGACAGCCCGCGAGTGGCCGCAGCGGACGGCGCTTGCCATCGAGATGGTGAGCTGCTTCTGAATTCCTTAGTCTGCAGAATCCGATGGACGCCGGACACGAAGACACTCAGCACTTCTCCGTACTACGCGTGGATACGGCACGGTCTCAAGCTCTACGAGGTCGTTGGATCAATCAAAGGCCCATGCGTCATCGAGGTCTTTCCAACGGCGTCCTGGACCCGATGGCTCGATGCGAGGGTTGGAACCCGTGCGCGTTGGACACGGGAGGGTCTCACTCGGCTTCCCCTCACCGATATTCCTCCGCGAACGAACCAGGACCAGCGTGATGCGATAGCCGCGGCACTTACCGCATGGCAGCTCTCCCGTAAACAATGCGAGTTCTTCGGCGAGATAGTCGTGCCAGTCAGGGGGTTGCCCGTTGCGTAACCGGCAGCGAGAATCGACCTCCGCCTGCCAACCGATTCAACGAGGATGCGCTGCGCGATCATGACGACATGACGGTATCGGGAAATGATGAACTCGGTTCTCTGAAGCGCATCGTGCTGAGCGTGCTTAACGCCGTCGATGAGCACGTGCCTGACGAGGTGGAGTGGTCACAAGAGAACCTTCCAATAGTCTTCGCTCTCGCTTCTCTCCGCCGGATGGCAGACCTACTCGACGCAGAGCTAACCCTGGCGCTTCTGGAACGTCATTCCGTAACCCGAGTGCTCGGGCGGTCCATCCTCGAACACTGGTTGAACGCCAACGAACTCCTGCTAGATGGTGACTCCGCGATTGCTCGCCTGTGGCTTGAGGATGCCGACCATCAGCACCGATTGGAGCGAGGCCGGGAACTCGTTTGGGAACGGGTCGAAGAAGTGCGCACCCGAGGGCTCGATCTCCGCAACCCGGAACATCAGCAGCGAGATCGACAAAGCCCCAATCTCGCGGACGTCGCGCTCCGCGTTCGCGAGCTCCGGAAACAGCGAGATTTTGGTGGGGATATCGCCGAGCTGAACTACGAGCTGAGCTATCGATGGGACTCTGTGCAAGATGTCCACGCGACTGTCGATGTCATCTTCCGTTACCTCGGACTGGATACGACCGTCGTCAAAATCCTTCGGCGGCCAAACCCGGACGATGTAACGCCGCTCCGCGGACCACTATCTGTCCGTCAGGATGCGCTTTTGGTCGCCGACGTTCTTGGCATCTATCTCGACGTGGTGGATCGCGCGGACGATCTGGCACGCCTCAGGGTCAGCCTGGGACCGAGGCCCGATCAGTAAAATCCAAACGGCTTGCTCGCCGATCTAGGGATGCGCGACTTAGCGATCCGCTGAATCTCCTGACTTCGGCGATTAGCCCGGAACGTCGTCCTCCGCAACCTGCCCCTCTACATCTGCCTTAGCGCGTCGAGCTGCGCTTCCGTAGTACGCGGTCTTACGACCGTCGCGCCATTCGGCGAAGTGCGTGCCAGACGGAAGACCTTCCTGTGCCCGACGAAGCGCGACACGAGATGACGAGCCGATGAGCAGCAGCGACGAGAAGTAGGTCTCGACGAACTGCAACGCGACTGCGCCGTGAATCTCCTGAAATGCGCCAAGAATCGACTGGCAGATCGGAGTCTGAGAGAAGTGCTTCGCGAAAGGGCTCCGTCCGGTCTCACAGGCTATGGAGATGAAGTCTTTGGGCGGCGTGGCCGGTGCCAAAGCGGTGAGGGCGGCACCGAGTTCGTCGCCAGTCATCGCGCCTCCAACAAAGTCGAATGCTTTCGATGATCCATGGCCGATGAGCACGACGTGCGTCAACAAGGAGTGGTTAGTCTCCCATTGCTCCTCCAGCTCATCGAGGGTTCGTATCTTCCAGATCCAGTGACGCTCCAGAGGCAAAAGCAGATTGAAATAAGCGCCAAGGCTGTCGACCAACGGGTCCAGAAGTGTCGATTCAGATCTGAAATCCCCGACGCGAATAAGCGCAAGGCCAAACTCCCGGTGCACGAACTTCGACGGGACGCGCTTCACGGTATTGTCGATACCGTCTACGAAGATGGATCGGCCCGAAGTGTCCAGGACCAGTCGTTCCAGGAGCGCGGGACCGTCACCCGCGCTTCCGATAGAGGCCGCCGGAACTAGCACCTCTTGGCCAACTTGAAACATACCCACGGTGAGATAGTAAGGGGCTCACACCAGTCTTGCTTCGTCTCAAAATCGTCAGTAGGGATGGTTGACGCCCTGTCACCGCGGTGCCGTTTCTGGGTGGTCGTCCGTCCGTCATGACTGCCGAGCGTCTCGACGCAGCGAGGACGCTCCGGCTGTCCTTCCGACAGATCGGCGGGGCGCTGGGCGTCGGGACGAGCACGGTGAGGGAGAACGTGGCGAGGGCGGGGTGAGGGAGGATCCTCTCCAGCGCCTCGGCGCTGATCCGGTAGTCCCTTCGGATCGACCGCTTCGAAGCGCCCTCCACCAGCACCTTGCGCCGGATCTCTGTCCATATCTTCATGTCGGTGTGCACCTTCCTCCCATCTCCTCGCCCAGCTCCAGGCGAGAAGCCTGAGGGCTGGGTCGAGCAAGACCAGGGATGGTCGAGTGCTCCGATTTTCGATCAGCGCGAAACGGTCAGCAGGTGGTCCGATTTTCGATCAGAGTTTGTATGCAGGCGCTCTCTTCCAAGAGCGCTACGGAAGCTCCGGGAGCGTGGCCGCTCCGGGGTGGCGTAGGCGATCGTCGGCCTACGTCACCCCTCGGCGGTAGACTACGAACGTATGTTTGCCAGCTACTGACCAGCAACCCTGGAGCGCCGACCCGTGGCGAAGAAGACCAAGCATCGACACAAGCGAGAGCCGACGCCTCCCAATCCTGGCAAGGCTGGCCCTTTTCGCATGGTGGTTGCGGCCAATCCCGGATCGTCCATCTCGGTCGCCCCGGAGCTTGACCTCCTGAAGGCGGCGCTCCTGTACGGCGACAAGGTAACGCTGCTCAGTCCCGTGACGACGATGTTCCTGCGGGTGGAAGGACTCCAACGGTTCTCCCTTCGTGAGCAGATCGAACTCATGCGCCGGGTCGCTCCCATCCTCATGCCAGCCGAGGAGGTTCCGGCCTTTCAGTCCGGCATCGAGAAAGTCGATGACTTCCTGCGCTCGACGGCACGGGGTGGATCGGCGGGCCAGCCATTACTTCGAGCCGGACTCCTCCAAAAGTTCGCCCCCGTCCAACGGATGTTGTCCGAAGCCGTGCAGGAGATCACGAACGACGCTGGCATCGACCAGCTCGCTCGAGCCCGTGCGAAGGGTCTCCTGCAGATCGAGAGTGCCGATCCTGGTGACGCCATGGACCTCCTCGTCTCGTGCATCCTCTCGGCAAAGCTCGCCGAGTCCGGGGAACGCAACGAGGACAGCCACACGGACCGGATCGTCGAGACGTTCGTGGACAAGCTCTCGAAGCATCTCTCTTCTGGCAGGGAGTACCTCATCTTCGATGAGCCCATCGCCAACCTCACGGAAGCAGCCATCCGGGAAGGGCTGTTCACTCCGGCGAAGGGTCCGGCAGGTCGTTGTGCCCAGGCGATGACCGCCTCCGGTCTCATGGGACGACTGCCGACGTTCCCGACCGCCACCGTCGATGAGGTCATCGACATCCGGTCCGAGCTTGCTCCGTCACTGACGCAGTTCCGGAGCGCCATGGTGACGGTCTCGAAGTCCTTCAGTAGCGCACCGTGGGAGACGGACTTCGAGGACGAGGTCCACGATGCTTGGGTGGAGAGCGTCCTCCCTGCCGTCGAGTCCATCGACGCCTCGGTGAGGGACAATTCGTCCCTTCTGACGCTCGCCACCGGGATCACGGGTGCGGCGAACACGGCATACCCTGGACTCGCCATCGTTGGCACCGGACTCGTCGGACACGTTGATGCCGTTGCTATCGCTGGCGGTGCGCTCGCTGGAATCGCTCCCATCCTGCAAGCCATCCGTGACCGGAAGAAGGCTGACAGCGAAATCCGGATGCAGCCCTTCTACTTCCTGTATGCCGCAGACGAGGCGCTGAGCTAGCACCCCGGTTCATCGTTTGAGGGTGTCCCATCGTCTCACGGCGTCAAGGCGGTGCGAGCCGCCACTCCGTTCCGGTTCTCCCGGAGGACTGAGTCCTCGCCCCTTGACTTCCTGCTTTTCCTCGTGCCCGTTCGCGCTCATGAACCCAGAAGGAAAAAGGACTTGCAGTCATGGCCTAATTCGGGACGTTGGACCTCAGTGACGCGGTTGAAGTGCTAAGACGAGTTTCCCGGGGAGTTGGAAGAGCGAGGCAAAGCGTTCCGTCGCCTGATCGACTGAGAGCGGCGTCTGCGGCACACAGCAGAGACATCCGATCGGATAATCGGAAGTCTCTTGTCGATTGATGCCGGCGCGTGAAGCTTTTCCAGCGCCTCCACGCCGCAGCATCGGTGCTCATGACTTCCCCCACTGCAGAAGTCCAGAGACCTGTAGAGGTATCAGCAAGGCTGCAGAGGGAGTCGAGAATTTCCGGAGGCACCCCGGTCGGTGGTCGGTCAGTGTTGAATCCTGTCTCGATTGAAGTGAAGTAGTTGTTGATCGCGCGCCCTCCGTAACCAAGAATCGACCAGTTCCCTGGCTGTTCGCTTGCCTTGGCAATATCTGAAGCGAGCCGATCAACCAAGTACCGACCAAGCGCGTCGGATTCAACGTAAACGGCCGGCCCAGAGGCCGCCATCAGTGCCCGCGTGACGATGTAGTGGTGCAGTTCGACCGAAGTTCGAAGCAGGTCGGTGACCATCAACAGGTCCGCGATGCTGACCACCCACGGAACCGTCGCCGACGCTTCGAACATTGATACGCCGCTCATCGCGAGCGGATCCATCCTCTCGAATGTCACGATCACGTGGCCTGCCCCGATCAGATTGGGCCCCAAGCGCCGTACGAGCGTCCCACCTTCGGTCGCCGAGAAGCTCCGACCACCCTCCTCGAAGATGTAGTTGTGGGCTCGCCGTAACTGGCCAAGCGCCGTGTCGATGACGTTGGCAGCCACGGTTGCCACCCGAGCAGGCGCACCGCGACGACCGGGCTCGGTCAAACCGTGCGCTTTTGCTTCGACGATGATGGGCGTCTCGAGCGCGACCAGCACATCGATCTCGCCGGGCCCGTCCGCGTGGCTCGAATAGTGCTGTCTCTCGAACACGCGGTCGGTTCCGAAAGAAGTTCCGAGAGACGCGGTTACAAGTCGCTGAAGAGCGTCTTCCCGATGCCTGCGGTATCGCTGGAGCGGGCCAGTCGGGTCCTCAGCCGCCGCCCGAGCCAGGCGCGGATGGACGGCACCTAACAGGGACCACGGGTCCGCTACAAAATAGGTGCCGTCTTGGAGGTCGATGCATGGTCGCGTTCGTGCGGCGTTCTCATCGCCGGGGAGCCGGAAGTCTGGCTGGGAGTCGAAGGTCGTCGAAAAGAACTTAAGCATCTCGTTGACTTCATCCGCGTTCGCGTTGACGTCAGCGGCAACCGCCTCGGGATCCCACGTCCTCGTGTCAGTAAGCACCTTGACGCAAGCGGCAATACGAGTGGCCGCCTGGGTGTCATTGCTGCGCATGGCGACGCGGGCTTTACGCATGGACCGGCTCGCACGTTCGCCGAGCACGGCAACTCGGCGGCGAACGATGCGCGCTACGTCGCCGGGATTGAACCCAAGCGATTCCACGTAATACGAGCGATGACGATCGAATACCTCGGCGTCGATCCTCTCGACATGCACCGCGTAGCCCGGCATTCGGTCCAGCAGGTACTCGAGGCGGAGGAGAAAAAGTACCTCATCGAGAGGGCTATCAGCCGAGGACGACCCTGAGAGAGAGTCGATGAGGAGTTTGGCGCGAATTCCGTCGAAGACGTCCCCGAGAAGAGCGATCGCTCGCTCGGTGACCTCGTTCGGTACCGAGCCACTGCCACGTGGCATCGACAGCGCGAGCCCCACGAGGTACTCGATCTTGGCGGGCCAGGTGTGGGTGGCCTCCGCGTCATCGACAGACGATCGACGAGGACCAATCCTCATGCCCGATGGGATGGCGATCGAACTGAGCAGTTCGACCGATTCGTGAGTCCTGAAGATCGCGCGTAGCTCTTCAACCGCGGGTTCTGTCCTCGCGGCGAGTTCGGAATAGTGCTCTTTGATTCGCCGGACAATCGACTTGGGCGACCCCGACCATACGTCGTCGGGTAGTCGGCGGTCAGGGCGGAGTGAGAGAACTCTCTCGCTCGCTTTCACGGGATCGCTCAACCGGTGGCTCGGAAGAGTTGATACCGCTCGTCGAGGAAGTCCCTGTTCGGGCGGTCTGCTTTACGCTGAGGCACGACCAACAACTTGCGTCCATGAAGATCCTGCAGGCCGTGTAGAAGCATCGGTCCGTCGATCTCGTCGAGAATGTCGTGCCGGATCTCGATGACCAGGTCGGGGCGAATGCCTGCAACCTGGCGGTCGAAGGCGGCGTGGTGGAGCTTGCACAGCGCCAGGCCGTTCGATGTGAGCGGTTCGCCCATGGGATGGGAGTCGGGGAGGATGTGCGCGGCGTCGAGCAACTCTGGGTGTCGAAGACTGCACATAGAGCAGGACTCCCGGTAGGCGCGCAGGACCCGGTGGCGAAAGGCCAGTTGGTGGAGCCGTTGATGAGCGAGGCGCGTGATGTAGGCGCGTCGGACGTCGTCGTTCAGATCGGATGACCGGTCTGCATCAACGGTGAGCGGATCATCGACAGCGACGGTGAAGGTCAGCGTGCCCGGATCATCACCGACGATGTAGACGGGCCACTCGACGAGGTAGTGACCCTTGGCAATGCCGTGGCAGTAGATGAGGGGGAGCCGTTCGGTCATGGCTCGTCGCAGTCCGACATTGTCTCGGTGGTGCGGATCGATACCCCGGTAGCGATATCGGAGGTAGCCGTCGGATCCCAACTCGTCTTCATACGGTCGATCGTGTCCGGCGATCGCCGGAGCGGTCGTGATACTGATCGGCACGCTCATAAGCGCGAGTTTGAAAATTCCTTGCGGACCCTGCAGGGGGACTCGTTGATCCTCGAAGAGAAAGCCCCGGCGGAGCGGCGCCGCTGGCAGGACCTCGCCGTAGCGGTCAACCTGTTGGCGCAGAAACTCAAACGCTGCCAGTCGTATTAGGCGGTCCCTGTCTGCACTCGGCACGAGCCCCATTCTTCACCCTGATTGCCGTGGCGTGAGCGTCCCCGGTTGTCCGGAGAGATTGATGTTCCTGGAGGGAAACTGTCGTCTAGAGGCGACGCAGTGCCTCATAGGCGTAGGCACCAACGATCACGAGTGCGAAAAAACTGGTTCCCGCTAGCCAGCCGACTGCTAGCAACCGCAGCCGGCTGACTCGCCTAGCTACTATCCCGACTCCCACGAGAACAGCCACGACAGCCCAAAACCAAGGGACATGAACCCAGCGAAGGGAAAACGCGGACGCGGTGAAGCCGACTAGCCCGGTGAGGACAGCGAGAGCGGTTTCAAAGAGCCGAGAGCCGATGCTTCTGGGCTCAGGTCCAAATTTCTCGATCTCCCAGCGGTCGTGGGTTGTGACATAGGGCTCCATCTTGTCCCAGGCGCTGGCCACCTGATCTGGCGTAACCCCGGTGGCGGGAATTGATTTCAACCACGCTGCGAAAAGCCGTCCGGGAATGACGGTGATGTCGTCAGGCGCATGCTCGAGGACTTCGTTTCGTCGTGCCACTGGACCCCAGAGGACGACTACCTGCCGAGCGGGCGCATCCCCCAAATGCTCTTTCAACCACAGCCGGACCTCGCGGGCATTCTGTCTGAGGCCGGAAAAATCCAGCCATTGGAGTTTCTCGCCGAGCCCGAGCTCGTCAGAACGCCACTTCGTTTCAACGACCAGGATGCCGCCCGGGCCAATCGCCACGTGGTCGATATCGCCCTCTGCGAAGGAAAGATGGTTCATGATCCGCCAACCCCTCCGCCTCAAGATGTACATCTCATGGGCGGTCCACTGTTCAGCCAAGGCTCCCATGTCGCGCGTCGCTGATCCGGACTGGACAACAATCTGAAGCCAGATGAGCCACCCGAAACTCGCGATCCATGCGCCCCCGACAAACTGTCGACACCACCGGGGTACGAGCAGAACAAGTGCGGAGGATGCAACAACGGCCAGCACCTCGAAGACAAGTGTCTTCCAATTGTGCTGGATGTAGTCCTCCCGTCGTCGCCTTCCCTCTGACTCGGACCACTTTCCCGCGCGTTGAGTCGAGAATCGGCGGTGCCGATTCCAGTTCACAAGGCGTTCGCGGACTGTCATCGCGCTTCATCATTGCAGCTCGCGCTGACGCCTTAACGCCTCGACAACGAGATAACGCTGCGTATGGAAGCGCCAGCCGACGTAGCGGAGGTTCGCGGATCGGCAGTGCGCCGAGCTTTGCCGAGCCGTCTGTAATCGTCCGGTGAACGATGGCGTGCACCCGTTGTCGACGGTGGCGCAATCCAGCTAAGGGCATGCAGTCGCTTCTTGACCACGCGATTGAGATCGAGTGACCGGTCCCTTCGACCTCGGGAGTCGCCTGAAAAAGAAGGAGCCCTACTGGTCGACGACGACGATCTCCTCACCACGCTCTTCCTCGCACGCTCTATTGATCATCTCCGGTTCGCCGAGAGCTCGATGTACGCGCCATCGAGTTTCGTGCGAATTGGCCACGTGTCTGTCGTCATGCGCGCCAGACGCCCGACACGACCAGGGCGTCAATCGCCCGGCGATATGGGACTTCCGCGTGCGTGCATGGTAATTGGCAGTTCAGCGGGTCCGCCGAAGGTGTGAGTCCAAGTCAACCCATTAGCGATGATGACAGGCGACTCTGAAATCCATCGCCGGAGTTCCAGTTTAGGCACGCTCGAATACGACGAGAGCTCCCGCACCACAGATCAGATAGCGGTCGCTAACCGATAGCCCTGAAATGCGCTTCGCGAAGTCGATGGACCAAACGTCTCTCCCAGTGCGATTGAACACTCGGGCCGTTGCTCCATGTACGCAAAGGATGTCTTCTCTCCAGGGCGTCAGTGAAGTGGGGAACTGCTCCACTTCGGCGGCATTGACGATCGACGTACCATCAAAAAATGAAAGTGCGCCGTCGCAGAACGCTGCAACAAGAACGCCTTTCGAATCGAGGGCTAGCTTCATTCCGCTGCGACCAAGAACTCGACGTCCGCGTACCTCACCCTTGGAATCGAGCATCGATAGCACGCCATCGGATGATCCGACGAGGATCGTGTCGCCGACTGCGACGAGGGTGCTAACGAGAGTAAGGGTGTCTATTGTAAAAGTGATTGATCCTTGGACGCCCGGAGTGTGGGCTGAGGCCAATATCGCTTCGTAAGCACTTTGAATAACACAAAACCGTTCTGATGAGGCTGGATCCTCTGGGTGACGGTCCGGATGCGTTGCCAGCGCCAAGATTCTGTAGGCGTGCCTAACCTCCTCATCGCTCGCGCCTGGACGAACTCCGAGCGCATTCCACGCCTCCGGATTGGAAAGCGGACCGCGCATCGGCCTTGTCATCGTAAACGGGCCCTGATCCGGCACCTTCAGGCTCCATTGCAGCGCTCCGTCGAGCGCAATGGCGTAGATGTCACCCATGGTCGAGATAACGACGAGCTCCTCGGTTGCGGCGACGTAATACGGGCACGGCCGGAGGTAGGGATTGTCGGGCGCTGGATCGGCGCCCGGGGTCACCCATTCCCACAAAGGTTCGCCCGTGAGGCCAAAGGCATACAACCGGCCATTCCTACAACCGACGTACCACCGATTCCTACCTTGCGACACTTCAGAAATCGCGTCGGGCAGTTCCGCGGTGGCGCACACGTGGCACTCCGGATCCAGAAATGCAACGAATGGCCTGCCCTCGCCCACCCTTCCAGACCGACGCGTACCGATACCCCAACCGCCTGGTGAAACTTGGATCGTGTCCAACGCAGGAACCTCGTTCCGAGGGGCAGCTACACCGGTGCTCAGATTGACACGAGTCAGTACGCCAACGTCCTTGGCGTATCCAAGGCAATAAGCAGTTTCATCGACGACAACGAGATCTCGGATTGGCGGCGTGAGCCGCTGTTGCATGACGAGACTGGCATAACCTTCACCGACGCGCACCGAGAATGAGGGGACGTCTCGTTTTGGACTTCCTGGATGTGCTCGATGTTCCAAGCGCGCCAATCGCTTTCGAAACGTCTCCTCGGTTGCCGCCGGCAATTCGCGTTCGAGCGCCTTGCGGATCACACTTGCCGCTTCGTCGTATCGCTTTGCCCGGTCGAGCGTGAGCGAGAGTCGGGTTGCAGTTCTCGCATCGTTGCTCCCCGCATCGAAGGCGACCTGCCATTCGGTCATTGCCTCATCGATGCGACCCATTCGCTCAAGGACTTCTCCGTGTTCGCCTGTCGCAATCCAGGCTCCGTCCCAATCCCGTCGCTTGCGAGCCTCGTCCCGGATCGTCCGGCACAGCAGTTCGGCGAACTCCAAATCTCCAGACCGGACCGAAGACCCGACGTACGGAAGTAGCCAATTGACCAGTTTTGCGGTTAGCGCGACTGACGGAGGGAGTCGATCAAACGTTTCGATCATGGCAACTACATCGTGCCGCGTTGCCAAGATCGACAAATAGTCGGCCCATATCGCGGGAAGATCACTGTCCATTCGCATCGCTTCATCGAGCACACTGACCGCGTCATCGAGTCGACCCTGGTCGAGAAGCCAAGCGCCGTACCGCCCGAGAGCGAAGTCGAGACCTTCACCGGTCTTCCGATATGGCGAGGTCGCTGACTTAAACGATCTCTCTGCTTCTTCGATGTCGCCACGTGACCAGGCGTCGAGTGCCTGGCTGATGACATCGAAGGCGTCCGAATCGTCGGTAGTCATGTCCAATTTGATGTCAGAGGCGGCTTCACTACGAGACCGTAGATCATGCTCAGCCTCAAGTGAAGAGTCGCTAGTGCACCAAGGTCAGGAAGGTCGACTCAGGGAGCCTCACCCGTTTCTCTGGCCAGGTTGGTTGTGTTGATCATGCCGCGATCGCGGTTGCGGTGTAGCGCGACTCGAATTCGACGGGGCTGAGTTTGCCGAACCTGCGCTGGCGACGCCCGCGGAGGGGCGTGTCAGCGCAGTGGCGGCTACCCCGTCAGGTCGTCCTCGTCGACCGGCCAGACCATCGTCGGCGCCAGGCAGTTGGCTCTCAGGCAGTTGCGCACCGGCCTTGTCGTTCCATATGTTCCACCACCATCCGCTCCAGCTCGGTCCAGTCGTTCGCTCGTGGTGGGCCGACGCGGAGATTGGTGGGGGCCGTGAACACGATCGCCTCGTTGCCTCCGGCGCGGAGGTCCTCGATGTTGGAGGGCGCGTCGTCAACGTAAAGATCGGCCCCGACCGCTCCCTTGTCGCTCATGAAGCAGAGGTCCCAGTAGGGGATGGCGTAACGGTCTAGCCAGCCGACCGTCTGGGCGACGCTCGTCTTGTGCGTGTGCTTCAGGTAGAGGCGGTGGGTGATGATGCGAATCCTGACTCCGCTTGACGAAAGGCGTCGTAACGCGGGTCCGGCGCCCTCGATCGGACTCAGGTTCTCGAATAGCGAGCGCTCCGCGACCGCGAAGCGATGGAGCCGTTCGTACTCCTCTGCGCCTCGGAAGCCCCACTCCTCCAATCCGAACGAGAAGGCGTCAGGCAGCTCCTCGACGGGTCGCCCGACCCATTCGGCAGCGATCGGTTTGAGACCCCGGTAGAAGTCCGCGACGACGCCATCCAAGTCGACTCCGAATACGAACGAGCCTTCGAGAGAACTCATCCGTTCTCCTTTCGCGCGGCAATCGTTCCGGTGAGACTGTCGGGATCCGGTGTCCTTGCAGCTTGGATCACCGGCTCCGACCCCTCGGCGTACTCAATCAGCCGGCAGAGGGCGTTCACGAGCCGGATCTGCCGTGTCGTCCGACACCGAGGCGCGCGCAGCGACGGACTGCACACCAACACGGCCAGCGCCTGCGCTCGGGAGACCGCGACGTTCAGCCGGTTCAGGGAGAAGAGGAACTCGAAGTCACGCGGTAGGTCCTCGGTGCTGCTCGTCGCCATCGAGTAGATGACGACTGGAGCCTCTCTTCCCTGGAACTTGTCGACCGTCCCGACCTCGATACCCGCGGGTAGGCGCGCTCGCAACAAGGCGATCTGAGCGTTGTACGGAGTGACGACGAGGATGTCCTTCACGCGGAGTGGATGGCTTGCCCCTTCGGCGTCGGTCCACGTCCCGTCGAGGAGCTCGTCGACCGCGCGAACAACGCGCTCGACCTCTTCGGCAGATGCTGTCCGGTTGCCCTCGTGAGCGACAGGAAGGTAGCGGATCCCTGACCCGACCAGCCGCTCGTGCGCCGGACGTGCTGCCTGATCGACGCGAGCCGACACCGACTGGCGTTCCAACCCCTCGATGCCCGACAGCTTTCCCTCGTAGGCGACCTCGGACACGAAGGCGCAGATCGAAGGGTGCATGCGCCTCGTGCGGTCGAGGAACAGCCCGAGATCTGTGGGCATCGTTGCCGCTTCGGCCGTCACGTACGCGAGCGCGGAGACATCGGTCCCCTCGGGATGCGAAGCCTGGATCGGCTGGTCGAGCTGTGCCGGGTCGCCGGC
>Ga0116110_1000306_pt1 | contig 30592 bp, 28 predicted proteins | sample June2015DPH_8_50_FD_89719 | JGI IMG/M metagenome (GOLD analysis project Ga0116110, IMG submission 89719) | Peatland microbial communities from SPRUCE experiment site at the Marcell Experimental Forest, Minnesota, USA - June2015DPH_8_40 | ecosystem: Environmental > Terrestrial > Soil > Wetlands >...
ATCCGGTGATACGAATCGCGGGTCAGCGTCGCCGCGTGCACGTAGATGGTGGACGGGGTCATGAACCCGTTCTCGTGCATCAGCCGGATTCCGTCGTCGCTGGTCGCGCCCCAGACTCCGGCATGCGTGGTCACCGGCACGCCCAGGTCCCGCGCGACCTCGAAGGCGGCCTTCTCCGGGAACGCCGGGTCGCCGGTCACGTCAAAGGCCATCTGGAAACCGAGCATGTCGTTGCCGCTGCCAAAGCGCCTGGCGACGAACTCGCGGAACTCGGGAGCGGCGGACCACTCCCACGGGCCCTGCTGGATGTTGCCGTAGGCGAGCACGAACCGGCCGGGGACCTCAACCAGGGCGTCCACAGCGGCCTCGGCGTGCGCGACCGTCTGCAGGCCGTGTGACCAGTCGACTGTCGTGGTCACGCCGGCGTCGATCGCCTCGATCGCGGACAGCAGGTTGCCCGCGAAGATGTCCTCCGGCCGGAAGACCTTGCCCCACTGCAGGTAGTACCAGACGAAATACTGGGTGAGCGTCCAGTCGGCGCCGTAACCGCGCATCGCGGTCTGCCACATGTGCCGGTGGGTGTCGATCATCCCCGGCAGGACAATCCCGCCGGTCGCGTCGATCTCGGCGGTGCCCTCCGGCACCGCGAGCGCCGGGCCCACATCCGTGATGCGCTCACCGGTGATCAGGACGTCGGCGCCGTGGTGCACGTGATGGGCATCGTCCATGGTCAGCACGGTGGCGTTGCGGAACACCAGCGGCCGGCCCGGCGTCAGGTCAGGGCTCGATGCGGATGCCATGGCGGACCTCCACTGTGAAGCTGCCCGCGGCTCGCGCGGACAGGTGTCCGCAACCCGGCCGTTCGTAGTCTGAGCGGAAGCGTGGCCGCTGCGGTGCGGCGCTGTCAAGAGGCGCTGCCACGAGGCGCTGTCACGAGGCAAGGCGCGGCGCACGGCGGAAGAGCCAGCGCGCTGTCCGCTGTACGGACAAGTTCGCCAGGTCACGCTACAGTCGTTCCGGTCGCTATCAGCCGCAGGGGGTGATCGCATGGCACGCCGTGACGCCAGCCCTGCGGGACGGGGACGGGCGGGTCATCGCGGCGATGAACGTCACCGTGCACGCCGCCGAGACACCGGTCGAGGTTCTCACCGGCGAGTACCTGCCGCTGCTGCTGGCCACGGCCGGGGCGATCAGCGCGGCCTGGGCCGCCTGCCAGTCGGCGCCCCAGGCCGCAGCCCGCGAGCTAGCCCGCCACGCTGACGTGCTGGTGCAGAACTTCACTCGTTAGCCGGCAGAACCAGCTAAGCGACCCGGATAAGGAGCTGCCATGGCCACTGTCGCCGCGGTCATCGCCTCGACGCATCACCCGTTCTACTACCGGGCGAGCACGGCTACCGGGCAGGACCGGCCGCCGTTCGCCGACGAGTGGGTGGCCAAGATCAGCGCGTTCCGTGAGACGCTCAGCCGGGCGCGCCCCGACGTGCTGGTCATGGTGGGCAGTGATCATTTCCATCAGCTGTGGCTGGACAACCTGCCCCAGTTCCTGATTGGCAAGGCGCCCTTCTACGACGCGAACTTCTACAACGAGGAGCGGGAGTTCGGGCTGCCCCGGATGCTGCTGCGCGGGCACGAGGAACTCTCCGGCTACCTGCTGCGCGAGGGCATCGACGCCGGGTTCGACCTGGCCTTCAGCAACGAGTTGCGGATCGACCACAGCATCACCTGCCCGATCATCACGCTGCGGCCCGAGGCGGATCTGCCGGTCGTTCCCGTCTATACCAATATCTTCGCCCCGCCGATGCCGCAGCCGAAACGGTTCGTGCAGCTGGGCAAGACCATCCGCGAGCTAGTCGAGTCCTGGCCCAGCGACCAGCGGGTGGCCATCATCGGCACCGGCCACCTGTCGCTGGAACTCGGCGGCCCGCGCCAGTTCGGCCCGCATGGCCCCGATCCGGAGTTCGACCGCAAGGCGGTCGAGTGGATCGCGTCGGGCGACCTGGAGTCCGCGCTGGCCCGGGTCAGCCTGGACAGCCTGTGGGAGCCGGGCAACGCGACCCACGGGTTCATGGACTTCATGCTCATGATGGGCGTCGCCGGGGAGAACGTGAAAGCGGACTACGCGGATTCGCTTGACCTGTTCCACACCATGGAGGCCTACTTCACCTGGTACCCGGAGGGGAAGCCATGAGCAGGTACCTGCTCGACAAGTTCCTCTACACCGTCGACCGCGACCCGGCGCTGGTCGAGCGCTACCGCGACGACCCCCGCGGCACGGTCGCCTGGTGGGAGGCGCAGCGGGCCAACGTGATCCTCAACTGCCATGAGGCAGAACGCAGCACCTGGCTTACCTTTACCGATGCTGAGCGGGAAGCGCTGGCCACGCACGACTACGTCGGCCTGTTCGAGCTGGGCGCGCACAGCTTCCTGACGCTGACCCTGTTCATCGCCATGTTCGAGCGCGACTACCCGGAGCCGCTGGCGTTCCAGCGTGAGTACGCGGCGAGGCTCGGCCACTGGAGCCTGCCCTACCCGGACATATCCACCTGAGCCGGTCCCGGGCGGCCCGGCATCACCCGCGTCCGGGTCCCGGATGGCTTCCGTTATCTCGACCCGTCCGGCTCAGAGATCACGCAGGCGGAGACGCTCGACCGCGCTGCCAGCGATCCCGGCGGCGCCGGCGCAGCTCCCGGCCCCGGCGGAGGCGGAGGCGGAGGCGGCAGTCGCCGAGATGCTGGCCGCCTCAGCGAACCCGGCCCCGATCCCGGGCCGCTGACGGTGCGGCAGCGGGCTAGGCGGCCGGGCCGGTGCGGCAGCGCAGCTGATGCAGGGCATGCAGAAAGGACTGCCGGCGGACCGCGAACCGCTCCATGCTGGCCGGGTCGGGCTCGGCGACCTGGCGGGCGGCCGGCGCGAGCGGCCCGTAGACGTCGGCCGGCGTCAGCAGGCTGATGGCACAGGCGCCGAGCAGTGCCGCCCCGCGGGCCGACGCGGCGGGCACGTCGACGGCCTGCAAGGGCAGCCGCAGGATGTCCGCCAGCATCTGCCGCCAGGGCTGTGCGGCAGTTCCGCCGCCGGCCAGCCGGACCGCGGCGGCCGAGTCCGCGCCAGGCAGGGCATCCAGCGCGTCCCTGATGGCGAAGGCAACGCCTTCCAGGGCGGCCCGCAACAGGTCAGTCCGGGTATGCCCGAGCCCGAGACCCGTCCAGGCCCCGCGCATCTGCGGATCCAGGTACGGGGTGCGCTCGCCGGGCAGGTGCGGCAGGAATACCGGGTCACCGGGACGAGGCAGCTCGCTGGCCGCGTCGTACAGCTGCGCCCAGCTGGCTCCGAGCGTCGACCTGACCCAGTTCAGGGCGATCCCGGCGCTGAGGGTCGCGGCCATGGCGTACCAGCCCGGGCCGGCGCTGCGGTACAGGTGCGTCCCGGTTTCCGGGCGCGCGGCCGGGCTGTCGCGCGGCGTGACCAGCTGCGCGCCGGTCCCGATGGTCAGCTGGACCTCGCCCGGATGGCTCAGCCCGGTCCCGAACGCGGCAGCGGCGGTGTCGGCGGCGCCGGCCGCCACCGGCAGGCCGGCCGGCAGTCCGAGCTCGGCGGCCGCCTCGGCCGTCAGCGTCCCGGCCAGCTGCGCGGAGCCGGGCAGCAGCGGCGCGAGCAGGTCGGCGCTGAGGCCGAGGCCGGCGACGGTGGCGCTGTCCCACCGGTCCGCGGGCAGGTCATAGAGCAGCGTCGCGGAGGCGTCACTGGGCTCGGCCTGAGCGCGCCCGGTGAGGCGCTGGCGCAGCCAGTCCTTGGGCTGCAAGGCCCACCGGGCGCGCTGGTAGACCAGGGGCTCATGCTCGGCCACCCACAGCAGCAGCGGGCCCGCCATCCCCGGAGTGAGCGGGTTGGCCAGCCGCGCCAGCGCCGCGGGGCCGAGCCGCCGGTAGGCCGCGAGGCAGGGCGCGGCGCGGCCGTCGGCCCACAGCAAGGCCGGCCGCAGCACCTCCCCGCCCGGGCCGGTCAGCACCAGCCCGTGCATCTGGCCGGACAGCCCGATGGCCGACGGGCTGGTGCCGGCCGAGCCGGCCGCCTGACGTACCGCCGCCATGACCGCAGCCCACCACGCTGCGGGGTCGGACTCAGCCTGGCCGGGCTGGGCGGCGACGACGGGATACTCGGCGGTCGCCATGGCCAGCGGCTGCCCGTCCGGGCCGGCCACGATGACCTTGACCGAACTGGTGCCCAGGTCGATGCCGAGGACAGAGTGAGTCCGGCCGGCGCCGTCCGGCTGACCGGGGCGAGCGGAACCGGGGCCGGTGTCGTCAGGTCTCGATGACAATGTTGTGCACGGTCCTGTCGGTCTGCAGCGCCTGCAGCGCTGCTGCGTCGTCGCCCCCGTTGCGCGTGAGCTGCGGGCACTGCCCGGATACCGCAGCCGCCCCGGTAGCGTCAATCACGATGTCGAGCGTGCCTGCTGCGCCTGATGAGGTAACCGCGGATCATGCAGCGCTCCGTCACCAGCCCAGTGTCAGGGATCAGAACCCGCAGGCAAAGCCCCGGCGGGCGAGAACTGCGCAAGCCCTCCGATTACCGATCCGGCCAGAGTCGGCGAGATCCTCGACAAGTTCCGGGCAAAGTACGGCGCGAAGGATGTGGCGGCGTACTACCCGGAACAGGATGTCGCGGTCGAGGTTCCGCTGAACTGACCGGGACTCGGGGCAGTTCCCTGGTCAGGGCATGCGCCGGGACCGGCCGGTCCGGCTGCCGCCGGGCTCTCGCGCTGGCGGCTGGCCGGCCGGAACGCTGCCCGGATGAGCGCGCCCGCGCCCTGGCCGCCCGCTCCCCCGCCAGCGGACGGCGGTGATCGCGACGGCCAGCACGGTGGCCGCGATCATCGGCAGGAATCCGGCCCCGATCCAGCGGGCCGCGCTGATCGCGAGGCCGGTCAGGGACGTATCGGTGGCCCGGTCCCTGATCAGGCCGGCCACGATGGCGGCGGCCAGGTACGCGAGCGCCGGCACCGGGATGATCCGGTAGGCGGCCCGGGGCTGGACCGCGAGCGCGCCGGCGACAGCGCCGGCGATGACGAAGATGCCGAGGAGCAGGCCGGGGTCACTTCCAGACATGATGGTCACAGCCAGGCCAAGCACGGCACCAGCGATGACGATGAAGATCCCGGACCTGCCGGGCAGCTCGCCCCAACGCCGCGGCGCCCGGCCCGGCGGTGACGAATGTCCGCGCGTGTCACCCCGCGCGGACGGCCGCCGCCCGCGCACGCTGGGGTAGGATCCCGGCACGCCGTTATATGGCGGGCGCGGGTCCGCTTCGCGCCATCGTGGCTCGCTCATCTGCTCCCAGATGGTAGCCGGTTCGGCCTGGTCAGGGGGCTCAGGTAATCTTCGCCGCAGAGTGTCGGCCCCGGAGGGATGCGTTGCGCAGGGCGCAGACGGACACGGCGCTGTGGGGGATCGCGGGCAAGGCCGGTTACCCCGTCAGCTGCATCGCCGCTGCCCTCGTACTGGTGATCAGCGGCTTCTGCTACTTCGTTGTCCGCGACGTGGGCAGCATCGGCTCCTCGCACGCGATCGCCAGCGGCCCCTCGACCGGCGCGCAGAACATCCTGCTGATGGGCCTGGAGAGCCGCAGGGACTGGAACGGGAACATCCTGCCGCCCGACATCCTCGCCGCGCTGCACGCGGGAAGCACGCAGGGGGTCGAGAACGGCGTCGGCGGAAACGACACGAACACGCTGATCCTGATCCATATACCGGCCAACGGCAAGAAGGCAGTCGGCTTCTCCATTCCCCGCGACGACTGGGTCAATTTCGCCGGCACCGTGGGGCCCCAGCAGGCGGGCAAGATCGACCAGGCCTACGGCGTGAGCATGTACTACGAGCAGGCGAAGCTTCGTGCCCAGCACCCGGATATGAGCCAGGACCAGCTGGCGTTCCTCGGTAATGAGGCCGGCCGCAGCGCCGCCGTGGCGACGGTGGAGAAGCTCACCGGGGTCCATATCGACCATTTCGCCGAAGTCAACCTGGACGGGTTCTATGAGCTGGCCCAGGTCCTCGGCGGAGTAGACGTCTGCCTCCGGCATGCGGTCTATGACCCCAACTCCGGCGCGGACTTCCGGGCCGGCTACCAGCATCTTGACGCCGCGCAGGCGCTGGCGTTCGTCCGCCAGCGCGATGGCCTGCCCAACGGTGACCTGGACCGCACGCACCGCCAGCAGGCATTCCTCGACGCGGTCCTGCACCAGCTGCGCACCGATGGCGTGCTCAGCGACCTGACCAAGGTGCAGGCGCTGCTGTCCGTGGCGAAGCAGTACGTCATCACCGACTCCGGCTGGAACCTGCTCGACTTCGCCGCCCAGGAACGGAGCCTGACCAGCGGTAACATCACCTTCCGGACGCTGCCGATCCAGGGCTACGCGACCATCGGCGGCCAGGACGCCAACGCGGTCAGCCCCGCCTACATCAAGGCGATCGTGCACGCCACGTTCTATCCCCCGCCCAGCCCGCCCAGCCCGCCCAGCCCGTCGGCCGCCCGGCACCGGGCGACGGCCCGCAGCACGGTGGACGTGCTCAACGGCGGCGACACGGCCGGCCTGGCCGGGCGCGTCTCGGCCGCGCTGGTGAGCGAGGGGTACCGGGCCGGCCAGGTCGGGAACGCGAGCTACCGCGCTGCCACAACGGTCAGCTACGGCGCGGGCGCGGCGGCGAGCGCCAGCCGGATCGCGGCCATGTTCGGCGTGACCGCCACGGCGAGCGCATCGGTCGCCGCCGGGCACGTCCAGATCCTGCTCGGCGCCAGCGCCACGATGCCGCAGATCAGCGCATCCGCCACGCCGTCGCCGGCCGTAGTGGTCCCCAGCACCGGCCCGCAGGGCGGCGCGGTCAGCGCGCAGAACGGCATTCCCTGCGTGAACTGACCCCCGCCGGCGACGCAAGCCGGGCGTGACCCAAGCGCGCGGCGCTGACACCTGCGGCGATCCCGCCCTGCAGGCAGTCAAGGCCAGGCGGGACCCGCGCGATGTCTTCAACCACGCGCACCCTTGCCCCACTCCCACCAGCATCGAGCCAACTGCCATCCGGACCACGGCAGTAGAGCCATTCGTCCCTGGCCAGGGCATCCTGCTGCTGACTTCGCTCAACTCATTCCCGCTGAGCTCAGCTACCGTGGGCCAGTCGGGCTGTAGAGCGCCTCGATGTCCGCAGCGAAGTCCCTGGCGATCACGTGCCTGCGCACCTTGTCCGAAGGGGTTAGCTGGCCGGACGCCTCGGTGAAGTCGCGGCCGAGGATCCGGAACCGGCGGATCGACTCCGCGCGGGACACTGCCGTATTCGCATCTTCAACGGCCACCTGGATCCGCGCGATCAGTTCGGGGTCGTCGGCCAGGTCGCCAGGGGTGGCGTCGTCGGGCCGCCCGTGCTGCCGCTTCCAGAGGGTCAGCGTCTCGGGATCCAGCGTCACCAGGCAGGCAACGTAGGGTCGGCCCTCGCCGACCACCATGCACTGGCTGACCAGCGGGTACGCGCGAAGCCGGTCCTCGAGCATCTGGGGCACGACGTGCGTGCCGCCGGCCGTGATGATCAGCTCCTTCTGCCGTCCGGCCACCCGCAGGAAGCCCTCCTCGTCCAGCGCGCCAGTGTCGCCAGTGTGCAGCCAGCCACCGGAGTCCAGCACCTCGCGGGTCGCGGCGCCGCTGCGCCAGTAGCCGCGGAACACGTTCAGGCCCTTGACCTGAATCTCGCCGTCCCCGGCGACCCGGATAGTGACGCCAGGCAGCGGCAGCCCGACAGTGCCGATCTTATTGCGGCCCGGCCTGTTCACCGTCGCGGCGCCCGCGCACTCGGTCAGCCCGTATCCCTCGATCACCGTGATGCCGGTACCGCGGAAGAAATGGCCAAGCCGTTCGCCCAGCGGCGCGCCGCCGGAAACCGCGTACCGCACGTTTCCGCCAAGCGCGGCCCGCAGCCGGCCATACACCAGCCGGCCAAACACCGCGTGCCGCAGCCGCAGGGCCAGGCCGGGACCGCGGCCCGCCGCCGCTCCCTCCCCCGCCTGGCTCCAGGCGATCGCCGTCTCCGTGGCAGCGGCGAAGATCCTCGCCTGAGCTCTGCTGGCCGCGGCCTGCCGCCGGGCGCTGTCATAGACCTTCTCGAATACCCGCGGCACCGCGAGCAGGAAGGTGGGGCGGAACTCCACCAGGCCGTCTGCCAGGCTGGCAGTGTCCGGCCAGTGCCCCAGGATCGCGCCGGATTCGAGATAGCCGACCTGGATGATGCGCGCGAAAACATGCGCCAGCGGCAAGAAGAGAAGCGTCGAGCAGCCAGGCATGGCAAAGATCTCCGGCAGCACTGCCACCGCGCTGCGCACGTCGGCGAGCAGGTTGCCGTGAGTCACCTCGCAGCCCTTCTGCCGGCCGGTCGTGCCGGAGGTATAGATGATGGTCGCCAGGTCCGCGGCCTTCCGCCCGGCCCGGCGCCGGTCCAGCTGCTCCTTGCTGACCGGCCCGCCGCCGGACGCCAGCGCGTCCAGCCCGCCGATCATCCACAGATGCTCCAGGCCGGGCAGCCTGCCCCGGACGCTGCCGATGACCGCCGCGTGTGCGCTGGTCTCGGCGAAGACAGCGCACGCGGATGAGTCACTCAGGATCCACTCGACCTGCTCCGCCGATGAGGTCTCATAGACCGGCACGGTAACCGCGCCCGCGGCCCAGCAGGCATAGTCGATCAGCGTCCACTCATAACAGGTGCGCGACATCAGCGCGACCCGGTCGCCAGCCCCGATGCCCGCCGCCACCAGGCCCCGGGCCAGCGCGCTCACCTCGGCTCCGAACTGCGCCGCCGTCACGTCCTGCCAGCCCCCCGAGCCGGTCCGCCGGCGCAGCACGACCGCCGCCGGCTCCGCCCCGGCCCGGCGGAACACCACATCCGCCAGGCTGGCGGACTCGGGAACCCGTACGAGCGGCGGGATGCCGAACTCGCGCATGCATGCTCCTCCCTGCGCCCGCCGGCTTGAGGAGACTTGCCCAGGCGGCGCATCCGGCAACGTCTGGGGCGGCCGGTCCGGATGAGAATCAAGATAGAGGCCGCCCGGCTCTGCGCGCCGCAGCTCCTGTATGCGCCTGGTGGCCGACACGGCTAGAGCGCGCCGAGCTCGACCGTGACGTCCAGGATTCCCGGGGCATCCGGGTGGGCTGACACCCGCCCGGCCCTGGCGAGCAGGGCCAGCGAGGCGGAGTTGCCGGCATCGACCACCGTGTGCACCCGGGTGACCGAAGGCGGGCGGCGCTGCAGCAGCGCCGAGGCGAGCGCGGCGCCGACGCCGCGACCCTGCCAGTCGTCGGCGACGGTGATGGCAATGTCGGCGGTGGCCGGGTCATCGGGGTACAGCAGGAGATGGGCGACCCCGGCTGGGCCTTCCTCCTCCCCTGGCGGCAGCACGATGAGCAAGAGCGCAATGTGCTGCCGCCCGTCCACGCTGCCGACAAGGTGCCGGATCATCGAGTCATCAAGCTCACCGAGCACCGTCAGGAACCGGCGCTGGCGCGATGCCTCGGACAGGTGCCGGAACCCATTGCGCAGCATCTCGCCATCGGTAGGCAGCAGCGGCCAGATCATCGCCGGCGTGCCGTCTCGCAGGACGAACTCGCCCGACAGCAGCTGACTGCCCGGCTCAGCCCCTGCGGCACCGGGCTGCGGCATAGCCCGCCCCCTCCGGCTGCACGCTCGCCACCGGGCTGGCTGCCTGTCTGCCCGGTCGAGAAGCACGCCGCCGGAATCTCGTGAGCCGCAAAGGTTTGGCATTCCTCTTTGACGCTGCAAGGTCACGTTCGCTTGCCCCAGGGGCTTAGGTCATGAGGTGGCGGGACCAAGGCGAGCGGACCGTGACCCTATCGCCCGCGAGCAGGCGCACCATCTTCAGCAGCTGCTCGACAAGGTCACCATGAGCCTGTACCAGGTCGGCCTCAACTTGCAGGCGGCGGCCGACCTGCCCGGCGAGTTAGCCGGCCAGTACATCGCCGACGCCCTGATGCGGCTCGACGAGACGATCCGCGAGATCCGTGACAGCGCTTTCTCCCCCGCGCGCGACCACCTCTGACCTGGGTGGCCAGTCAGGCTCGCGGCCGCCGGCGCAGCGCCGGGAACAACGGTCCGGGACCAAGCGGCCGCGGGGCCAGCCGCGCCTTGCAGTCGACGATGAGCGCCCCCTCGGCAGTGACCAGGATGGGGTTGAGATCGAGCTCGATCAGCTCAGGAACCTCCTCGGCCACGCGGGCGACCTGGTCGAGCACCGCGATCAGCGCCTGGCGGTCCACTTTGGGCGCGCCCCGGTAGCCGTCGAGCAGCGGGGCCGCCCGCAGCGCGGCCACCATGGCGTCAGCCGCGCCCGGCTCAAGCGGCGGGACGGCGAACTGACGGTCCCCGAGCAGGTCCGTCAGGACCCCGCCGAGGCCGACCATGACGACCGGGCCGAATTCAGGATCGGAAGCAAGCCCGACGATCGCCTCCACGCCCGACGGCGCCGTCGGCTGGATGACCGCCCCGCCCATCTTCGCGCCAAGCCGCGCCTCCATCGCCGCGTACGCTGCCCGGACGGCGTCGGGGTCCTCCAGGCCCAGCGCGACGCCGCCGACTTCGGTCTTGTGCACCACGTCGCCGGAGCGGGCCTTCAGCACGACGGGGAACCCGACGCGCTCGGCCTTGGCGGCCGCGTCGGCCGCGCTGGTCACGCCGCGGGTGGGCAGGACGGGCAGCCCGCACGCCGCTAGCAGGAGGGCCGCCTGATCCAGCGGCAGCCACCCCCCTTCGGGACTGCTGGCGAGCTGCGCGGCGACGATCTCCCCGATCGCCGGCCGATCGGACAGGTCTCCGCCATCCCCGGCCGGGAGCAGGGGACGTCGCCGCCACTGCGCATAGCGGCAGACATGACCGAGTGCAGTCGCTGCCCGCTCCGGCGACGGAAGCTCAGCGACCTGGGCCGTCGCTGCTGAACTGCCAGCGGCGTCCGCTTCGACGGAGCAGACGACGACCGGCTTGCCGACCCGCTGCGCGACGCGGGCGATGGTCTCTCGCGTTGCCGCCGCGGAGATCGCCAGGGTCTCGATGACGACGGTAATGACCGCGTCGATCGCGTCGTCGGCCAGGACGATGCCGAGCGCTCGCTCCAGCATGTCCGCCGTGCCGTCCGCGGTCAGGTCAACCGGATTGGCCGCTGCCGCGGCCGGGGCGAGGATCTCGCCGAGTGCGTGCTGCGTTGCCTCGCAGAGTTCCGGAACGGTCAGCTCCCCTCCCTCGCATGCGTCGGCGGCGAGGATGAGCGGGCCCCCGGAGTTGCCGACCAGTGCCACCCGGCGGCCGGCGGGCAGCGGAGCGGCCAGCAGGATGGCGGAAACGTCCAGGAGTTCCTCGAGCCGGTCGACCTTGATGACGCCGGCGCTCTGGAGCAGGGCAGCGACGGTCACTTCCGGCGTCGCCGCCGCCGCGGTGTGCGAGCGCGCGCCCCTGGCGCCGGCCGATGTACGACCCGCCTTGAGCGCCACGATGGGCTTGGTCGCACCGACCCGCCGGGCGATGCGGGCGAACTTACGCGGGTTGCCGAGTGATTCGAGGTAGAGCGCGATCACCGAGGTCCGGTCGTCGTCCTCGAAGAAGCACAGCAGATCGTTCGGGCTCACGTCGAGCTTGTTCCCGACCGAAACGAAGGCTGACAGGCCGAGTCCCGCCGCCGTGGTCTCCTCGCCGAGCACGACCCCGACCGCGCCGGACTGCGAGATGAGGGCCAGCCGCCCAGGCAGCGGCTCCAGTGAGGTGAAGGTGGCGTTCATCCGGATGCCGGGATCGGTGTTGACGACGCCGAGGCAGTTGGGGCCGACGATCCGCATCCCGTTCCTGCGGGCGACGCTCAGCATGTCGGTCTCGACTGCGGCACCGGATCGGCCCGTCTCGCCGAAGCCCGCGGTAATGATGGTGACCGCGCGCACGCCGGCCGATGCGGCTTCCTCGATCACACCCGGAACAGAGGACGCGGGAACGGCCACGACCGCGAGGTGGACCGGCTCGGGTATCGACAGCAGCGCCGGGTAAGCCGGCACGCCGCAGACCGCCCGCGCCGACGGGTTAACCGGGTAGACAGTCCCGGCGAAGTCACCGACGAGAAGCGACCGGACGACCTGGTGGCCCACGTTCCCCGGCTTACGGCCCGCCCCGACTACCGCGATGGAGCCGGGGCGCAGGATCTCCGCGATGCTGGCGACCTCCGCTGTCGCCTCCCGCTCGTCGCACGCGGCCCGGTAGGCCGGCGTCGGTCGCAGGTCGATCTCGACCCGCACCGTTCCGGCTCCCTCTCGCCTGGTGCAGTGCAGTCCCGTGGCGGCGAACATTTCCAGCATGGCCGCGTTCTGCGCCTTGACCCCGGCCAGGAAGCGCAGGATTCCCCTGGTTCGGGCGTATTCCGCCAGGGTCTCGAACAGCAGGGTGGCGACGCCCTGACGCTGGTAGGCGTCGGTGACGATGAAGCCGGCCTCCGTGGCCAGCGTTGCGGTGTCGGAGCGGGCATAGCTCGCCAGCCCGACCAGCTCGTCCGACACGACCGCGACGAAGGCCATCCGGGCGTTGTAGTCCACCTCAGTGAAGCGCGCTGCGGACTCGAGGCTGAGGGTGGGGGCGGACAGCAGCACATGGTGGTGCAGTGCGCCAGGCGACACAGTGGCATGCAGCCCGAGCAGCGCGCTGGCGTCAGAAGGCCGGATCGGACGGACGACCACCGCCTCACCGCTCCTGAGCAGCCCGTCGAACTCCCACTCGGCGGGATATCCCGGTGGGTACGCATTGTCTTGCGGGGTGGCATCGAGGCTAGCCATCGTTATTCCCTCCGGTATCTAACCTCGCCGCGCCGCCGCCAGGCGCCAGGGCCGGAGGTCCCGGATGCGCACCTCCTGCGACCGCAAGCCAGTCACTTGCCGAACTGGCGTACTCGAGGGCTGGCTGAGGTGCCAGCAGCGTGTGTGGCATGAATCACGCGAGTGTTCGGCCGGCCTGGGCCGACCTGATACGAGCGGCTCAGGCCTGCGTCGCCGACAGCGCGAAGTACCAGCTGCACTTATCGGGTCTTGCCCGTTCGACGCCCGCCCCTGCGCTGGTCGAGCAGGCGCCGCTGGTTGTCCCAGGCGGCCATGCGCGCGGCCATGCGGACCTGGTTCTCCCGGGACAGGCTTGCTGCAGCCGCCAGCCCGATGGCACCAGTGACCACGTACGACAGGAAGCGGCGGCTCCCGAGATACCGCGCCAGCGCGGCCAGCCCCATTGCTGTAACCAGCGCACGGCGCTGACGGCTCTCCGCCGGCACCTGGCCGGCTGGCCCGTTCACGCCCCGCGAGCGCACGGCTCTGCGCGCCCGGTGGCCATCCGGTCGTAACCCAGCCTCGTGCATCATCCTGCCTCCCAATCCCGACCCTGGCGTGTGCCTAGGCTGACTTGACATCCGTAGCGGGTCGGCCCTTTGCCTGGACCTGGGTCCCATTTCCGGGCGCTGCTGACTCGAAGGCCGTTTCGCCGGGCCCTGAGTGGCCGTGACCTGCTCATCATCTGCCGTTGCCGATCATTTGCCGTTGCCGACCGGTGGCGACGGTGCGGGCGCGGGCGGGGGCCTGCCGATCAGCTCGATGAGGCCGATTGCCACCAGCAGCAGGACGGTGATCACGATGGCGACGATGGCGGTGGGCTGTGCCCAGAACGCGAAGACCAGTGCGGCCAGGGCAACGGCGGAGATGCGCAGCGCTCCGCGGTGGGAGTAGGTCCACGTTCCTGCCGGGCCCGTGCGAAGGCCGGCGTGCTCGCCGCCGCTGCGGACCCGCCCCAGTCCGTGCGCGAAAGCCGCCCGGATCCGGACCGCAGTCACCGACGGCCCGGCCAGGAACGCCCCGGCGGCGACGACCAAGCCCACGACCAGGACCGTGCGCAATCCCTGCTTGATGAACCGGACGAGCGTGTCGAACAAGGCGGCCGCGGCGTCGGCGGGCAGCACGCTGGGCGGTACGCTCCCCAGGTAGATGCCGCGGAAGAAAAACAGCCCGACGGCGGGTACGAGCATCGACGCGGCGAGGCCGAGCCCGGCGCCGACCAGGGCGCGGCGGCGGCCGCGGGCGACGTACACGCCCAGGGCCAGCAGCAGCAGCGTGAGGATCGGCAGCACGATCTTGAGGTCGTTGATCCGCCGATACGCTGACTGCGCCTTGACCAGGTACTTGGCCGAGAACAGGGTCAGCGTCGGGTTAACGGCCGGGATCTTGCTGACCAGGGTGAAGCCTCGCCTGACCAGGTCCTGCTTGACGAGATTGATCAGCGGGCCCAGGCTCACGACGACCTGGCCGTTCTTGACGCTGACCGAGCTGGGGCCCTGGCCGGAGAGTGCCTTCACCAGCTCCTGGTGGACGACGGTGTTGGCCTGAACCCAGGCCCGGGCGAACCGCGGGCCAGTCACGATCTTGTGGACCTCGCTGCGCACGAATCCGGCAACCCCGCTGGCGATCGACGGGGCTACCGCCCTGAGCTCTGCGCCAACTTTCGGCAGTCCGCGGCTCGAGAGCGTGGCCGCGGCCTGATCGGCGTATCCGGTCACATTGAGCCGGGTGGTGATCTCGGTCGTGATTCTTTCGGTCAGGGCATTCTGAATCGCCGGATCGCGGGCTAGCGGCTCCATGGTCGCCACGTAGCGGCTGGTGTTGCTGACCTCACTGGCCACCCAGACGGCCAGCACCGACACCGGCGCTAACAGGCAGCCGAGCACGATGAGGATCGTCGCCACAGCTGTCCGCCAGCGCTCGCCGCGGACCGGGCCAGCTCGCCGTCCGCGCGGCCCATCTCGTTCATCCGGACTGGGCCCTGGGGTCCCGCTCGCAGGCTCCGGCTCGCCGCGAGTGTCAGACACGGGCCACCTCCCGTCGGCTTCCCGCCGCGGCAAGCGCTAGCCGCCGACCACGCGTCAGCACCGCCTGACGCGCGTATCTATCCTGACTGGTCGCGCCGGCAAGGCGCCTCACCCCGCATGGGTGACCTTTTAACCCGCACAAGATCCGCCAGCCACCGCCAGGCGAAGCGCGCGGGCCTTCTTCGGCACCTGGTCTCGGGTGCGGACCGATACCGCCTGGCGCCGCCGCTGCTGGCGTTTACCTGCGAGAATCCCGATGGCTTGCCGCGATCCGGCCGGGTCGCCGAGCGGACCCGCCAGCGTCACGGCGCCATCCATGACCTGCTCGCCGCCGGGCGCAGCGTCAGCGCGATCACGGCCGAGCCAGGCCTGGCCCGGCTCGGAACACAGTCCGCCGGTTCGCCCGCGCCGCCCCGGATACGTCCGAGCCTTTGCTCAGACGCGGGCTATGACAATGTCTTTTTGTCCTGCCACCAGTCGCATGTCGCCGGGGTCGCTGCTCACGACAGTGATCTGGTCAGCCGATGCTGACCCGATGACCGCACCAATGTGCGCATCGGCAACTGAGACCGGAGTCCGCTCGCGGATCGCCGCCGCAGTGTCAGCCATGGGTGTCAGCTAGGCCGCATGGGTAGCGATCCCTGTTTTGTACTAGACGTCGCCCAGGATCGCCGCTCGCTTGCTCCCGTCTTGCGCCCAGGTCAAGCGATCTTGAGCTGGGCGTCGCCGAAGTCCGCGATCAGCTTCAGGGTGCCGCCGAGCGCGGTGACGAAGCGGTTCGGGACGTCCTGGGTGGAAACATCGCCGCCCTTGATCTGGGACACCCGTGACACCGAGACGCCCATCCGGACAGCGACCTGCTCCTGAGTCATCCCGCGCCGCCGGCGCATCTCGGCCCGCCGCGGGCATCATGCAGCATGTCGGTAACCGCCGCATCAAACGCCTCCTGCCCCCCGGCTGTCTCCACCGCGCGCTCCAGGTGCCCGGAGTGGGTCGCAGGCCAGCAAGATCCTCACCTCGCTACGGCCGCCCGATGGGGGCCGCAGCGCAAGCCCCCGCCCAGGATCATGGCGAATGCAATCAGCAGGCACAGGCCAAACGCCGCCAGTGCATCGCCGGCCCATTATGGATTCGCCAGCCCACGGCCAGGCCGGTGATGACGAGGACGACAATGGCGATGACCTCGGTGAGGAGGTCTGCTATCACACGGCCGGCTAGAACAGCGGAACGAGCGATGGGGAGTGAACGGAACCGGTCGGTGAGACCGGTCGCCATGTCGGTGGAAACGCCGACCGCCGTGCCCTGGGCGGTCCCGACCAGGGCCATCCCGAACATGCCGCCGATGAGGTACCCGTGGTAGTTACCTCCGCCAGGGACCTTGATAGCGGAGCCAAAGACGTAGACGAAGAGCAGTACGAAGATCAGCGGCTGCACGGTGACATCGAGGAGCTGTGCAGGTTCCCGGATGATGCGGGCGATGCCGCGACGGGCCAGCACGAGGATATTCCGGAATGACCACCAGGCCCGGGAGGGCAGAGACTCGACTGGGGTGGGGAGTGGCGAGGTCAGGGTGGTCGTCATACGAGTTCCGCTTTCTCGCTGGGTACTGAGACGGGACCGGTGGAGTGTCCGGTGAGGGTGAGGAATACGTCGTCGAGCGAGGGGCGGAGCATTCCCAGGTCATCCATCAGCACGCCCGCCGTGCTCATTGCGGCCGCGATGGCCGGAATGGATCTCGCGCCCGCCGGCACCGGCGCGTCAATCACTCGTCGTCCTGGGTCCATGTGGACCTCGCCCTCGGCATGGCGGGCAAGGACCGCACGCGCCAATGCGAGGTCAGACTCCGGTGCCACGGTGACCTCGATGCGGTCACCGCCGGCCTCGGCTTTCAGCTCGTCTGGGGATCCCTGGGCGATGACCGAACCCCTGTCGATGACGACGATCCGGCCGGCCAGCTGATCAGCTTCTTCTAGGTACTGCGTGGTGAGGAATGCGCTCTTGCAGATCGAACGATCCCTTTCAGCTCTGGATGGCCACGATCTGGACACCGGGACGAGCCTCCAGATCCTGATGTCGATCGACACCTATGTCACCGGATCGGTCCTGCGTGAGCTCCGGGAGATCCGGGTTGAGCGGGTTCAGGCCCAGGCCGGGCTCACCGACACCGATATTGCTGCTGGCATGCAAGCATGGAGGGACCGGCTCGATCGTTCAGGCATGTTCGCACGCGTGGTCCGTGTATTTGACGAAGGCATCGATCCCGATGCGGCGGAGACTCGGGACGAACGTTTCGAATTCGGCCTCGGCTGCCTATTGGATGGAGTGACCGCCCGGCTTCCCTGAGCATCCTGTGGGTGCCGGAAATCGTGTCACCCGCACCTGACCTGGGATTCCTGCACCCGGACTGATCGGGGGCTAACGGCAGCGGGGCCAACCTCGACTCCGGCACGATCAGCTCTCGTGACCTTCCGCCTGCTTTACCTGATCTTCGTCCGTATGTGCGGCTGTCCGCCGCGCGCCGCCGCCAGCTGTCCCTGATCGTCACCCCCCGCACGCTCCTGCGCTGGCACGCCGAGCTGGTTAAGCGCCGCTGGACCTATCCGCGGCGGGCACCAGGACGGCCGCGTACCGGCCCGGCGGTCCGCCGCCTCGTGCTGGAGATGGCCCGCGACAACCCTACCCGGGGGTACCGGCGGATCTGCGGCGAGCTCACAGGTCTCGGGCACAAGATCGCGGCCTCAGCCATCTGGGAGATCCTTCAAGGCCGCCGGAATGGACCCCGCGCCGCGACGCGCGGCGGCGATCTGGAAGCAGTTCCTGCCCGCGCAGGCCAAGACGACGCCCGTCCAGGCGCCACGCGCGGACGCGATCTGCGAGCGGTGGATCGCCACCGCGCGGCGCGCGGCACGGGCGTGCGAACGTCCTGGGTGTCAGTTTCGCGATAGCAGGTCGCGGACGATCAGGGTGGCGGCAGCGGGTGATCCTTTGACGAAACCGAAGAACGGCCCGAAGTCTTGTGTTGCTGAGAAACCGGTGATGTACAGGCCGTCCAGGCTTGCCTGAAAAGCGTCGTCCAGTACGGGGAAGCCATGGGCCACTTGTACTTCCTCGAGCACGCCCGCAAGGTAGGGAACCTTGGTGAGGTCGGCCCGGTAACCTGTGGCGAACACAACGCGGTCGACGGTCAGCTGGGTTGCGTTGGACAGCAGCACCCGCACCTCACCATTGCCGACCGGGGCGGCCTCAGCGACTTCGGTTCCGGGCCATCGGGTGATCCCCTGGCAGTCCAGTCGGGGGGTCAGCCAGTGTTCCAGCGTCAGCCTGCCGACTTCCCAAAAACGCCTGGTGATCGCTTCTTGTTCGCTTCTGGGAAGGTTGCGCCAATACCCGCGCGTGCTGACCGTCTGCTCGACGTGGGGATCGACGAATTTCCAGCTCACCCGCTCGAAGCGCGGGATGTCGTGGCGGTGGACGATATCGATGCGCGCCGCGCCGTGCTCCCGGATCAGCGCGGCCCACTCGTAGGCGCTTTGCCTCCCGCCGATAATCAGGACGCGCGCTCCGGCCATGTCGCCGAAGCTCACCAGGTCGCAGGTGTGAGCTGCGAGTCCTGGCGGCAGCGATGACGCCCAGCCGGGCACGCTGGAGTAGTGGCGGACCCCGGGCGCGGCCACCACGGCGTCCGCGCGGATGCGCTCGCCGCCTTCCAGCGTTGCCTCGAACCTGCCATTTGCCTTGGCCAGGGTGCCGACGAACTCTTCGCGGACCTCGATTTTCTTCGCCTGCTGGAACCAGCCGGCGTAGTCCAGGAAGACGCTAACCGGGATGGGATCCACCTCACCGGGCTGGATCCCCCGCTCCTCCAGGAATGCTTCCAGCGTGTGAACCGCGGCGCCATCGAGGTGCCAGTCCGGGCCCGATCGCAAGAACATGCCCGCGGGCATGTTCTGCCGCCAAAAACCCATCGGCCGGCCCAGCACGACAGTGTCGATACCGTGCTCACGCGCCAGCGCCGCGGCCGACAGCGCGTACGGCCCCGCACCGATGACGAGCAGCTGCGTCTGCTTCATCAGCTAGCCCCCTTCATCCCGGGCCGCCCGGTCCCCCATGCGGGCACTTTACCCTCGGCTTCCGGGAGAGAACACACCCGTGATGCGTTCGTTAATCGCCTCCGCAGTCAGGACACCGATCGGCAAATTCGACTCTGCCTTGCGCACCTGGTTGCCGCATTCAGGAAGCTGATCACCTGGGCTTCCCATTCCCGTGGCTGCGCTGCCAGCGCCGCGGTGTGTGCCGCATGCGGCACTACCCACAGGAGCACGGTGGAGGGTAAGGCAGCCTGGAACCAGCGGGCCGCGACGGGTTCATCGGGGAAGGCTCCGTCGGCGATGATCAGCATAGGCCCGGGCGCTGCGGTGCGGATCACATCACGCATAGCCATCGGCTGATGATGCGGCGGTCGCCGTGGACTCCCAGCTGGGCTGCGTCAGGAACAGGCACGGACATCTCGGCCTCTCAGATGACCAGCCGGACACCAGGTCCCTGCGAACGGCGCTACTTGCGGCGTGGCTAGCTGATCAGCATGCTGCCATGCGTTCTGGCGCAGAGATCCATTGCGCTGTGACGGCCGAACAGAACATCCGGACCTGGAGCATCGCCGCGACCAAACTGCGACCTGCCGAGGGCGCAGGCTGCTACGCGCGTGCGGTCCCACCGAAAGTCCAGCACGCTCCGTGATCAAGGAGGCTGATGACCGTCATCGTGACATGGCAGTGCCTCCAGAGGACGGCAGCGCAGCCTGGTGCCGCTGCGGCCGGGCTGGCTGACGGAGCCGGGACCGTGCATCGGCCGCTGGAGCTGGCGCTCAGCAGCTTATGCCCGGCGCTCGTCTCGTAGGCTGGGCTGGTGAACCCGATCGCCGTGACGGCAGTCCAGGCGATGGTGGCGCCGGTGGTGCTCATCACGTCGGCTGGGATCCTGTCCGGTGCCCTGCTGACGATGTACGGCTCGGTCAATGACCGCATGCGTGCCATGGATCGTGAGCGCCTGGACATCTTGACCGGCGCCGCCGGGACGCTGCTGTCAGCCGCCGAGGTGCCGCCGGCTGGCCGGGAGCGGCTGACCCAGCTTGATACCCAGCTGCCCATGCTCCTTCGCCGTCACCGCCTGCTGCACAATGCCGTTCTTCTCATCTACGCCGGCGTGGCCGTGCTGGTGCTGAGCGTGATCGCCATCGGGGTCGCCGTGACCGGCAGCTCCGGGGCGGCGGGGACCGCCGCTCTGGTTCTGGTGCTGGCCGGGACCGTGATGCTTCTCGGCGGGCTCCCGTTCGCCGCGCGATCGATCATGATCTCCCTGAACGCGATCGACTACGAAGTGCGGCGCGCCCTCTCGCTCGGGTCGTGATCACGCCTGCTGATGCATTGGCCACCGGAATAGGGACCAGCGCCGACTGCGGGCTGTACTCTCTGAGCTATCCGTCCCAGCGCCGGATCGATGCTCCTATGCGCCGTCAAGGGCTTGGATGACATTTCGATGGCCTATTTTCTTTGGGTTTGGTGAATGGGGATTGTGCCGAGCTGTAGCGGCTGCTGGGCGGCGGACAAGACAGGGAGGGGCCACTCGTGGCGGAGGGCAAGCTCTTATGAGGTCACATGGCCAGCAGGCTGGAATGGGGCCGGGGACGGCCGACGAATCGTTCGAAGGCCAGCAGGGATGCGGCAGCCGATTAGCGGGTCAGGCCGTCCCCGGAGCTGGGGGGCGTCAGTCAGCGGCGGCGCGGAGCTGGGGGTAGATCTCGCGGGCGGCGTAGCGCTTGAGGCAGCGGATGATCTCTGTCTTCGACTTTCCTTCTCCCGTGCGGCGCTCGACATAGGCGCGGGTCGGGGGATGGGAGCTCATCCGGGTGATGACGATCCGCCACAGGGCGTGGTTGGCCTGGCGGTCGCCGCCGGGGTTGAGGCGGTGGCGGGTGCGCTTGCCCGAGGATGCGGGGATCGGGGCGGCGGCGCACAGGTGAGCCCGGGCAGCCTCCGAGCGCAGCCGCCCGGGGTGGTCCCCGGCGGCAATCAGGAGCAGGGCGGCAGTGTCGGGGCCGACGCCGTACAGGGCGAGCAGGCCGGGAGCGCGGGCGGTGACGAGCGGGACGATCAGCTCGCCCGGGCGCTCGAGCTGGCCGCCGGGGAACTCGGCGCGCCGTCCCAGCTCGCGCAGCGCGATCCGGGTGGCGTAGCCCACCGTGCTGCCGGGGCGGGGCCGCAGCGCAGCCGTCTCGGCCACCAGGGCGGCTACGGTGTGCCGGGCGAACCGGGCCCGCACGTCATCGGGCCCGGTCACGATCAGGGACCTGGCCTGGCTGGTGGTCTGGGTCCGCTCGGCGCGGGCGCTGCGCTTGGCGACCATCAGCGCGCGGATCGCCTCGACGGAACCGTCCCGGCCTTTCGGCGCGCCGCGGGCCCGGCCCGACTGAGCAGCCCGCGCGGCGCTGACCGCGTCCAGCGGATCGGACTTGCCCTGCCGGCGGCGGTCCTGGCGGTCGGAGCGGCCGGCCTCGACGACCCGGACGCCAGCGGCCGTGATGTGGCGGGCGAGGCCGGCGCCGTAGCTGCCGGTGCCCTCGATCCCGACCAGGCACACAGTCCCGAACCCGCCCAGCCAGCCCAGAAGGCCGGCATAGCCAGCGGGCGTGACCGGGAACTCCCGGACGCCGAGTAACCCCCCTACGGGATCCAGCGCAGCGGCGACGTGCACGTCCGCATGGGTATCCACGCCGCCGGTGATGGCGCGTGTCTCTACGATGGTCAATGCCATCTCTTTTCTCTGGTTGAAGGGATGGCACGCACCCGCTGGCCGTCCGACCTGTGAACCCCGGCCTCTTGCACAGGACGGGCAGATCAGACCGGCAGCGCCGGTGGGTGCCATAAAAACCTGGGACCCGGCCGACAGATCGTTTCGCAGGACAGCCCGAGCGGCGTCAGCCGATTCGGAGGTCAGGCCGGGACCCAGGCCTCCGACCCTACGCTCACACCACCGCAAAACCACGGAAGCAGGGCCGGAAGCACTACCCACATCCTCCCTGCCGATTAGGCGCGTTCGGGCTAATCGGCTGATTAGTTGTGGCGAGCGGACAGATCCGCCAATTCTGGGTGGCTCGAATCAGCCTGGAAGCGTGTCATGTCCGTGCCAGTAGTCTTTTCACGGCTGCCGTGCCGGCCATGGCCTGGTCGTGGTCGGGTGACTGCGGGATGAGGTTGAACTCCGTGCAGCCAGCATCAAGATAGGGCGTGAGGAATTCGGCGACGTCGGCGGCGGTGCCGTATGGGCAGTACCGCTCGAAGCGCTCGAACGGGAGCTGGTAGAAGGCCTGCATTGCCGGAGCCAGGCAGTCGCGAGCCGCTTCTTTCGAGTCCGCGAGCCCGCACCACACCTGCATGCCGTGACGGGCTGGCGGGTCGGGCCGGCCCGTGCGGGCGGCCTCGTGTGCTGCCATCGCGACGGCGTCGGCGAAACGCCGGGGCGAGGCCCAGATGCCCAGCCAGCCATCACCGAGCCTGCCCGCGCGCCTGATCGCGGCGTCTGAACGTCCCCCGATGATGATGGGAATCGCCGCGGCCGGCGCGGGGGCGATGACTGCTTCATCTATGTCGAAGAACTTGCCGTGGAAGGTGACCGCCGTACCGGTCAGGAGCTGGCGCACGATGGTGAGGCATTCGTTCATCCGCAGGCCCCGGGTGGCTGGGTCCACTCCGCAGATCGACACCTCGCGGCGATCTTCACCGCCCACTCCGACGCCGAAGATGAGCCGCCGGGGAGCGAGCCGGCTGATGTCTGAGAGCTGGCGGGCCACCAGGACCGGATGGCGCAGCGGCAGCAGGTACACGCCGCTGTAGATCGGCAGCGTGGGATGGAGCAGCGTGAGCGCGGTGGCTTGCACGAGCCCGTCGAATCCCGTGCCCGCGAAGCTCACGTGGTCTCCGCAGCAGACATGGTCGATGCCTGCATCGCCGGCTTGCGCCAGAAATGCCCTGGCGGGCTCATCGCCTCGCTCCAGCAGGTCGAAGGGCGGGAACATGCCGACCCGAGCCAATGCGGTCCCGCGGCCTGTCGTCCGTCGTCAGGCTGGTCACTGCCTTGCTGGTCATGTCGTCTTCCCCCTTCGCCGATGGCTCCTGGCGGGTTACCTGCCCGGTGCGTGGCTGGTGCCGGCTGTCAGCCGAGAACGAGCCTCACCGGGGCGCACCGGGGGTAAGCGTGCCCCGTGTGTGGGCGGTCTCGATGTGCCTGTCCGGGTAGACGTCGACCGCCGGAAGGGAACCGCCCAGAACGCCGAAGATCTGACGACTTACCTCGGGTTGCTGTGCGGCGGTCCGGTAGAAGGCCTCGAGCCGGGGCGGCAGAGGCGCGAGCCTGGCCGTGGTCAGGGTGAGGTCGAAGCCGCTGCCGGTGAGGGCGTCTCGCCGGTGCTGGTAGCCGGATACGGCCTGGTCCAGCGGCCGGTGCCCGGCCAGGCCGTCGTGGATGGCTTCGGCCAGCAGTTCGGCGCCCTGGAAGGCGTCTGACATGCCCATGCCGGTCGAGGGGTCTTTGTGGTGGCCGGCGTCGCCGGCGAGCGCCCATCCCGGCCCGGCCGACGTCCGGTACAGGTTGGGCAGGTCGCCGGTGCCGGTGAAGCGGGCTTCGCGGCGGCCCGACGCGACGGTGTCGCGCAGCCCCGGGACCAGGTCGAGGGCGGAGTGGAAGTGGTTTTCGGCGTCCTTGCGCACGTGGCCGAACTCCTGGCGGGGCCAGGCGACATAGATGCAGGTCAGGTCGTCGTTGGTGGGCCAGACCAGGATCAGCCGCCCGGGGCGGGCGTGGAAGGATGCACCCAGATGGCGGATCCCGCTCCAGTAGGAGTAGTAGACGGCGGTGAGCGGCGGATACTCCCGGTAGGCGCGGGCAGCGACCTTTCTGGCGACGGTCGAGTGCAGACCGTCGGCGCCCACGACGATCCGGGCCCGCAACGACGATTCGGGGGATGTCCGGTGATGGCCCCTCACGCCCACCGCCCGGCCCCCGGACCACAGCACGTCACCGACCACGAAGCCCTCGATCAGCTCGGCGCCAGACTCCTCGGCGGCCCCGGCCAGCAGCGCGTCCAGCACGGTCCGCCGCGGACAGTACGCGTCGGCCACGCCTTCCACGGCCGGCCCGATGCCGGATATCTGCACCGGGCCGACGTCGAAGGTAATCTCCCGGATCGGCGCGCAGCCGCAGGCGCGCAGCCGGCCGAGCAGTCCCCAGGCCTGCAGCCGGGCCGCGCCACGCTGCCACAGGAAATGCGTGGACATGGTGTCGCTCGGAAATGACGCCCGGTCGGCTAGGGCGACCCGGTGCCCGGCACGCGCCAGCAGCATGGCCAGCGGTGCCCCGGCGCACCGGGCGCCGACCACGATGGCGTCGTACATCGCGCCCCCAGTTGTGTGGGACCGGTGACGGCTATCCGACGGGCTGGCCGGCGGCGAGCGCCTTGACGTCTGCGGTGCTCAGCGGATTGCCGCCGATGCCCCAGTCACCACTCTTCACTTCCTCGACGACCACCCAGGTGACCGGGCGCATGTTCTCACCCTCGATCTCGACCATCGTGTCGGTCAGCCGGCGCACCATGTCCTGCTTCTGGCCGGCCGAGAAGACGCCCTCAATGACCTTGACGTTGACGAACGGCATACCCCGCCCCTTCCGTAGGGCCGTGCCTAATGACGGCCACGCGATTTAACGCTAGCACGATCGTTCGTGCTGTACAATGTGCCTATGCCACGACGAGCCACCACCAACGGCGCCAGGACCAGGACCGCGATTCTGCAGACCGCTGCAGACCTCGCCTCCGTAGACGGCCTGGACGGTCTCAGCATCGGGCGGCTGGCCACCGAGCTGGCCATGAGCAAGAGCGGGCTGTTCGCCCACTTCGGCTCCAAGGAAGAACTGCAGCTGGCCACAGTCGAGGAGGCCCGGCAGCGCTATGCGCGAGAAGTGATCGAGCCGGCCCGCGCCGCAGGATCCGGCATCACGCGCCTGCACGCGCTGTGCGAGGCGTTCCTGTCCTACCTCGAGCGCGCCGTGTTCCCCGGAGGATGCTTCTTCGCCTCTGCCATGGCCGAGTTCGACAGTAAGGCACCGGGCCCCGTCCGCGACCGCATAGCCCAGTGCCAAGACCAGTGGATGGACACCCTCGAACGCGCAGCCCAGCAAGCCCAGGAACGAGGAGAGCTGCACACCGGCAGCGACCCGCGGCAGCTTGCCTTCGAGCTGGAGGCAGCGCTGCTGTCGGCGAACTGGTACTACCACCTCTTCAACGATGCGACGTACTTTGACCGGGCCCGCCGGGCCGTGCGGGCGCGCCTGGCCAGCGAAGCCACCCCTGCCGGCCTGCACCTGGTGCCCCCCGACCCCCAAAGCGGCTGAGAAGACGACCGGCAGACGCAGCATGCCCGGGCTCCCGCGGGACAGATTTTCTGATCTGCGCGCCGCCATCAGCCACGGCAGACGCTAGGGAACCTGCGCCAGATCGGCGGCTCGCGTGCCTTCGCCTGTCTTCACACGGTGACGCGCTGTGTTCGGTAGCTGCCGCTGGCTCCGCCCGGCCGGTCCGGCCAGGCGGAGCGATCATGGCTGGCGAGCCCCTTACCGGGCAGCCCCGGCGACGTAGGCGGCGACGATGTAAGTAGCGTGCCGGTCCAGCGAGGTCCTGGCGCGGTCGTAGCGCATAGTCGTGCGCGGGTCGGCGTGCGAGGCGGCTTCTTGCACGTCCCGCAGCGGGACCCCGGCGTCCAAACTGGTAGGGAGCGGTTTACCAACCGTGTCGAATACCTCAAGTCGGCGAGCGGCGAGATGGGGCCTCTCGTCCTCCTTGGTGAGTCTTTTCCGTTGCTGCGGATGCATCAATGGGTCACGCGGCGTTACAGAAGCTGATGCCACATCGTGGCGTCAGCTGCAACCCGGTCCTCACACGACTATGCTGATCTGCGGTTTCTCGCCAAGCGCTGCATGCGGCCGTCGGCAAAGACGGTCCCGGAACCCTTACGGCACCGTCCTCACGCTTTCCGGAGAATGATGCATCGGATGCAACTCCGCGCCCTTGCGCCGCGGTGATAAATGCGTGCCTGAGCGTATGCGGTCCGACTGCCTTGGCGATCCCGGCCTGCCGGGCGAGCCGACAGACTATCCGCCAGCGCCATGCCGGTCCAGCCGCCGGCCATCGGCCGCCAAGCAGACGGGTCCCTCGATGCGCTCGCCGACCGCCAGGTCGATTGCCCGCGCGGTGCGCGGCGCGAGCGGGATGGTCACTACCTTTCCGCCCTTGCGGGTGATCATCAACGTGCGGTGCCCACGCTCGATGCCCAGGGCCTCGATGTCGGCGTTCGTGGCTTCTGAGACGCGCAGCCCGTTGAGGGCCAGCACGGAGATCAAAGCGTGCTCAGCCGACAGGCCGAGCCCGGCGGCGACCAGCAGCGCGCCGAGCTCGTTCCGGTCCAGGCCGATGGCGTGGGATTCGTGGTCCAGGCGGGGCCTGCGGACGTGCGCGGCCGGGGAATGATCGAGGAGTTCTTCCTCGACGGCGTAGCGGTAGACCCTGCGACGGTGCACAGGCGGCGGGTAATGGTGGCGCGGCCGCGGGCTTCGAGATCGCGGCGAAGAACTCGATGTCCGCGCGGCGGGCCTGGAACAGGCGGAGCTGGTGCTGCTGGCACCATCTCGAAGGTGCGGTCGGTGATGGGGCCGGGCTGGCGGATGAGCTGGTACACCCGCTGCTGCGTGACTGTGACGTTGCCATCACGGTCGACGTCGCTTCCGTGTGCCTCGCCGGGGGGATGTCCGTCGATGAGGACGCGGCATCGCGCGGGCGTTTCCGGTGCTGCCGGTCCTATGACGAGGTTGAGGTCGCGGGCGTGGAAGCAGGAAGCGGCAGGCGATCTGCCCGTTCGCCGCGTTTAGCATGGTGGCCTCTTCCCCCATGGTGTCTAGTCCCCGATAGGGCCCACTGGTTGAGACGCAGCCGCGCGGGGACGGTATAGACGTGCGGCTCGCCCGGCACGGCGCCGCCGGGGGATGCGAAGTTCTCGGTGCACTCATAGCCGGTGTGGTTCTCTGGTGATCGCAGGCTGGCCCAGTCGGCCGGGGGCTTCCAAGCCACGGGCATCGACCGACACCAGCTCAGTACCCGCGCCGGTGGATCCGGCTTCGGCCAGCAGCTGCTGGATGACCATTTCCGACTGGCCGTATTCGCCTTCGCCGAAGTGGTGATGCCGGACACGCCCCTGCGCGTCGGCGAAGTAGAGCGCGGGCCAGTAGTGGTTGCCGAAGGCAAGCCATACCGCGTAGTCATTATCGGTCGCGAGCGGGTAGCCGATCCTCATGTCCTGGACGGCCCGGCGGACGTTATCGGCCTTGTGCTCGAACGAGAACTCGGGCGTGTGCACGCCAATCACCACCAGCCCGTGGCCGGAATATTTCTCGGCCCAGGCGCGGACATAGGGAAGCTGGCAGCCAGTTGATGCAGGTATAAGTCCAGAACCCGGCCAGGACGCCCTGTCCGCGCAGGCCCGCTGGTGTCAGTGGCGGCGAATTGAGCCACCCCGTTGCGCCGTCAAAAGAGGGCAGCTCACCCTCATCGGGCAGCCGGGCCGAGGCCATGTGCAGCCCGGCGGGCGCGCGCCAGCGCGCCTCACGCCACGAATGTCCCGCGCGGGGGAAACTTGATGGCTACACCCTGGATGGCAATACGCGATCCGCTGACGTATCACTTCTCCGTATCCTGGTGGCTCTATCCGCTGGAGTGATCGGTGTTCACGGGCGGCAGGTTCTCCACCTGTTGCTTGGTGATGTTGAGCTGGACGCTGTCCACGACCCCGGTAACGGCACCGATCGGGATGGCCACTTGCCTGCGGCCAAACAAATGCCCCTGTTGCAGCAGCACGTGGCTCACGTGGCGGTTGCCAGGGTCGATGACAAGCCCCTCGACTCGCCCGATCTCGCCGTCGGTGGCATAGACGCGCTTATCGCGGCGCACGCCGACCTCGCCGGGGGGCAAGGAGCCGTAGGCGCCTGTCGGCTCATCTTCCCGGGCCTGGGGCATATCCTCGCCTGCGATCCGGCCGTAGTAGGGCAGCATGAGCATCTGTTCCGCACTGTAGCCTGAGTACTGGTCCAGGTTGGCTCTCGGCACGAAATCCGTATCCTCGGCAAAGCGGAACTCGTCGAACTCCGCCCGAGTGCAGCGCAGCCGGACCTCCGTCGGTGTCGCGGCATCGACAAGGTCGAGCGGCACAAGCCGACCCAGGCCGGGCCAGTGCCTCGGTTGGACCACCAGGTGGGTGACCGCCCGCGCGACCGGGTCAACGACCACGCGAATTACCTTGCCGCAGACCCCATCGGTACACCTGACGTCGGCCCTGATCGTGAAGGGTGTTTCTGCCATGGCCGACCTCCTCATCCGCTTGGAGCATAACGCGGACCCTGTCAGCGGGGTGCTATCGAACCGTTGGAGCCCGCGAAGACCTGCCCGGCGCAGTACTGGCCTGAGGATTACTCGGGAGCGGGTGACGAGAACCGGACTCGCACTATCAGCTTGGGATGTGATGAACGATCTGTCCCCAACCAGCGCACTGGACATCAAGGGCTACCTTTGACTGTCCGTGAGTGCCCGTCGAATACCGGTCCTGTGCCTTTGATCGGGCACGCCTACGGCTCTGGAGGGCATTGCCCTACCACGACCTGACCAGCGCGAACATTCCCGGCATAGCCGCTCTGGGGCGCGCCCGGGGCGCGGCATGGCCGAGGGAATCCCCGGCGGACGTGCGCTCCGGGCCGCAGCCCAGGTGAGGTTACCTCGCCGATATCCCCGACGTCTGCCCCCCGGCGAGGCGCTGTTCAGATGACCGGCGGCGCGAGTCCCCCAAAGGCGGCATGCCTAGTGGTCGCGAATGTTAGTTCGTCGGGGGTAGGTCATGCTGTCAGTGGTCGGGGTGCGTGGCGATCATGACGGCCGATCTGGGTGAGATGCGTGAACTGATCCTCCCTACGCTGCGGGCCGACCGCGAGATGCACGAGAACTACACCCCGAGCACGGACGAGCCGGTATCGGTACCAGTCTGTTCGATCCGGGGCAGCAACGACGGTCTGGTCAGCGCCGAACAGGCTCAAGAATGGCGGAAAGCGACCTCAAGCGAATTCAGCTTCATCGAGTTACCGGGTGATCACATGTATTTGGTCGATCGCGCACAGGAGGTGTTGGACCTGATCGAGGCCAAATCCGTCGACGGTTGATATCGCGGTAGCGCGGTGACCGGCGGGCTCTGGCCGATCAGGCAGCCGTCAGTAGCCTGCGCAGTGCCCTGACCTGGTGCAACGAGGTAGAACGCCGTGTCACTGGTCGTGTCACTGGTCGTGTCAGGGGCGTGTCAGGGGCGTGTCAGGGGCGGTGCCGATGATGGTCGCATGAGAAATTCGGCGATTGCAGTCTCAGGGCTGCGGAAGGCGTATGGGGACAAGACTGTGCTCGATGGAATCGATCTAGATGTTCGTGCGGGCACGGTCTTTTCCCTGCTCGGCCCGAATGGGGCGGGTAAGACGACGACGGTGAACGTGCTGACCACGTTGATGAAGGCCGACGGTGGGACGGTACGGGTTGCCGGGCATGATGTTGCGACCGAGGCCAGGGCGGTGCGCGCGGTGATCGGGGTCACCGGTCAGTTCGCGGCGGTGGACGATCTGCTGACGGGGCAGGAGAACCTGCAGTTGATGGCGGATCTGCACCATCTGCGGGTCGGCGAGGGCAAGCGGGTGGTCACCTCGTTGCTGGAACGGTTCGATCTGGTGGAGTCGGCGCAGAAGATGGCGGCGACCTATTCCGGCGGTATGCGCCGGAAGCTGGATCTGGCGATGACGCTGGTCACCAGGCCGCAGATCATTTTCCTGGACGAGCCGACGACGGGACTGGATCCGCGCAGCCGTCGCACGATGTGGAACATCGCCCGCGAGCTGGTGGCCGACGGCGTGACCGTTTTCCTCACTACCCAGAATCTCGAGGAAGCCGATCAGCTCGCCAGCCGGATCGCGGTGCTCGACCAGGGCCACTTGGTTGCCGAGGGCACTCCCGACGAACTCAAGCGCCAGGTTCCCGGCAGCCACGTCCGGCTCCAGTTCACCGACGTCCTCGAACTCGACGCGGCGACGCGGGTCCTGACCGGCTCCACGCGGGACGACGAGGACCTGACCCTGCGGGTTCCCAGCGATGGCAGGGCGAGATCGTTGCGGACCCTGCTGGGCCGGCTCGATGAGCATTCGATCGACGTTGAGGAGTTCTCCGTGCACACGCCGGACCTCGATGACGTTTTCCTGGCCCTGACCAGTCACGCGAGCACGGAGGTAATCGCACGATGAACACCACGTCAGCAGCGCTGACCGATTCGCGGATCATGCTGCGCCGCAACTTCAAGCACATCCTTCGGAATCCGGTCACGATATTCAACGGGGCCTTGATGCCGGTCGTGCTCATGTTGCTATTGGTGTACGTGTTCGGCAACGCATTCAATGTCGGCGAACGCTACATCGAATACGCAACACCAGGCCTGATCCTGCTGGCCATCACCTACGGGCTGGCGGCCACCGCGGTCTCGGTGAACTCCGACATGACCAAGGGCAT
>Ga0116110_1000322_pt1 | contig 29292 bp, 14 predicted proteins | sample June2015DPH_8_50_FD_89719 | JGI IMG/M metagenome (GOLD analysis project Ga0116110, IMG submission 89719) | Peatland microbial communities from SPRUCE experiment site at the Marcell Experimental Forest, Minnesota, USA - June2015DPH_8_40 | ecosystem: Environmental > Terrestrial > Soil > Wetlands >...
GCGGCCCGACGAGGACATTGATGATGCCGGGTGTGTTCCCACCAAAGCCATCACCCACTGTGTAATCAATCTCATCGGTCACGTCGTTGGCGTTGGTGTAATAAACGTAGTTGGTGTCGTAGCTTACCGCCGCCCTATTGGTGCTGCTGATACTGCCAGTCAGCGCCAGTGAATCACCGTCCACATCACTCCAATACGTGGACAAATCGCCGGCAATGGTAATGATCAACGGGTATCCCGCCGGACGCGAATAGGTGGCCGGGCTGGTCACCGGCGCCACATTGCCGGTGTAGGTCAGCGTAGCCACCAAACTGGTCACGCTGCCGGAACCGTTGTTGACAATGACGGAATAATTACCGGCATTGGCGCGCACCGCATTGGTGATGTTAAGCGTGGCGTTGGTTGCGCCGGAAATGGGTGTGCTGTTGTTCAACCACTGATAAGTCGGATCGGGAATGCCCGTGGCGCTGACCGTGAAGCTTGCGGATTGTCCCTGGCTGACGGTTTGGTTGCCCGGCTGGCCGATGATGTTCGGCACCAACGCCGGCGTCCAGCCATAGAGCCAGTTGGTGACGTTCTCCGCCAGCAACAAACGCGGGTCGCCGTTGGTCAACTGGGTGCCGTTATAGCTCTCGGGCAACGTAGCTGTGATATTGCTGTTGCCGTACTCCCAATAGCGAACATCCACATTATTCCAGCCAACAATGTGAGCGTCAATCAGGCAATTAATATAAGCCACATTACCGTCCGTATAACCCAAATCCCGCCCAAGTCCGCCATACGTTATGGTGCTATTCAGTCGCGTCAACTGGCAGTTGACAAACGAGAATCCGTTTGTGCCGGCGACGGTGCGTGCTTGGGTGATGTTCTCGTAGTTTTGCGCGTTGCCGCTGGTCAGTGTCATGATATCGCAGTTGGTGAAAAAGGCGGTGCCGGAGCCCCAGATAAAGTCGGTGTCGCCCTGAATATGGTTGCTCTGGAAATAGGCCAGGTCGCCGCTGGCATTGACCAGCAAGGTGTCCTGGAAGCTGTCGAGGTCGATATTGTAAATTATCACGCGTTTGCAACCGTTGATATACAACGCTTCCGCCTGCGAACCACCCTTGGGCGTGCTGTTCGTCAACGTGAGATTTTCAAATGCCACGTCATTGGCACTCAGGACGCCAAACATCGGGCGGACCGCGGTGCTGCCGTTGATATTGTTATCGTTCGCGTAAGAGATGACGGTCTGATGGCGATTCTGTCCGCGGAACGTGATGTTGTTCTTCGAGCTTAATCGGTCAATTTCCGTGTAAGTCCCGTTGCGAATGTTCATCAAAACGTGCGTGGTGTTCCCGCTCGGTATAAAGTCAATCGCGCCCTGCACGGTGGCAAAATCGCCGCTGCCGTCCGCAGCAACAACCAGGCTTGTCGGGTTGGCCGGGCCGGCGGGTTTGGTCGTGAATTGCCATGTGTTCGTAGCGGTGACGCCCACAAAGTATGCGCCGGCGCTGTCTGTCAACACGCCGTTGTCAATCGTGACATAATAAGTCTGGTTGGATGTCGTCACTCCCGAATGCGGATAAATCGCCGCGACGTTGCCGGAAATAATCACGGGATATGCGTTCAGCGTTACGCCGCCGATGGTCCGGAGTTGCGGACTGCCCAACGCCAGATTCAGCGTGTCCACCGGCGTGCTCGGATTGGTCACGTTGTAGATATTAATATTGCCCATGTTGTTCAAGACGGGCGGCCGATCGAACGTGACATACAAGGGCGTGTCGTAACAAATTTCCGTTGCGCCATTGGTGGGTGAAAAGGCAACTGCTGACATCAAGGAATTCACCGTGAGCGTGACCGTCACGCTGTTGGTCACACCGGCGGCGTTGCTGACATGCACGAAATAAGAGCCGTCATCCAACGGAGACGCGCTGGCGATTGACAGCGTGGCGCTGGTGGCCGTTGGATTGACGCCGGTAGAGATGGCAGTGTTGTTCTTGTACCATTGATACGTTGGTGAAGGCACGCCACAGGACGCCGTCACTGAGAAGGAAGCCGCCTGGGTGTTGGTGACGACCAGGCTCACAGGTTGAGCGACGATGCATGGCGATACAATGACTGTAAGAACAGCGCTGTTGGTGACGACGCCGCATCCGTTGCTGGCAACGATGAAGAATGTCGCGCCATTGTCCGCCGGATATTGAACATTGGTCACCACCAAGGTGTCGTTCACGGCATCGGTAATATCGGTTCCATTTCTCTGCCACTGGATGCTGGCTGCCGGATTGGCGGCTACAGTGGTGCTGAAGGTGGCGTTATTGCCCTCAATGACTGTTTGAGGGTTCGGCCCGGTGATGATGGGCGCAGTGCAACCTGGAGAGAAGGTGACTTGCGCGATGCTGCTCGTGACGGCTCCATAGACATTGGTGATCACCACGAAATAGCCGCCATTGTCGCCGATCTGTCCATTGGTGATGGTCAGAACATTGCTGGTGCTGCCGGAAATCGTGGAAATGCCGCTGGGGCCGTAGCCGTTCGTCAAAATGATGGTTGAGACTCCGTTGGTGTAGTACCACTGATACGAGAATGGCGCGTTGCCTGTGTTGGTTACACTCAATGTCGCAGTGCTGCCGAGATCCCCGCTGAACGGCTGCGGCTGGCTGGTGATGACCGACGCGGGACTTACGGGCAGGTAAAGGTCAATGGTTACGCCATTATTGATGAGGTAGGCGCCGGGCGCCGTCGCCGGCACGTTCGTCAAACCGAAATTGAAACCAGCTCCGCCGATCGTGGGAGTGGTGTGTTTTATGAGCGCAAACTGCACGGGATAATTCCCACTCGGAAACACCGGCACCGACGCAAGCTGAATCACGTTCGTTGTGCCGCCCGTGTTCAGAGTGGCAACCAATCCCTTGAGCGACGTATCGCCAATCGTCAGTCCCAGGGTGGAATTGGTCATTCCCAATGCGAACAACCCGGCGGCGTTGGTGGCCAGCGTGTTGGTTACTATGAGCGTCGCATTGTTCATGCCGATGGTGTTGGTGACGCTTAAAACGCCGACAACGATATTGCTGGCGTAAACCGTACCGTTAAAAATGTTCAACACGCCAGTTGCACTCGTCGCTGGCGCTCCTGGTCCCGGCAAGGTCGTGTAGCCAAGTCCCAAGGTGTTGTTGACCGTCAGCACGGCGTTGGCGCCATTGACGTTCATGTTTCCGGAAACGATGCAGCCGGTGCTGCTGGATGCTTGATCGCCCACAATCAGCGAGTTGACGTTGACATTGCCGGCGGTGAAGGTGAAGACACCGCTGTCGATACCCGTCGCGGCACCGTTTCGATCCCGCCCCAAGACCATGGTGTTCACCAAGGCATCCACCGATCCGTTGCTGAAATCAACTTTCCCGTAGCATTGCGCACTGGAACTGCTGCCCACTGCGGTGTCACCCACACCCCAAAAACTGACACGGCTGTCGGGGCCGTTTATTCCACGAAAATAAGCCGTCGGGCTGCTGTTGGTAAATGCGGGTGCAAATGCGATGAGGTTTGGGCCGGATGCGGAACCGCCGGCTTTTATTCCGCCCACGCCTATGCTGTCGGTAAAAAATCCGTTGGTCAGTCCCAAAAACATGGCGTTTAGCCCTCCTCCCAGTGTTTGACTGCTTCCCTCGCCCAACTGAATTGCGTTCGTCATGGTAACTGAATAAGGGGACGAGTAATTTCCGACCCAGGCCGTTGTAATCGTGTTCGTTTTGGCCAGAAAGAGAGAACCTTGCGCGTAAGTAGTGCCTATGCCAAAAAAGTAATCACCAATCGCGATTTTATTGATGCTGGCGACGAAGTTATCCAAATTGGTCATGTTCAGAGTGCCGAGAGCGGTGCTGGCGCCAGACTGCGAAATGCTGATGACGGCGTTGGTATTGTTGATGTTGAGCGTGGCCCCAGGCCCGGAAATAGTTGCATAAACAGATGCGGCGACGGCGCCGGCCGTCGGTGTCCCCACAAACAGGGCGCTGCCGAAAGGACCGGTGTTATTGGTAATATTCAACGTCACGTTGGGGGCGATCAGCGTGTTTTGATACGAACTGGTGCCGTTGTTTGTATAAGCCAACGAGTAGATCGTGCCGGCAAAATTGCCGGATGTGCTGTCCACCACATTGCCGAATACGGTGGAAGACGATGTTACACCGGAGCTATTCGTACCGGCATTGCCGAATATTACATTGTCGGTTGAGCCGGGCACACCCGCCGTGCCGGTTCCTCCCGTCCAGTTGCCGCCATCAGACCAGTTGGTGGTAGTACTGCCCGCACTCCAATACGCGGTACCCGCCTGTGCCCGAGGCGAGAATGTCAGCAGTCCGATCAAAACGGCGAACAAGACAGTGCTGTAAAGAGGATCCAAGTTTTTCATAGGTTTTAGGTTTTTACTTGTTTCCCACGCAACTACAGATGCAATTGCGATGGTAATTATAGTCGGTTGCCAAATATGTATGACTCAGCGCGTCCATTCTGCCTGAATTTGCAAATTTGCCTAGCTGCACAAATGTATGGTTTTAGTGCCAAGACCATTTCGGCAAGAATCCCTGCCATCAAAGAGGGCCAAAACCCTTGGAAATTAAGGCGGCACAGGCGATGCCCGGCCAATTGGGTTATCCAGTCTTGGACGAACGGAATTTCAGTGCCGCTTCGGTACGGGAGCGGACATGCAGTTTGTCGTAAACATGCCGGAGATGCCACCGGACGGTCCCGTCGCTCACGCCCAGCCGGTGGGCGATTTCCTTGTTGGGAAAGCCTTGGGCCAGCAATTCGAGAATCTCGTGCTCGCGCGGCGAGAGTTCCTCCACCTCTGCCGCCGCCTTGAGCGGCTCCCGGAAGGAGGCGATGACTTTGCGCGCGATTTCCCGCGACATCGGCGCGCCGCCTTGCCGGACCTCACGAACGGCGGAAGTGAGTTCTTCCGGCGTGCACCGCTTCAGCAGGTAACCGCACGCGCCGGCACGCAGCGCCCTGAAAATCCTTTCAGTGTCCTCGTACACGGTCACCATGATGATATGGAGCGAGGGAAGCAATCGTTTGAGTTGGGCGGTGCATTCGATGCCCGAGAGTTTCGGCAATTGAATGTCCATCAGCACGATCTCGGGTTGATGCCGCGGGATAGCCTCCAGGGCTTCCTCCGCCGTCGCGCAAGCGCACACGCAGCAACACTCCGGATCCGCCTGGACAAATTCCATGAGGCTTTCACGGATTGTTTTATTGTCCTCGACGATGGCAATCCGGGTCATAAACTCTCATTTTGGAGGCACGTGGAACCGCAAAGTGGTGCCCCGTCCGGCCTCGCCAATCATTTCAAACCGTCCGCCAAGTTTTTCAATGCGCGCCCGCATGTTGGCCACGCCGTCCATTTCCATGATGCGGGCGTTCAATGGCAGGCCGCGTCCGTTATCGGCAATGGATAGCAGCAACTCCCCCGGTTCAACCTGAATGCCCAGGCGAACTTCAGTGGCGTCTGAATGGCGCACGATATTGGTAAGCGCTTCCTTGAAGGCCAGAAATAATTGGTGCCGGCGCCGCGAATCCACCGCCAGTTCGGTCGAGGCCGGCGGGCCTTCGAGCCGCCAGGTGATGTTCGCCAATCCCAGGAAACGATCCGCGTAAAGGCAGAAATAACTGACGAGCGAGGCCAGCGAGTCATGGGCGGGGTTCATCGCCCAGACGATTTCGTCCAGGGCCGTGACCATTTCCCGCGCTTTGCCACCCATCTGATCGAGATACCGGCTTCGCTTTTCGTCGGGAGCGGATGCGGATTTTGCCCGGGCGGCCAGCATGCCGATTTCAGTGATGCCCGAGCCGAGTTCATCGTGCAGGTCCTGGGCGATGCGGGCGCGTTCCTGTTCCATCTCCCGCTGGTGTTCAACGCGCTGGCGGTTCTGGATCTGGGTTTCCACTTCGGCGGTGCGCTTCTCGACCTGCCGGTGGAGCTGGGTGATCCACAGCACCATGCCGGCCAGCACGCACGCGAGCACACCGACGATCACCAGCAGCTTTGGCAGGGTCCACCAGGACGGTTGCGCCAGCACCTTGATGTCCGCAGGCGAGTTGAGCAACAAATCAACCGCAGCGACATCCTGCCCCAATGCCTGATACCCGCCCTGCGCACAATACACTCCCACCAACTCCAGCCGGCTCCCGATGCGGAGCGACCGCACGAATTCCTCGTTCGCCTTCAATCGCGCCAAAAATCTCCACGACCCGGCCTGTATTTCCAGCACTTGATTCGTCCGTGTGTGTCTTGCGCTTGCCAGCAATCCCTCCACCCGCACCAGGGTCGAGTCGTGGGTGGGATCGATTAAATCGTCCGGCGAAAGTCTCTTCGGTTTCGGCAGCACGGCATGGCCGGTTTTGCGCGCCACTGCGCCGCGCAATACGGGAGCAGCACCGCTCAATTCCGGAAAGCCCACTGCTTCCACCAGGTCGCCGGCCTCCAACCCGAGAGGCTGCTTTGCCCGGAAACGCAGACCGTCAGTGCCGTCCATCATGAAATAATCCGCATCCCGCACATAAACGATCTGCCCCGACACTTTCACCCGGTGAGAAGCATCGAACGCGGGATCGAAACGCATCAGCGCCGCCGCCGTCGTCCTTGGAATCGAGAAAAAATCTGCCGGAGCGGGTTCATCCACCATGACCTCCACATTGTACATCCGAATCTGGCCCACCTTCAGCCGGAAGTTCGGAAGCCAGTCGGCAAACACGCAGCCCCGCAGGCGAACAACGGCGTTTTCATATTGTTCCAGCGGTCCGGGCCGGACGCCGGCCCTGCGCAAGTCAACTTTGAGCATACCGGCGCGGGTGCGCAGGTTCACCCGCCACCACCCATTCGAGCGGTTGACCAAACTCTCGACCAGGCCTCCAATTTCCACCCATTGAGAGTCCAGGCTGCCATTCATGAGCTGATCCCAAGCCGGATGCACGGGTTCGGGCAAATCCCCCGCGCCCAGATGCTTTATCTGCTGTGCCTTCGCAATCCCCGGTTCAGCCGTCACACCTTCAATTTCCAAAAACTCTCCGACTTGCGGCAAACCGAACCGCCTCGTGGAGGAATCAATGACGTAAAGCCCGCGCGTGGAATCCTGAATGACGAAAGCCCGGTTATCCGGCTGAACGCAGGTGACCACACCCTGAATCCTGACCGGGTATCCCCGCTGCGCCTCCTGCGGCCTCAATTGGCGGACCGCGCCCGCAGTGGTCAGGACCGGAAGCGCCCCGGCATTGGTGTGTGCCTCTCCAGCCACCACCCGATTCAGCGGCGTTTCAATCAACTCAATCTCTTTTCCGCCCGGCACCAGCAGCACACCCGCAACCTTTTCTCCCTCTGGGGTAAAGGCGCTCTGGCAAAATCCCACGGCCCGAATCCAGCGATGCAACAGTGAGGCTGAAGACAAACCTGAAACATCACCAACCTCCACCCGAACCCGGCTCGCTCCGGCACTCAACTCCATCTGCAAACCGTCCGGCTGCTCACGCACCATCGTTACTTGTCCTTGCATTTCAGCCCACAGGCCATCCTCCCCATCTTCCAATATTTGACCGATGGCAATCCGGCGTGGCTCCGGGGGCAACGCCGCGCGCCCCAGCGCGGTCAGCCGCAACGACGGTTCGCCGATGGACAGAATGCTGCCGTCATCCGAGTTGAGATGGAATGTGTACAGGCCCTCCCGCGGCAGCTCAATATAACCCGTGAATTGCAACCCCACGTGATCGTCGCGGGTCCTGCCCCTGAGATCGAAGTTGGCCACCGTCCCCGTCTTGACCGGCGTCAATAGGTTGAAATTAGGCAGACTTTCCCAAACCCCTTCGTAACATCGGTAATCCAATCCGCTGACCAGATTGCTGGTCCCGTCGGCAACGTTCACTTGCATCCGAAAGAGCGCTGAATCAGGGATTTTCTGCCGCGGCAATTCCGGCCCCTCGTAATTCACCTGCAAGCCGAATTTTGCGGTTCCGTTGAACCAATCAAGTTGGAGCGGATGCCGGCCCGCTGACAGATAAACTGCCCCGGATTTCTCCGTCATCGTGTGGATTCCGTCATTATCAACCACCGGCCCTTTGACGCCGATTTTAAAACCGGCGCCCCTCCTGGCGATCGTCCCGTTCCCCGCCAAACGCACCCGCTGTCCCGCCTGCACCCACTGGCCTTGCAAATCCATTTCCAGCTCTTCCGCCCCGGATTCATCCTGCAATACGAATTTCCCCTGCCCACCGCTGGCCCACCAAATGTTTCCCTCCAAACGAATCGAATATTTAACGTTTGGCTCCTGGGAACTCAGGCGTCGCAACTGCGCGATATTGATCATCCCGGGAGCCGAAAGCCCCGCCGGCTCCTGGCCCGCCGCGGCAAGCCCGGTCGCAACCAAAATGACCATCAACGCCAGGCGGCAACGGCCCGCCGTCCGTCCCGGACGGGCAAAGGGAATGGCGTGCATGGAAACAGGGTAAACCATCACCACTGCTTTTTGAACCATTAAAGGTTGCCGACGGGGGAACCCGGGGATATTTGGGCCCTCGCATCAAACTGACGGCTGGAAGCCGCCATTACTGGCACGCTGGGAAGCGTACCGCTACACGTGGCGGCCAGGTCTCCCGGCCTGCCAGTGAGCGCGGCTTCCAGCCGTAATCCGTTTGCCGTGGTGCGGGTGTCCGGATCACCCCAAGGAGCCGGGTCCGGACAGGGTGATGCTTCTCATTGGGCGTTTGCTTTGGCGACGGAGACCGCACTGTCGCTGGTCGCGGGCGCACTGGTGCGTGAATCGGCGCGGGCCATGACCTCCTCGTTCACCAGGATTGCCGCCCGCAACTGTGGCGCATTTTTGACCGGCCCCGAATACACCGGTGACCGGGCCGAAGGCTCGGTGCCGTCCGTGGTGTAATGGATTTTGTAGTCTGGCACCCGGGCTCCATCGGGTGAAGCCGCCGCGGACAATATCCGGGTGCGGTCCTTTTCATTCGTCAAACAAATGGCGTAAACCGCGCAGGGGGTTTCGGGATGTCGCTGGCCACCAACATCGTGGCGGTGCCGGCTTCACTCATGATGGGATTGTCTCCAACCAGTTGCACCGGGCCAGTGATGCCGAAGAAGACCGGCACCCGGGCGGCCGGAACTAGCGTACCGGTCTTGTCCTTCAGGCTGGCATAGTAAAACGTCATGTCCTTGTCGCCCCCCGCAAAAGGCCGGCCGCTCAGGTCGAATTCCATGGTCAACCCGTCGGGTCCGCCCGGCGTGCGGCGTTCGCACCGCGCCACCTCGCGTCCGCCAATGTAGCCGACGGCCTGCAATGTGCCCGGCTGGAAGCGGTCGGGTTTGAAGGTGAAGGGCGCGTGTTTCAGGTGGGTGGACACGCGCGAGTTGTCGGGGCGGCGCTGTTCCACCAGCTTCCCGTTCAAATAAAGGGCTACTTCCTCGCAATTGCTGAAGACCCGCACCTCGCGGGGGAATCGGCCGTCCAATAGTTGGCAATGTAAATCACCGGCCCCAGGGAACAGCCGGCAATCAGCTCGCCGGCGTCTCGCTGGCTGCGGAAAAACCAGTAGCTGAACTTGGGCAGCCGGAAAATGTCCATCACGCCGGGCGATTCCAAATCCGGGGCGTAACCGCGATTGTAGTCGAACATGACCCAGACCCCGTCGCCGAACGCGCTGGTTTTCAGGTCATCGTTGTGTGCTTCCTGAAAATTCAGGGCCTGTTGCAACAACCGAACCTCGCCGTCACCGCGCAACTGGCGGCTGCTGCGGTCGGCGGGTTGCAGGTCCTTCCATTTTTCCTGCTCCAGCCCGGCATTCTGCGCGTAATACTCCCAATCGCCATACTCGCTGATGAGACACGGCCGGTCGTTGATCTCGCGGCAGCCGCCATGCTGGCGGGCCTGTATGAAAACATCGTAACCTTTTTTCCAGCCGCAGGTGTAGCACTGGTCGTCGGGATATTCCTCATGGGCAATGGCGTTGGCCTGCTCGGTGAACGAGGCGGGCATGTCACTCTCATTCAGGGACACCTCCCAGAGGACAACACACGGATGATTGCGGTCGCGGCGGACCAGTTGACGGCATTCCCGGTATTTCAACCCGGCAAAAGCAGGGTCCTTGCCGAAATATTGCCAGCCCATCAGGCTGTCCATGACCACCAGTCCCAGTTCGTCACAGGCATCCAGAAAGGCGGGCGATTGCGGGTAGTGCGACAGGCGAACGTAATCGAAACCGGCCTCCTTGATTTTCAGGGCGTCGCGATACTGGACGGCATCCGAAAGCGCGTTGCCCAGGTAGGGATATTCTTGGTGACGATTGCAGCCGCGCAGGAACATTTTTTCGTCGTTGATCCAGAAACCGTCCCTGGTGATTCGAATCCGCCGGATGCCGATGCGGGTTTGTTCCGCATCGGTAACCTCGCCTTTGGCAACCAACTCCGAGTGTACTTGATAAAGATAGGGTGATTGCGGCGACCAGAGTTCAGGATTGGCAACGGAAATTTCCCGGGTGATTTCCCGCTCTGCGCCCGCGGCAAGTTCAACCGCAGCGGATTCAACAGACGAAACTTTTTTTCCTTTGGCGTTCAACAAAATGGTTTTGACAACGAACGTGCGCGGAATGGCATCTTGGTTTTGAACATGGGTTTTCACGCTGATGACCGCCTGGGTTTTGGTCACGACCGGAAAGGTCACGAACACGCCACCGCTCGCAATCTTGTCCGCGAGGGTGGGATCGGTGATGTGTAACTTGTTTTTGATAACCAGATGCGCGTCGCGGTAGAGGCCGCCGTAGAGATTGAAATCCAAATCCGCCAGCGGTTTGGGGCCGGTGATGGGGTTGTCGCGATTGTCCAGGCGGACGGCGATGACGTTCTTTTCGCCGGGCCGGGCGAGCTTGGAAATATCCATCACGTAGGGCAGATAACCCCCCATGAATTTCCCGGCGGATTGGCCGTTGACCCAGACTTCCGCCGCGTTCATCGCCCCGTCGAACCGGAGGATGATTTCCTGGTCGCGGGCTTCCGGCGGCAGGTCGAACGTTTTCCGGTACCAACAAATGCCCTGCCACTGGCGCGCGCCCCGGCCGGTCACCAACGCTTCGGTGTGGGCGGTGTGCGGCAGGGTCACTGTCTCTCACGTTTGATCGTCAAATTGCGGGATTTGTGCCTGCGGCACCTCGGCCCGGACAAATCGCCACTGAACGTCAAAGGGAATGGAGGCGGATTCCGTCGCGCGGACGTACAACGCTCCGCTGAACAACAAGGCCGCAAACAACCACCGTCGGCTGTGCATTTTGAGTTGGTTTGTCGTTCCCGGTTCCAAAGGTCGAATGCCCCGGCGTCAGTTCGATTGCAGGCGATAAAAACAGCTTTGGCTGGAATCCACCGGCAAGGTGACGGTAAGCACCGCTCCTGTGGTCTGGATCGGATTGGGCACCGACGACCACGCTGTTGAAGGCGCCAAAGTGGTTGAGGTCATCAACGTCGAAGCAGCTCCACTGAATGGCCACTGTAGCTGCAGATTTGAGCCATTGAGGGAGGGTCTTATCAAAAGTGGGGCGGCCATTCCACCAACGGCGTCGGCCACTGGCAGAACATTGCCACCGGTATCAAAAAACGACGCCGTATTGAAACCGGCTTCGTTGACGCCGCTAACCGCTTGATACTCTGTTCCCCAATAGAAGAAGCCGGCCCCGAGTTGGTTGGGCACGCTTTTCACAATCTTGGCCAGAGCCGCGATGAAGCTGACCTGACCGGCTGGGGTGGGAGGGTAGCCATATAGTTGGCTAAGCCAAGCAAAGGGGCAGGTGTTGGTATAGGGAAAAGCGTCCTCAGCGACGATTACGGGTTTGCCGTAGCGAACGGCAGCATTGCTGAGACAGATGTTCAAATTCGTCGGTGAGCCTTGGTAGAATGGGTAATAACTCTCGCCAATGATGTCAAAAGGAACTCCTTGCGCGGTCAGGTTGTCGAAAAACCACTCGGTGGTGGCCCAATCTCCACCACGGTCAATATGAACGATAATTTTGGGCATTTTAGCGCCCGTAGCGTTCGTAGCGTCCTTGATTCCATTGATTGCAGCATTCATCAATTGGCCAAGCTGCGACCATGACGTGCCGCCGTTGCCCGAAACCTTTCCATAGTTGAACAACATACCTTGTGTGATTTCGTTTCCCACCTGCACATAATCCGGCATCGCTCCTGCGGCTGCGAAGGTGGCGATGGTGTTGCTGTTGTAGGTGCGCATCAGTTGAAGAAGCAGGGTAAAGTTCAGGCCGTTTGTCCAGGCGGTGGGGATGGCTTGATGGGCGGCGTCAGCCCAAGTGTCGGAGTAATGAAAATCCAGGGAGAAGAGCAGTCCGGCATTCTTGACTCGCACCGCCAGCGGCACAGTATAGCTGGTGTTATTGATATAGTCGTAGGGGTCCGCGCTGGCCTGGGCCGCACTGCTGGTGAACAGCCGCAGCCGCACGCAATTGATGCCGTGGTTCTTGAGAATTTGAATCCCATCCTGAACCTGTCCGCCATCTTTATACGTAACACCCCGGGATTCGAAAAACGCCAGATGGGAGAAGTCCGCGCCGGCCACGAACGGAGCGGCGGGCGCCGCAAAAGTCGTCCCCAGCAACAGGCCGGCCAGAAGACCGGTCTTTTTTGTGCCGTTCATGAAGCCGGCGACCGCCGGCCTGCAGATGGTGAAGAGCACCGAGGCGGCAGGAACTAGATTTGCGAATTTCATGCCCATGCAACAGTTTACAGACAAATCAAATTCCTCCAAACCAAAGCCGGAACTGTTCTGCAACCTCCAAACAGTTCCGGCTTCCTTACTACCAATGTAATGTTAACCCGGATATTGTTAACTTCTTCGCCCCCTCCGCCTCGACCGGCGGCTGCACCACAAAAAACCGGATATCAACATTGTTTCCACATCATTTTATTTTTTACCGTGTACGGTTCCGGCGCGCGACCATCAGGAGGATTACCCCTCCGCTCAACACCGCCAGCGTGGTGGGTTCCGGAACGGGAACAATGGTGTACTCACTCGCAGCCGTACCGAAAGTCGAACCGCCCGCGTCTGTAGCAGAGTCATAAGAATTGGCAAGACCACCGGTCCAAGGTGTATAGCTGTTATCTGTCTCCGCACACCAAGTCAAGCTGTCCAATGCACCATAAGCACTTTGCCCGCCGGGAACGGCGTACGACGACACAACGTCGAAGTAGAAACTGTCGCCGACACTCAAACCGAGGCTACTGAGCGGTGCCGTAATTTTGACGAAAGAAGATCCAGTGCCTCCACCAGCATAGCCCTCATATGCGTTCTGCGTCCAAGTACCACCACTATATGTAAGTTCACTGGCACCAGTGTTCCAGGTGTTAATCAAGGCGTTTACACCGGTACTGATGCCAATGCCTTCACCCCAAGGGTTAACGAGTGATGGAGATCCACTGCCACCCATGCCAAGTTGCTGAATTTCGATCGTATAAAATATGTATGCATCCTCCGTCCCGGTCGTATTGAGGGTGAAGGTGATAGTGCTCGCATCGTTCTGAACCACAACGCTGTTAAACCCTGCGCCAGTCGAAACGGCGCCGTTAGCGTTGCCAGTGCCAAGATAAGTGACTTGGGCTTTCGCAGGCAACGTAATCAAGGCCAAAGCAGCGAGCACGGAACTGATTGAAATAATGGTTTTCATAGATTTTAAGGTTTTTTTATTACAGGTTTTTACTGGTTGGCGAATTATCGCTTATTTATCGGATTTGCCTAGCCTGACAAACGTCAGGCTTGCGAAAATCCCTTTAAAATCAGCAAAAAGCCTGGCATTGCCAGAATATTGCCATTGTTGGATGACTGACTTGGCGTGCGTCTCAACGCAGATTAATGGCATTCACGGATATTCAGTTATTGTAGTAAAAGGCATCCAAGACCGGCAGAGCATGGCCGGTAAAGTCAAACAGGGTTGTGTTGTCCACCACGTTTGGCTGTCCAAGCTCCCACCCCTCACCCGGCACACAGATGAAAATCGGATCCCAATACAAATCCCCGATGCAATGGCCCTGGTTGACCATTTTTATGGCGTTGAAACAATTCAGCATGAACTCCTTCTGGCCCAAGGGCGTGCTGGGGAACGGTTCCGGACCATTGTTGGCAAGCTGCCCGGGATATCCGTCGCACTTGTTGGTGCTCCAGTTATACCCAGTCTCCATGATCAGCACGGGTTTGTTGTATGTCGAATACCAGGAATTAATCTGGTCCCGGGCTTGTTCGGCAGTATATCCGGTCCAAAAGGGATAGTAGGAACAGCCGGTGATGTCCCAATTGACACCATAACTGACGGCTTGATTGAGAAACCAGGTAACGGCGCCGAAGTCAACAGTGGCCATGTGCAGAATGACCTGCGTGGAGGGGGAAACCGCCTTGACCCCCGCGTAGCCGGCTATGAGCAGTTGTGCCAATTGCGGCCAGTTCGTGGTGCTTCCATCGGGAAGCAAAAGCCCTCCGTTGTTTATCTCATTGCCAAGGGAAACATATTCGGGCGTTGTCCCCTGATTCTTCATTTCCGTCATGAAATTCGTCGTGAAGCTGTAAACCGCGTTGGTGAGCTGGGGAAACGAAAGATTTGTCCACGCCCACGGTTCGCCGTTGCTCCAATAGTCACTATAGTAAAAGGTCAATTCGATTTGCAGTCCTTTTGCTTTTGCCCGCGCCGCCAGGTTCAAAATATTCGTTGGACTTTGAATGCCCGGCGGCAGCAGGTTCGAAGGAGAGTAATTCGTATTCCCCGGGTCGTTATACAAGCGCAACCGAACGATGTTATACCCGTGATTCTTCAAAATCTGCAAACAATCCATCGGCACGCCATTGGTTTCATAAAAGACACCGCCTCCTTGCTCCACGTAAGTCAACTCCGAGACGTCACCGCCTTTCAATAAGGTGTAGGGAATGTCGTCCTTGATCAATTGAATCAAATCCACCCTGCACCAGTTGCCACCGGTGCCATCATCGGAACAAATGCTGACCAGGCATTGTCCGTTGGTGACATTGATTCCCCTCACAATGGTGTTGGTCCACTGCGAGGAAATCGGCAGGCTGGTCATCCGGTCATTGCCACTGATGTAACAGACATTTTGGCCGCCGCTGTTTTGAACCATGGCCGTCAGTTTGTAGTAACCGTTGGGCAGATTGGTCACCAGTTGATAAGTTTGCACCTGGTAAGGAACAGGATTGCTTTGTTGCAAATACAGTGAACCGGAGAACGCGTTGCCGGACAACAGAGAAGCCGCAGCGGTATTTCCCGAGCTCTGCCAGTACGCCGCAAGGTTGCCGGACTCAAAATCGCCGTCCTGCAATCCGCCGATGGGAACCGCGCACAGCCGGAAGAACGTCGGCGTGATGTTCATCGGCATCATCGCTGAACCTTGTCCTGCGGTCCCGGGAAAACTGTTCCAGACAGCTCCATTTAGAAGATTCGTCGAGTTCTGAAGACGAACATTCAATGCGGCAGGCCAGGAAAGCGAAACCATCCCGTTCGAGATGGAACCAACCGCCAAGTTGCCGGCGTTGGCGGCGGTAATGAGAAAATTGTCGAAATTAAACGTCCCGCCAGCCCCGTTATGGGTGAAGACCAGTCCAGCGCCGGTAATATTGCCGGTCAGATTGCTCGAGATAACGGAACCGATGGTGGCGCTGCTGCCGGTTCCATTGCCGCTGACGGACAATGAATCCCATTGTGAAGCGGCGGGATTGAATACGTTTGCATAGGTGGCGAAAGGACCGACAGCCGCGGGTACTGGCAAGGTATTCGCGGAAACAAACCAACTGCCACCGTTCATCTGCACAGCAAACCTCGCGGCCACATTGGCCGGCGTCAGATAAGGCTGAATGTCGGCAGAAAATGTTATGCCGGAGTAAACTGCCGTATTAATGCTTGGGAAAGTCGATCCGGTTGCCGCTGAAAGAACCGTGGAAGTGTAAAATGCGGTCGTTGTGGCGGCATTCTGATAGGCAAACACGGCCCCATCACCTCCGGAAACTTGATAAAGACGATTCGGATTGTTCAGGACATCATTGGCCCATCCTACTGCGCTGACGGAGAAATTACCCGACAGCCCTGGATACGGAAACGTCTCCTGATAAAGCAACACCTGGCCATGCGTTTGTCCCACCAAGGATAATGCGCTGGCCAACCCGATCAGCAACGGGCGCATTCTCAACCTCTGTATCAGCACTTTGTGCATTGTCTGATTAAGATTACCGCGTCTCAAGTTGAATTTGGGAACGGGGAATGATTTCGATGCTGTTGAGCGAGACAACGCTTTGCTGGCTGCCAAAATCAGGCCGCGCCTCTTTGGCCAGGTAAATCGGGGCATCTTTGCGGAGAGGAAGAATGGCGATGCGGAGATCACCATTAAGAATATCGGGAGCATGACGGCGCAAACCGATGTCAAAAGCGTTGCCGTTGTAAAAGTCGTCGGTAATAAACTTGCCGTCCAACATTACGCGGGCGACATCGCCGACGTAATGAACGCGAAGGATGGGATCGGCGCCAAGGTCAACGTCTTCCGGGATTTTGACGCGCCAAACCGCCGCTTTTTCAAAGTCCGTATCGAGCGGGGCGGTCGCAACAGGCTGCTCGATCTTACCGATGGGAATTTCCCGCGGCGGCCCGGCGGCCTGCACGCTATTGAAGTTGGCTTTGAGTTTGACCGCTCGCGGGGCAGGAGGTGTAAAACGCTGGAAGACGCCGTCGGTTTTCGGTGCGAGATCGCTGCCGTTGTATGCGAGCGAAGCCGGGGCCGGATAAATGGCCACATTGAGGTCAGCCGTGGCGGTGGAAGTCAGGCGCAAACTGTCTCCATCAAGAACGAGGCTGGCTTGGGTGAGAAATACCCGGTCGCGACCCTGCAAATTTCCCTTCCAAAGAGCGAGGGAGTTTTTCTGGTCAAGCACCACGATCTGGATGGAACTGCCGTCAGCCAACCGCATCCTCGCCGCGACCTTCGTGCCGGGTTTAATGTCGTGGAGCAGGTCAACGTTTTCGCCGTGCGTGATATGACCGGTAAGAGCTTCGATGGCTCGACCGTTTGTTTCAAAGGCAAATTGCGCGGGAACGCCTTCGGTTTCGGCAAAAAAGACGGTGCGCACATTGCCATCGTCAATGGCGGTCAGCGGCTGTGCTGTGGCCCAAACCAGCCTGGCGCCCTGGCCAAGATCGAGATTGAACGGCCAGACAAGGCAGGCGTCGGACGGAATGGTAACCGGGGCTTGCGGAAAGACGAGGGGACCGGAAGGAAGATGGATCGCGAACTGCACGTTCTTTTTCGGAGGCATGTCCTGAAGACGTTGGTAATTATTCACGAAAACAAATCCGCTTTTCCCATCGGAACGAACGCTCCAGCGCAGGGTGTCAAAATCATTTTTTCCATGCGGACGCTGATCCGGCATGGTTGCGGGCATTCCAGCCAGAGTTGAACCCCATTCATGGAGGAAAAGATGAAGGCGTCGCAAGAGATGATATTGCTGGCGGATTTGACCGTATTGACCCAAGGGCGCTTGAAAGTCGTAGTTTTTAACAGGCATGTCGTTCCAAAACCCCGTGACTTGCGATTCCATCAAGGTGGTCAGTTTGCCTTCGGGATTCACACCGCCGTGATACATATAGTAGCCGGGCAAGGTGCTGCCCGAACCGAGCTTGATGAGCGTGGTGGACTCGGCGTCCTTGGGATTGACAAGGATGCGCCGGTGGTAGCTGTTCATCATGCCGCCGCCAATTTCGCAGGTGAGATATGGGTATTGTTCAGCGTCCGGCGGGTCCAAGGTACCTCCTTCGCCAGGAATCTCACTGTAGGTGGCATCATCCACGCAAAAATTGGAAAAATGAAACCCTTTCCAATAGCCAGCCGGCATGGGCGTGAGTACCCGATCCCAAAAACCTTCCGCATAGACGCCGTAGAGCGGAACCAGTTCGCCGAAAGGCATGCGTCCCGAAGGTTGATTCCAGCCGGTGCGCGTGTAGATCGGCGCGTCGAGTCCAGCTTCCTGGCCCATGCGTTTGAGTGTCAACAGATGTTCGGCGGGGCCTTTGTATTCGTTTTCAAACTGAATGCCAATGACCGGTCCGCCATTTTTCCAGAATAGCCCGTCAAGTTGTCTGGCGATTTCGTCATCGAAGATTTTTACCTGGTTAAGGTAGTTGGTATCGTTGGAGCGTGTTTTCCAGCCTTTTTTCAGAAGCCAATCCGGGAAACCACCATTTCGCACTTCGCCATGGTCCCACGGACCACAGCGCACAAACGCTTTCAAGCCGACTTCCTGGCAGATTTGAATAAAGCGACGCAGGTTTCGTGATCCCGACCAATCAAATTGTCCTTCAATCTCTTCGTGATGAATCCAGAAAACGTAGGTGGACACGATGTCAACGCCACCAGCCTTCATCTTGAGCAATTCTTCGCGCCATTCATTCTCCGGATAACGTGTAAAATGGAATTCGCCCATGACGGGCGTCCACGGTTTTCCGTTGAGCAACAGGCTGCTGCTATCCAACGTCAGCGTGGTGCCGTCAGGGCTGCGCGCCTCGCCCATTTTGAAACCTTCAGTTACCGGAGGCTTTGGGCTGGCAATGGTAATGGTGCGGCTGTCCGCAGCGCCAATCGTCGAAGCAAGAATGGCAAGGCACGCTGTCAACCCAAGTTTCCGCAGGTCAAATAATCCGGTCATAATAAAAAACTCTGTTCCTAAATCATGTGGGGATCCACAAATCAAAAAAGACTGCAAGCGGCCTTGACCGCTTGCAGCTTCTTCGAATTCAGAGTCTGAGTATTTTTAGGGCTCAACAAGCCGGTAGAACATTTTGGGAACGGTATTCGTTACCGTTACCGTGCTTTGTCCCGTGGTGTTAGGCACATCCTGCCATATAGCCGGCGGGGCCAGATTAGTCGTGCTTTGGAGGTGAATATTCGGACTGCCGATCCACGAGAAAGTGATGTATTTCCCATCGCTCGTGACAGAACTGACAAGGATTCCGCCCGGCGCACTGACACCGGTTGTGGTCGTTATTAGAAAATTGTCGAAATCGATGGTTCCCGTCCCCGTGAAACTCAAAACCAAGCCGGCGCCGGTGAGGTTGCCGGTCAGATTACCTGACGCCAAACCACCGATGGTTGCGCTGGTGCCGTTCACCGTGAGCGTCTTCCAATTCGATGCGCCGGGATTAAACGCTTGAGTGTAAGTGGTGAACACATTCGTCGCCACGCCGGGCACAGGTATGGCGGTTGTGGAAACAAACCAACCGCCTCCATTCATCTGCACGGTAAAATATTCCGTGACGTTGGCGGGGCTGGTGCCGGGGGCCAGATCCACCGAAAAGGTTATGCCACCATAAAGCGTCGTGTTGATTGACGGGAAAGGCAATCCGGACACCCCGGTGTCCAGCGAGGTGGTGGTGTAAAATGCCGTGGTGACGGGAGTGCTCCCGCTGGGTTCATATGCATAACCTGCTCCATCGCCGCCAGAATTTTGGTAGAGGCGGTTGGGAGAATCGGGAATGGCATTCCCCCAGCCAACCAGGCCCAGTGGAAAATTTTGGGCTGCTGTCGGACCGACGTACGGAAACGTTTCCGCATACAAGAGGCCGGGCGGGACATTGCTGACCGTCAAAATGCTGATGGCATAGTTAAGACTGTCATCGGTGCCCACGGAATTGCTGACAATCACGGAATATGCCGCTTGATCGTTGGCGTTAACATTCAAGATGGTGAGTACATTCGTTCCCGTGCCCGAGAAGCGACCGCCATCCACCAGTGGCACTCCATTTGACTGCCAATAATATGCCAGGGGCTGGGTGCCGGTGGCTACGACGGCAAAAGATACTCCGGCACCCGCATAAGCCGTCTGGCTCAGGGGCGGCACCTGGACCACGGGTGGAATCGCCGGCACTGTATCGGTTGTTATCAGGAAATTATCGATGTTTACACCCCCGCTGCCCGTGTTGGCAAAAACCAGGCCGGCGCCGGTGATGTTGCCGCTGAGATTGCTTGTCGGTTGTGTGCCGATGGTTGCGGCAGTGCTGCTTAACGTGAGCGTGTTCCACTGAATGGCGTTGGTATTAAACTGCTGCTGATACGTGTCAAATACTGTGCTCGCGACATTCACCGGTATGGGGGTCTGGGAAACGTACCAGTTGGCTCCACCCATCTGGACTGCAAAATAAACCGGGATGTTGGCCGCCTGCCAGGTCGGCTGAATATCCACGGAAAAAGCAATGGCAGGATAAAGGGCCGGATTTATGCTGGGGAACGGCAATCCCGACACCCCGGTATCAGACACCGTAGTGACGTAAACCGCCGTGGTCGCCGCGTATGCCTCAAATGCATAAGCCTCACCGTCTCCGCCGGTGTTTTGGGAAAGGCGATTGGGGCTGTCAGGGATGCTGTTCGACCATCCGACCACGCTCAGCGGGTAATCGACGGGGAGCGCGCCAACGAAGGGGAACGTTTCCGCGTACAAATAATCAGCGGGGACGGAATTCACCGTCAAGGTGGCGGTGGTGTTGGTGCTCGTGTTAAAAAATCCCACAGAATTGCTGACAATCACGGAGTAACTGCTTCCCGAGTCGCCGAGGTTGACATTGGTGATGGTCATCACGGAGTTGGTGGCGCCGGAAATCCGGCCGCCGTTGGCGAGGGGGACCCCATTCGACAGCCAGCGATAAGTGAAGGGCGCGGTCCCCGTGGCAGCAACCGCAAAGGACACGCCTGCCCCGCTGTAAGCTGTCTGGCTAAGCGGCGGCGCAGCGAGGGTTGGCGGCAGTGTCGTCGTATTGGATATGGATGTGATCAGAAAATTATTATAATCCCAACTGCCAGAACCGGTCAGTGCCACCACCACCCCAATGCCGGTGATCGGGCCCGACAGATTGCCCGACACCAGCCCTCCTATGGCCCCGCTGCTGATCGTCAAGGTATTCCAATTGCTTGCCGCCGGGTTGTAGGTGATGCTGGAAAGATAAAAGGTTGGACTGGCGCTGTGTTGTGCCGTCGTCAATGGCTGATTGGTGGCCACGTACCATGATCCACCCACTTGAACGGCAAACCAGCAACTGAGGTTGCCGCCTTGATAGCTCCATTGGGTTTCCAAGGAAATATTAAGATTGGTATAAAGCGTTGGGTCAATGCTGGTGAAAGCAGAGTCACCACCGGAACCGCTGCCCGCCCCATTGGTGGTGTAAAACACGCCCGTTCCGGTATTGCCTCCAAAATAGAGCGTCCTGGTCGGCAAAGCTTGTGAGGTGGTTCCGTCATGCGCGCCGGACTGGGTATAAAAGCCACTGTAACCGCCAGGAACAACAAGAACCTGGCTCCAGCCAACAGCCGCCAGCGAGGCGCCTCCATTCGTGGTGCCCCAGTCCTGTTGATATAGAATTGCAGTCTGCGCTGAAGCCAGCGTGACGGTTGCTGACAAGGCAATCAATGCGAGTGTTTTTTTCATAGGCAATATGGATTTTTGTTTTGAGTTGCTTTGTTTAGACTGTCAAGTAATAGACGAATTATTATGGGTTGCTGGCAATTGACATTCAGTCGGTTCATATGGATGATTTTCCGGGGTTTCACAGTTAAAAGGATCCGTTCATCCAAGCTGGCCACGCGTAACTTGGCAGGGACGGCGCCAGATAACCCTCATACCACTGCATCCCCCAGAGTTCTTTCAGACCCACACTTCTCGCCGAAGTGTCCATGAAAACCATGTTCACCGGGATTTGGCCCAAGTGTCTGGGGAGGCAAAAACAAGCCATGTTTTCATTTGCAGTTCCAAGAGGATACATTTCGCCCCGCTTGGTTGGCGGTTTGTCGGTAGGAAGAGGAGCGGTTCCATCCCACATGCAATCAGCAAACAACGGAATCGTATCCGAATTGCGGAGGGCCCCCATTTTCCGCCAATAGTTGGCTGCGGGCGGAGGCATATTCCCTCCGCTGCCGACGAGTGAGTCCGGAGGATTCTCGGCCCAGGCGTTGATTCCATAGCTGCCGTAATCACCTGCCGTTCCAAAATACGGAATGCCGTAACTGCCCACGCCCATGATGCCCCATGAATAAAAAGTTACATCTAAAGTCGTGGTAAAAGGGCTGCCGAGGTCACTCAGATACTTATTTGCAGTGGGACACAAACGGATGTCAGGATTGGAATAATAATTTCGCAATGCAGACATCCAACAACCTTTGTAACCACTCCATTGAGATGGGTCATTCCAACCCATCGGCATGCTGTCGTCGTTCTCGGAGCAGTACAACGCAAAACAACCGCCCCATTGTTTAAGATTTGAAATGCATTGAATATCCTTCGCGCGGGCTTTTGCCCGGGCCAGCGCAGGCAAGAGCAGCGCCGCCAGAATGGCAATAATGGCGATGACAACCAGCAATTCGATCAGGGTAAAAGCCGCGAATGCTCGCAACGGGTCGTCAAAATACGTCGGCCGGCGTTTTGAAATCATATAAGGTGAATGTCTTGGATACTATTCCTTCAACTTCCGCTTTTGCCTAGCCTGACAAATGTCAGGTCTGAAGCCCAAGCCCTTTACCCAAAAAACCCTGTAAATAAGCGTAATCACGGCCTTCAAGATGAAATATATGACTTACGGGCAGGAAATTACTTATGCAGTTTTTGTTGAACGGAACTTCAACACCGCTTCCGTGCGCGAATGAACGCGCAGCTTGCCGTAAATGTTTTCCAGGTGCCACCGCACCGTCCCGGTGCTCAAGCCCAGCCGGTCGGCAATCTCCTTGTTGGCGAGTCCCATCGCCAGCAATTCGAGAATCTTCCGTTCGCTGGGCCGGAGTTCGTCCACCCCCGCCGCGACCGTGAGTGGTTGCTGAAATGAAGCGATGACCTTGCGCGCGATTTCGCGGGGCATCGGCACGCCACCCATCCGGGCCTCGCGGACGGCGGAAACCAGTTCCGCCGGTGTGCAGCGCTTCAACAGGTAACCGCAGGCGCCCGCGCGCAGCGCCGCGGAGATCCGTTCGGTATCCTCATACACCGTCACCATGATGATCTGGATCGCCGGCAGCATTTTTTTAATCTGGGCAGTACATTCGATGCCGGACAGCTTGGGCAACTGGATGTCCATCAGCACCACCTCCGGCTGGTGCTTGGGAATCCCCACCAGCGCCTCCTCGGCCGTCGCGCAGGCGAAAACGCAACGGCACTCCGGGTCGGTCTGCACAAAATGCGTCAGACTCTCCCGGATGGTCTTGCTGTCTTCGACGATGGCGACCCGGATCATAAATTATAAGGGCATGTAAAACCGCACCGTGGTGCCGCGCCCGGGCTGGCTGGCGATTTCAAACCGCCCGCCCATCTTCTCCAGTCGCACCCGCATGTTGGCCAGCCCGTCACCGCCCCGCCCGGCGGCGTCGGTCGCCAGTCCCCTTCCGTTGTCGGCAATGGACAACCGCAACCGGTTGCCAATCAGCCGCACCCCCAGGCGGACTTCGGTGGCGCCGGAGTGGCGCGCCACGTTGGTCAGCGCTTCCTTGAACGCCAGGAAAAACTCGTGCCGGTGGACCGAGGACACCGCCCGGTCGGGCAAATCAACCGCCCCTTTCAACTGGCAGGCAACGTTCGCCAGTTTCAGGAAACGGTCCGCATACAGGCAGGAATAACTTGCCAGCGACATCAGGGAATCGTGTTTGGGGTTCATGGCCCAGACGATTTCGTCCAGCGCGGTGACCATCTGCCGCGCCCGGTCGCCAATCTCCTCCAGATGGCGGCCCTGGCCATCGCCCGGGACGGACGCCGACCCGGCCACGGTAACCAGCATGCTGATTTCGGTGATGCCCGACCCGAGTTCATCGTGCAGGTCCTGGGCGATGCGCGCCCGTTCCTGCTCCATCGCCCGCTGGTGCTCGACGCGCTGACGTTCCTGGATCTGGACTTCGAGCTCGGCCGTGCGGGCCTCGACTTTGCGGTGGAGCTGGGTGATCCAGAGCACGGTAACGGCCAGCACGCACGCCAGCGCGCCCATGCTGATCAACAACCGCTCCAGCGTCCACCACGGCGGCCGCGCCAGCACCTTGATGTCCGCCGGCGAATTGAGCAGCAATTCAAAGGATGATATGTCCTGCCCCACCGCCCGGTTCCCACCCTGGCCCGAATACACTCCCGTCAATTCCAACTGGCTGCCCACCGGCAACGATTCCACCGACCCGTTCGTGGCATCCAGCCGCGCCACAAAGGTCCGCACCCCGTTCTGGATTTCCAGTATCTGTTCCGCCTGCGTCCTTCTCACGCTCACCAGCACGCCCTTCACCCGCACGCGCGTCGCGTCGTAATCCGACTGGATCAGGTTGTCCGCCGGCAAATTCGTCGGTAGTGGCAGCGGGCCGGCGCTGGTTTTACGCGCCACTGCCTCGCGCAACACGGGCGAAGCACCGCTCAATTCCGGAAAGCCCACCACCTCCACCAGATCACCCGTCTCCCATTGCTCCGGTTTTTTGGTGATGAATCGCAGCCCGTTCCGGCCGTCCGTCATGTAATATTCCGTGTCCCGCACGTGAACAATCTGCCCGGACACTTTTACGCGCTGAAACACGCTCGCCTGCGGATCAAACAACAATAATTCCGCCGCTGTTTTCCGGGGGATGGCGAACAGGTCCGCCGGTGCCGGCTGGTCCACCGAGAGGTCCGCCCCGTAAATCCGTATCACGCCCACCTTCACTTCGTGGGTCACATAATCCCACGAGGCTAACAAACATCCCCGCAGGCGAACCAGTGTGTCTTCGTAATGTTCCAACGCCTTGGGTTCCAGGCCGGTCACCCGCAGTTCCAGTTTGATGCGGCCGCCTTGCGTGAGCAGGGTCACCCCGTTGGTTTGCACCCCCGTGATGATGCCCTGGATTTCCACATATTGCGCGTCCAGACTGCCATTCAACAACTGGTCCCAGGTGGGGTAAACCGGCATGGGCAGATGCCCTTCGCCCAGGTGGCTCAACCGTTCTGCATGCAGGATCGGGGCAAACAAACTCGGATCCGTCACCCCCTCAACCTCCATGAACTCCCCGATTTGCGGCGGGCCGGACCGGATCTCAGAGTGGTCCTCCACATAAAGTCCCCGGATGGAATCCTGAATGACGAAGGCCTGGCGCTCCGGCAACACACAGGTGACCACGCCCCGGATTTTTACCGGGTACCCGCGCTGCGCTTCCTCCCGTTTCAGGCGGTGCACTTCGGCGGCCGTTGTCAGCACCGGCAATGCCCCCGCATTGGTGCTCGTGGTTCCCATCGCCTCCCGGTGCGTTTCCATCACCTCAATCTCCTTGCCACCGGGCACCAGCAAAACGCCGGGGACTTTTTGTCGATCGGCGGTCTCGGCGCTCTGACAGAATCCCACGGCGCGAATCCGGGTGTTCAAAAGCGGCGTGGCCGTCAACTGCGAACCGTCTGCAATCTCCACCCGCATCCGGTCGGCCCCGGCACTCAGTTCCAGCTTCACCCCGTCCGGCTGCTCATTCACAAACGTCACCTTCCCCTCCACTTCCGCCCATTGGCCGTCCTCCCCGTCGCGCAAGGTCTGGCCAATTACAATCTGCCGCGGCGCGGGCAACTCCGCCCGGCCAGTCACCGTCAATTGCAGCGATGGCTCGCCGACGAACAACTGGCTGCCGTCATCCGACTTCGTGTAAAACGTGTATAAACCGTCACGCGGCACTTCCAGGTAACCGGTGAATTGCAACCCGACATGCTCCGGACGCGCCATGACACTGAGATCGAAATTGGTGGTTGCCCCGCTTTTAATCGCCGTCTGTTGGCTGAAATCCGTCAGGACTTCCCCGGGGACTTCATAGCAACGATAATCCAGTCCGTTCACCAGATTGCTGGTCCCGCCCGTCGCGTCCGCTTGCATCCGGAATAACCTGGTGTCGGGAATTTTCCGCCGGGGCAGGCCCGGCCCTTCGTAATCCACCTCCAGCCCGTATTTTTCAACGCCGTTGAACCAATCCACACGGATGGGATGCCGGCCGGCCTTCAGATAAACCGCTCCGGATTTCTCGGCCATTCCATGGATGCCATTGTTGTCCACCACCGACCCCTTGGCACCGAGCCTGAAGCCGGCCCCTCTTCTGGCGATGATGCCGTTGCCCTCCACGCGCACCCGTTGTCCCGGTTGGACCGGCTGGCCGGCCAGGTCCATTTCCAATTCCGCCGCCCCGGATTCATCCTTCAAAACGAACCGTCCCTGTGCCTGGTTCACCCACCAGACGGTTCCTTCCAGACAGATGGCATGGCTGACTTCGGAGTCCGCTGAACTCAGGCGGGAAATTTGCAGCACATTGGTCACGTCGAAGGCCGGCGGGTTGGCCATCCCCTGCTCTGCCGCCGCCGTTTGCGTCATCAATCCTGCACCCAATATCAAACTGCAACCGGCCAGAACGAGCCGGATCCAGGCCAGAAAGGTTGCGCGCATGAAGTCAGGATATTTGTTCAAACCGGATTCTGCACGACGAAATGGAGCGTCCTTTGTTTGTTGTCTCGTCCCCGGAGCACCGGACTCCGATCCGGCACTTGTAACGCATTCAAATCCACGGAAAACGCCGATTTGGAAATCGGCGCTCCGTTTCCCACGTGACGGTTCGCTGGCAGTGCCTTCGGTTTGGAGTTCCGCCTTTAGCCGGTCAGCACGGGGCAGAAAGATTCCTCGATCCATCATGGAATCGAATTGTTCGTTTCCGATTGAAGGCCCAACACATTCATCGCCGGCAACGGATGGCCTTTGGCATCAAAGAGCGAATTGGCATCAGGCCCTCTCCAGCGGTTGGTGGCTCCGGGAACGTGAGTGGCCTCCGGATGCCAGTAGTTGACGCCGATGCCGCCACCTTCCTTGACCGTCTGGATGAGGTCAGCCAGAAACTGCCTTTGTCCGGCGGGTGTCTCCGGCCAGATCATGTATTTGGCGGCGGCGGAAGAAAGGCGGGTGTCGCGGGAAGGATAGCCGGTTTCCACAATCATCACGTCCTTGCCGTACCGCCGGGTGGTCTCGCGAAGATTGTTGCGCACATTCGCCAGTGAGCCATGCCAGTGCGGATAATAACTCTGGCCAATCACATCGTAATCAACTCCGGCTTTGGTGAGATGATCGAAATACCAACAGGTCACCGGCCAGTCGCCGCCGCAATCAATGTGAATGATGATGCGCACGTGGTCTTCGGGCATGGTGACCGAGCGGACGCCGTCAATGTCGGCCTTGAGCAGGCGGATGAGATGATCCCACTGTTTCGCGTCGTTGTAAGGCTCCGGTGGCGCCATCACGGTCACATCACCTTCGAACACCTTGACGGTGGAGAGCGGGACCTTCACCTGCCCATCAGGCCACAACATGCCGCCGGTGATTTCGTTGCCGACCTGCACAAAATCCGGCGTGGCGCCGGCATCCTTCAGCGTCTTGACGACCTGGGCGGTGTAGGCCCCGGATTCGTTGACCAGCGCATCAAAATCGAGACTGGCCCAGGCGGCGGGTTTGTTCTGCTTCTGTGGATCGGCCCACCAGTCGGAATAGTGGAAATCGAGGATGAACGTGCCGCCGGCGTCCTTGATGCGCCTGGCCAGTTTCGTGGTGTACTCCAGCCCGTTCACGCCATTGGTCGGGTCCACCCAGATGCGCAGGCGGAAACAGGTCCACCCGTGCTTCATGAAAATGGCAATCGCATCGCCGGGCTGGTCGCCATCCAGGTAAACGCCACCGCGCTGCTCAATGGTGGCCAACGCGGAAATGTCCGCGCCGAGGTAGAACGGCGAAGTCCCGGCCGTGGCCGGCGCGGTCGCGGCTTTATGGCTCGCGCATCCGGCAATCAAAAACGGAATGACAGTGGCGACAGTTACGGCGCAAACGCGGACAAGGTTCGGGAACAGGGACAGGAATGGACGCTTAAATTGGATTGGGTATGGCATGAATTTGTTAGTGATTTTGCCCAAGCGCCCGTCCTTTGCCTAGCCTGTCAAATGCAAGGGTATATGCAACTCAACCCGCAACCTTCATTTCTCAACTATTTGAAAAAGTGGTACCCCGGCTAGGACTCGAACCTAGAACCAACCCCGAAAGCTTTCGGGGCTGCTCTGCCAATTGAGCCGTTGCCTTCACATAAATCCTCAACCCGCAACCTTCAACTCTCAACTATTTGAAAAGGTGGTACCCCGGCTAGGACTCGAACCTAGAACCAATTGATTAAGAGTCAACTGCTCTACCAATTGAGCTACCGAGGCAACCAACTAAATATAAACTACTTACAATAGCATTTAATGCCTACTTTTGTGATTGTGTCCCTAAATTGTATCCCGTAACATTCGGTCATGCAAACGACAGTCAACACGGCCAAAACAACGGGTGACAAACGGACAAAAGCAACACGCAGCCAACACTTGTCCAACGATGGCAAGTGGCGGTATTTCCCCAAAATTCCCAACCTGCTACAGTATGTCAGCACAGGCACTTATTTTGCCCGCGTTAAAATCAAAGGCAAGACGATTCGGCAAAGTTTGGAGACCGACGTTTTCACCACGGCAAAGCTAAAGTTGCCCGACAAACTCAAAGAGTTTCGCAAGCCGCAGCCCGTTGTCAGCACCATTGCCGAAGCGCGGCAGCTTTACGAAACCGATCTTGAAAACGATTACACGCTGGCAGAAAAAAGCAGGCTATACCGAAAAGGCCGGATTGCCGCCCTGCTCCGCACCTGGCCCGGGCTGGATGAATCCAAACTGACCAAAATCTCTGAATCAAGTTGCAGAGAATGGGCGAAACGGTTTGCGGCGGAGTTTGACGAACAGAATTTCAACAACACACTTGGCACGCTGCGAATGATTCTCAAACGTGGCGGACTTCGACACGACGATAATCCCGCCTTCAAAATCAAACGGCTGGGCGTCAAACCCAAGCAGCTTCAATTGCCGGAGCCGGATCAATTCTTGCAATTGCTCGACATCATCGCCACCAGCGGCGCGGGACAAGCACAACATTGCGCTGACTTGGCTCGATTTCTCGCCTTTTCCGGTTGCCGGCTTTCCGAAGCGCGCCAAGTCACTTGGACGGATGTGGACTGGACACGCGGCGAAATCAAAATCCACAACGCCAAACGCGCCCGCACTTCACAAGCGCATGAAGTCCGTTTTGTTCCGATCATCCCCCCCATGCTTGAACTCTTGAAACGCTTGAACCAGTCCAAACGCCTGCTCTCGGATCGCGTTTGCATTTTAGGTGAATGTGAGAAGTCGCTGACGCGGGCGTGCAAACTGGTTGGAATTCCTCGCATCACGC
>Ga0116110_1000325_pt1 | contig 29056 bp, 28 predicted proteins | sample June2015DPH_8_50_FD_89719 | JGI IMG/M metagenome (GOLD analysis project Ga0116110, IMG submission 89719) | Peatland microbial communities from SPRUCE experiment site at the Marcell Experimental Forest, Minnesota, USA - June2015DPH_8_40 | ecosystem: Environmental > Terrestrial > Soil > Wetlands >...
CCCGGCGACGCCTTGTCTGAAGCGGTGAACTGACTGGCCCGCTCGGCGGCTTCGCGGCGGTGATATTCATCCAGGATCGCGGCTGTGGCTGATACCCCACAACGGCTGGCGCCGAGATCGCGCACGAGAATCAAACTGTCCAGGTCGCGCACGCCGCCGGCCGCTTTGACCTGAACCTTTGGCGAGCACGTCGCCCGCATCAGTTTCAAATCGTGCGCGGTTGTACCCTGGTAATTGTAACTGCCGTCCGGCTGTTTTACGAAGCCGAAGCCCGTGGATGTTTTCACCCAGTCGGCCCCCGCGCGTTCGCAAATCTGGCAGAGCTTGCGCTTGAAACTGTCGCCGTCCAGGCCGGCGCCGCCTTTGGTGAGATAATCGTTTTCGAAGATGACTTTTACTTTTGCCCTATGCCGATGAGCCTCGTCACACACGGCTTTCACATCACGCTCGACGTAAACCCAATCCCCGCTGAGGGCCTTGCCGATGTTGATGACCATGTCAATTTCCACCGCGCCATCCCGGCAGGCCAGTTCGGTCGCGTAACGCTTTGATTCCGTGCAGGCGTTGCCGTGGGGAAATCCGATGACACACCCGACGAGCACGCCACTCTTGGCCAGCAGTTCGGCGGCGCGCTTGACGGCGTAAGGTTTGATGCAAACGGACGCAACGCCGTATTTCACGGCGAGTTTGCAGCCGTCCTCCAGCTCCTGGTCCGTCAGGGTCGGATGCAGCAGCGAATGATCAATCATTTTGGCAAGTTGTTCGTAGGTGTATTTCACAACGTTCCTTTGCGCCCTGTCAACACGCACCGGGTTCCAGTATTTGAACAAATGAAGATTTTTGTGCGATGGTCGGTTTCACAATGTGCCAACCATATTCCAATCCACCAAAAACGCAAATCGTCCCAACTGCGGTATCAGTCTGAAAAAGTAGCGCAGGCGTCCCGCCTGCACGTTTGTTGATTCTACAGGCGGGACGCCTGTGCTACTTTCAAATTGGCAACACCCCTTTGCCAGGCTTAACTTTTCCGTGCCGTTATGCCCGGCCAACCCATCCCTTATCGCCAGTGGGGCGTGAATCTGGACGCCAACGCGCTCCAGCAGATGGAGAACGCCTGCAAGCTGCCCGTGTCCGTCGCTGCCGCACTCATGCCTGACGCCCATGTCGGCTACGGCCTGCCCATCGGTGGCGTGCTCGCCACCGACAACGCCGTCATCCCCTACGCCGTGGGCGTGGACATCGCCTGCCGCGTCAAACTCACCGTGCTCGATTTGCCGCTGAATTATCTTCGCCGCCACGAAACCGATCTCATCCGCGCCATTGAAGCCGAGACACGGTTCGGCATTGGCGTGGAATTCAAACATCGCCGCACGCATCCGGTGATGGACGAGGACTGGTCCGTCAGCCCCGTCACGCAACGTTTTCGCGACAAGGCCGCGGCGCAACTCGGCACCAGCGGTAGCGGCAATCATTTCGTCGAGTTCGGTGAATTTACCTTGGAGAACAAGGAACTCGGCCTTGACCCCGGCACGTATCTTGCCTTGTTGAGCCACAGCGGCAGCCGCGGCACCGGCGCGCAGGTTTGCGACCATTACAGCCGTATCGCGCGTGCGAAGCACAAGGATTTGCCAAAGGAACTCAGCTATCTCGCCTGGCTCGACCTCGATTCCGCCGACGGCCGGGAATACTGGGCGGCGATGGAATTGATGGGCAAATACGCCTCTGCGAATCACTACCTCATCCACAAACACATCGCGCGGCATCTCGGTGCGGGCGTGCTGCTGGACATCGAAAACCATCACAACTTCGCGTGGAAGGAACGCCACGGCGGACGCGATGTCATCGTCCATCGCAAAGGCGCGACGCCGGCAGGCGTGGGCGTGCTGGGCGTGATACCCGGTTCGATGGCCAGCCCGACGTTTGTGGCGCGCGGCAAGGGCAACGCCGCGTCGCTCAACTCCGCCTCTCACGGTGCGGGTCGCGTGATGAGCCGCCACAAGGCGAAGGAAACCTACAACTGGAAGATGGTGCAGCCCTATCTGGACGAACGCGGCGTGAAACTGATTTCCGCCGGCCTGGACGAAGTGCCGATGGTCTATAAAAACATCGAGGAAGTCATGGCCGCGCAGACCGATCTTGTGGAACCGCTGGCGAAATTTTTCCCGCGTCTCGTCAAAATGGCCCCGGCCGGCGAACGGGCGGAGGATTGAAAAGAGGCAGGAAAACAGCGGCGGTGAACCGCACGCAGTCCAAATGCTTTGCGAGGTTTGGAGATGGCCGGCAGTCGCGCCAGCGTCTGGACTGCGGTGTCTTTAGCACCGCTCTTCCTTCGGACAACGCAAATGTTTTGGCCTTTTCGCCACGATCCATTTCCGGCAGTTTCAAAACATGACCCCCGCATCGCACGTCCCGCCCAATCCAGGACCTCCTGTGCCGGGCACATTCAAACTTTCATCCGTGCGTCTTGAAGATTTGAAATCCCAGTTGCCACCCAAGGACTGGCCGCACGCACCGGTGCATCGTCTGGCGGACAACGCCGTCTATTTCGTCACTGCCAGCACGCTGCACAAACAGCATTTCTTTGACACGCCGGAGAAGCGTGATTTGCTCGAACGCCTCCTGCTCGCTTTGGCTAAAGAATGCGGCTGGCAACTTGAAGCGTGGGCCGTGTTTGCCAATCATTATCACCTCGTGGCGCGCGGCAACCCCGAATCGCGGAATCTGGGCGGGTTCCTTCATGATCTGCACGGCGTCACCTCACGCGAGTTGAACAAACTGGATGGGGTCAAGGGCCGGCAAGTGTGGTTCAATTTCCGCGACACCAAGCTGACGATTCAGCACAGCTATCTGGCGCGGTTGAATTACGTTCATCAAAACGCCGTGAAACACAGGCTCGTGGCGGTGGCGAATCGATATCCGTGGTGTTCAGCGGCGTGGTTCGAACGCGAGGCGTCACCAGCACAGGTAAAAACTATTTACGGCTTCAAAATTGACCGCGTGAAAGTGGAAGACGACTTTTGAACTCCGTGGGAAAAGCGGCGGTGAACCGCACGCAGTCCAAATGCTTTGCGAAATTCGAAGATGGCCGGCAGTCGCGCCAGTCCCGCTTTGCGGGAGAGTGCGGTGGCTTTAGCACCGATTTGCGTGCCGACGGGGCTTGATGTTCCAAGGGAATCAGGTGGCGGGAGATTTGAACACAGTTGCGCGTTCAGCAAACCCCCGTTCACCCTTTCTGGCAAGGCCAATCGCGGGGTTCACTGACACCCATCGGCAATCGAAAATCAACTTCATCCCGGTTGATGGTGAAACTTTTCTGAAACTTTTTGCGTCGCTGCCGGGTGTTTCCAATAACGGGAACCTCGGGTTCCCCAAATTAAACTGATTAAAACTACAACTGATGAGCTTATGAAACAAATGATCCATTACTCGCTGGCAGTCGCCGTCATTGCCGCCGGTATCAACCTCAACGCGCTCGCCGATTCTCCTCCCGGCCAGGTGGATTTTGGCAAAATCGCCCCGGCCCGCGGCGGCGAATTTGTGGAAATCCAGGTGAAGAGCAACCTGCTGTCGCTCGCCGCCCAGTCGGTCGAGAAGCAGCAACCCGATGTGGCCAAACTTTTGCGCAGCGTGCAACTCGTTCACGTGAACGTCATCGGGCTTACCGACGAGAACCGCGCCGAGATGGAGAAACGCGTCCGGCAAATACGCCATGACCTTGACGCCCAGGGCTGGGAGCAAAATGTGACGGTGCAGCAAAAGGACGGTCAGGACATCGGCGTTTACACCAAGACGCGCAACGGAGAGGCCCTCGCGGGACTCGTCATCACGGTGTTCGATCCGAAGAAAGAAGCCGTGCTGATCAACATTGTCGGTGACATCCGGCCGGAACAGATCGCGGCCCTGGGTGAGAAGCTGGACATCAAACCTCTCAAAGAGGTTGGCGCCGCCCTGAAAGATGCGGCTCCGAAGAAATGATCGGCCAGGTTGCGGGCCGCGCCGACTTTCAACCAGACCGTCGCCGCCCCTCTCAAAACCTCAACCCACACCGTCCATGAATCCGTCTCCCCTGCCGCCGGCGATTCGTCCGCCCGCCCGACGCCTTTGGCTCTGGGGAATCCTCGCCGTGCCGTTGTTGTTGCTCGTTGTGCTCGCGGTGGGCGTGGCGAGTTGCTTCCGTTTGAGTTCCGACGCCCGGGCATTGCGCAATGGGTTGATCAAGTCCAGCGGCGTTGAGTGGCGGCAGCAGATTGCCCTGAACGCGGGTAATCTCACGCTGGGCATCGTCCGTGCCGGCCTGTCATGCGCCAGGCTCGACCCGGAGGCACGCGCTGTTCTCCAGGCCGTCCGGGGCGCTGAAGTGGGTGTTTACTGGTTGCCATCCGGGGCGAAGTCACCGGATCGCGCGGCCATGTTCGCCGCCGCCGACACGACCATGACCGCCCGTGGTTGGGACCGTGTGGTGGGCGTGATGGATGGCCGGAACCTCGTCACGGTGTATATGCCGGGAAAAAACGTCTCAACCCATCGGATGAAATGCTGCGTGATGGTATTCAACGGGAGCGAAATGGTGCTGGTTTCCGCCCAAGCCAATCTGGAGCCGCTCCTCGAATACGCACTCAACCAACCCGCCCTTCGCGCCAAGGCACACCTGTTGACGCAACGTTGAAGCACGGAGACGCCCGCTTTCCCGCGCCTCGTCAAAATGGCCCCGGCAGGTGAACGGGCGGAGGGTTGAACCGGATGGAGGGAAAACGGCGGCGGTGAATCGCACGCAGTCCAAACGCTTCGCGAGATTCGGAGACGCCCGGCAATCGCATCAGTCCCGCTTTGCGGGAGAGTGCGGTTGCTTTAGCACCGCTTTTCGGCGCGTCTGGCGGGACTGGAGGGTTTAAGGAAATCGTGTGGCGACAAAGATTCCGCTCCTCACGGGGCGGGGCATCAGGCGGTGCCGGGGGATTTGAACACAGGCGCGCGCCGCAAAAGTGGCAATGAGAAGTTAGTGGATACGATCTGTGGCCAAAGTGATTTCCTTGATAAACCGAATGTATGACTCAATATCTGCTCGTGAGACAATATGTTTGGCGGGTGCGGAACTGATAGCTTTTCGAGCTACATGTGTAACCTTTCCTCTAACAGAGATAATTGCGTCTAGGCGACTCGCAGCTTGCGCGGAGTTGTAGCCACGCCATTTCCAATAATCTTTCAATTCAACACGCAAGAAGACTTTAAACAAACGTGAACAATTCTCTGAATTAGGAGTATTCAAGACGGCAATTTGTTCATTGAAATAGGCTCGTATTTTTCCTTTCCAGCCATCACCCGTCCAATCGGATAGTGTGTTTTGCAGTGTTCCCCGATTATTATCAATCCATTTTGCAGCTACTGTGTTGAAAGCGCTTTGAATGTCGCTTGGCTGTGCTGCTGCTCCCAAAAGCGGCAGAAATTTTTCTCGGAGAAAATCTTCAAGGTATGTTTCCCAAGCTGTGACTGACAAAATAAGCGCCGCCCGCTTTAGCACTTCAATTTCTTCTGGAACAATTGGAGCAGCAGCCAAGCGTTCCTTTTCATACAACGCGAAAAGTTGGTCAGCATCTTTTATTGATGCCTCAAATCCTGAATATGCCCCAGACGTCATATTTCTTTGACGATTGGAATTGTGATTTATTTCTCCCTCTGCACCTGCGCCGCGACTTTTAACAGCAGCGCGTTGAGCGTAGAAGCGCAGCGGCGGCTCACTCGACCGAGTTGTTCGACTTCAATCCACATACTTGATAACGGCTGCCTTTGTTAACTTGTTGCGGATAGCAGAGGTCGTAGAATCATAGCTCTGATACGTCGTGTTCCCTTGATAGTAGGCCGTATTCCCAACCCCGTATGCACTTCCCGTCGTCGTAGCAGTGCCAGACCCTCCAGAGTTGTAATACCCGACAATCTCACTGTGCGCATCAAGAATGATAATCGCATCGCCTCCGACTTCTTTTGCTTTTTTCACCAGCGCACCCTCGTAGCCAGCCATGCCGATCAGTGTTTGTCGTCGCGAATCATCGATGATCCCGATGACTTTGAACTTCCGAGGCGGTGAGCCATTGTTCCAGATGTCGATACCGTCCACCGTCTTCTTGGTACCACCAGTCCCTTCAACTACGCGTCCGCCCTCAAATGCGGAGTAGTTCGTAGAGGCACAGCCTGCGACGAGAACACAGAGGACGAACAACAGAATGTGACTTGCAGGCTTCATGAAGCCGGTGGCATCGTCCTGGTTGTGGTCCCGCACGGGCGGGGTCGGGCCGGTTTCCATCGTGGCAATCAACAAACTCCTGTTCACCCTTTCTGGCAAGGCCAATCGCGAGGCCATTTGTCCGCACCTCGTTAAAATGGCCCCGACCGGTGAAAGGACGGAGGATTGAATGAATTTAGTGAAGAATCTCCAATTTGAACCGATGCACAGTGTTTGTGTTCATTGGACTTTCAGCCATTATGGTTTGCGTCGTGGAATGGGGAGACAACTCGATGTTCCAATCATACATTTTACCACGGGTAGCAGCTTGTGGAAACAAATCGGCATCGAGACCAGTTATCAAAGGTGGATACGCAAAATATCGTTTTGTTTTAATCGTAATTTCATATCCATAAATTTTCGGTTCAGGCGTCACTTTGATGTCTTCAATGTAATCACCCGCACCCAGATCAACTTCGATTGATCCGTGGCTATCAAAAATGCAAGTCGGTCGAACGCGGGCAGCGAGTGTTGCTAGGAATTTTTCATCTAAAACCGCCTGTTGAGCAGAATGGTGAATCCAGGTAGCAGCGCCAGCAATTCCACTAATCACACCCACAACGGTAATAATGATAGCGGCAGCATTCTTCCACAACGCCACACGGTTAGATTTGTCATTCATGGCGCGATTCGTCAGACCTTCGTTCGTGATTCCATCGTGGCCATCAGCAAACTCCCGTTGTCCATTTCTGGCAAGGCCAATTGCGAAGTAAAAATAAACGGCCTGTTTCTTTCAGAAATTCAGTGGAGCACAACTGATGCAGATGTGGTAAGATAGAAGTGGACTTGGAAAACGCCACGGGCCGGTGGCGCGGCCGCGTGGCAAGTCGATGGGAGGCCGTATGATAAAGGCAAAAATGGCGAAGGAAGCAATCGTCCGGCTGAACAACCGGACCGGCGTGCTGGCCCAGGTCACCAAAAGCATTGCGGAAAAGGGCGTCAAACTCGAAGCCGTCATCGCTACCGTGGGTGGCATGGACGCCGTCATCCAACTGGTGAGCAACGAGCATCAGCGGATGATGGATGCGTTGCGTGAGCAGCATTGGGAGGTGCAGGAGGCCAAGGTCATACTTGTCGAAGGCGAAAACCGGCCCGGCCTGTTGCAGTTCATCACCGAGAAACTCGCCAGGGAAAACATTGACGTGCTTTACCTCTACGCCACGGCGGTGAATGTGGACAAATGCCTGGTCGTGCTCTCGACCGCAAACAACGAATGGGCTGTAATGGTGCTGAACAGTTGAACCGGTGACAACCGGTCGCTATCGCGGTAGGCTGCAAACGTTCGTTGTTTCTTTCCGGCAAGGCCAATCGCGAGGAGTCTGGTTGGAACTGCCGTCGCTTAAAGTGCGTTCCCGGGCAATTCCTTTTTCCGGTACTCGTCAATGTAGATGGTCATCGGCTCGGCCATCAAATCGCGATACAGCCCCATTTTGAAATAAAACCGGCCGGGATGGGTGTAGCCGGTGGTCGGGTTTTCGGGATAAGCGTTCACACCCGTATAATCAACCACCTGTTTGCCGTTGAGCCACGCCTTGACGCGCCCGGTTTCATTGGTCGTGAAACGGGTTTGAAATTTGAAATCGAGCCATTGGCCCCGCACTTCCTCCTTCGTTTCATAAAGCTTCGTTTGATGAGGGCCGATCTGATGGGTGATTTTAAGCACGCCGGAAATGTAGCGGATGGCCACCACGGGGCTGTCATCCGAACAATTGTCGTTGCCGCCGCAGTTCTGTTTCCATTGCGCGATGACCAGCCGCACCGGCACGATGGGAAAATTCGTCGGGATGAACATGCTAAAGGATTGTTCGTAGGCCACGTCTTCCTTCGAGGTCAGCTTTTTTGCTTCCAACAATTCGTCCCGCTCGCTGTCTTTGCTGCCTTTGATGCCCGCTTCAAATTTATCACGGGGCCGAACCGTAATTTTTGCCGCCCCGTGACCGGCCCGAAAAATGTTCGTCTGCATCTGCACCGCGCCGGGTTCGAATCTGTCCGTGTCCCAAACCTTGCTCAAACCGGCTGTTTCAAAGCCGTCGTAAACGTTAATAGCCGGCGTGGAGGCATTGGTCTCCTGGGCAGGCGCAGCGCCACCTGACAAAAGCAAACAGCCAGCCACAGACACAACCATGAGCTTAAGTTTAAGCATAAACGCCTTTCTGACTTTGCCGCGCCTTTCAAACGCAGCGTATGCAATCGAATGAACTTCCGCGCGCGTTTTGTCAAACAAGTTTCTGATTTGCGGTGTAGCGTTCGGCCTGTGGCCGAAATGTAGCGTCGAGCCTGTGGCTCGATATTTGGCCACAGGCCGAATACTACATGCTTCGAACCGCAGGCTCGACGCTACATTTTTCGAGCCATAGGCTCGACACTACACCTGTACGCGATCCACGATGTGAATTTCACCTTGATACGGCCAATCTTCCGGCTTGGCCACCAATCCAGCACGAACTGGATTACGCCAGACGTAATCCCATTTCTCTGCGTAACTTTCGTTGTGACGCAAGAGATGATCGAAAAAGCCCGGTTGCCAGAAACTTTTTAGTTTTGAACCTGGAATTGTCACCGGTTCTTGTCCGAGTGCCGTCAAAGCTTTGCCCAAATGTTGTTTCAAACCGCTTTCCCATCGGCGCAAAGTTATGTTACGTCCGATGCGGACAAAGACGTGAACATGGTCCGGCATCAAAACGTAGCGTCCAGTGACAACGTGAAAGGCAAGCCCACGCTCGGTATATTCACGGAATGCCTGATGCACGGCATCACATGCCAGCCACGGACGCCGCAGCAGCGTGTTAAACGTCACAAGATACAGCGGCGGATCGTACCGTTGGAAGACAAGCGGCAGGCGCGGCGGCGTGTCTTTAAGTTTATGTTCCATAATTATACGTTGTAGGGTCGAGCTTACGGCCCGATCTATTCGGCCACAGGCCGAACGCTACAACATCGGGCCACAGGCCCGACGCTACACCTGCCGGGCTATGGGCCGGCGCTACAGATCACTTGACCGCTTCCAACCCGACGCCCTGGACATTGGTCTGCGTGAGGTACGGACCTTCGTAACCGGTCACATGGATGTCGTGGAGCACGGCATTGGTCATATTGGCCAGTGTGATGGCTTTTTTGCATGTGCCGTTGATGTCCACGAGCGAAAAGCCGTTGATGGGCTTCACCGGGGAAGTCTGGGTGGCATCCACCAGCGTTCCACAATTCACTTTGACGCCGGTGAAGCTGAAGTTTTTTGCGGAAGGAATTCCTTCATCTCCGGTCACCGGCTCAGCGTCCTTGATGCCGCTGCCGGTGAGATTGATGCGGAGAAAACCGCCGGGCGCGGTGGCCACGTCCAGATCGCGCGCGGAGATGTCCTCGATGAACGCGCCGCGTCCGGTGTTGCTCTTGATATAAACGGCAAAGGTTTTGGCGTGGGTGAACTTGCAATGCTCGATCCGCACGTTGCGGATGCCGCCGGAGGTTTCGCTGCCGATGCCGATGCACGCAAAAATGCTGTCCCCCAGCGTGCAATGGGAAATCAGGACGTCTTCGGTGGGCCGGGCGAGGCGGTAACCTTCCATGCCCCGTCCGGACTTGATGGCGATGCAGTCGTCGCCCGTGTCAATGTCGCACGATTCAATGCGGACATGCTTGCAAGAGTCCACGTCAATGCCGTCGCCGTTGCCGCCGGTGCTGCGGATGATGAGGTTTTTGGCCGTGACATTGACGCAGTAGGTGGGATGAATTGACCACATGCTCCGGTGTTCGGTGGCAAAGCCTTCCAGCCGGACATCAATGCAATTGATCGGCTCGATGATGACCGGTCGCCGGGGCATTTCCCGTCCGCTCAGCGCGGGATTGCCGGAAATTTTCCCCGATCCAACAATGCCGAAATGGCCGGCATTCTGGGCGAAAATCAACGCCCGATGACCGTCAATCCAGTGACCTTCCCACCGCACTTTCATCACGGGATAATCGTCCAGATCGGGACTGCCAATCAGGTGGGCGCCCTTTTCCAGCCGCAAGGTCGTGTAGGATTTCAATTCGATGCTGCCGATGAGATAATTCCCGGCCGGCACCACCACCTCGCCACCGTTCGCCGCCGCACAGACATTAATCGCCTTCTGGAACGCGGCCGTGTCCTTGGTCGCGCCGTCGCCGGTGGCGCCGAAAGCGCGGACATTGTTCGTGGCGTGGGAAAAAACGACGCAACTGACCTGCCCCAGCAGGACCAAAACCATGGCCGTCAAGTAGAGTGGTTTTATGGTGAAAAAATGCGCCCGCTTCCGCTTTGTCCGCAAGTCAAATCCCCGGCACCCACGGTTCATTTGCCTCGATTGAATGCATCAACGGCCTGGCGGATGGCCCGGGTATGTTCGGGGGTGCTGCCGCAACAGGAACCGACGATGTTCGCGCCAGCCACGAGCACCGCCTCCACCCCGGCGGCCATGTCGGCGGGCGATTGTTTGTAAACCGCCTTCCCCTTCTCCAGCACCGGCAGACCGGCATTGGGCTGGACCATGACGGGCAGTTTGCAGCGCTTGCGATAAATCCCCGCCACCTTGGCCGCGCCAGCCATGTCCATGCCCGTGCCGCAGTTCAGCGCCGCGACGTGGGCGCCTTTCTTCTCCAGGAATTTGGCCGCCTTTTCGGGTGACACGCCCATCATCGTGACGAAAAACGACTGGTCGGCCGACAAATCATAAGCGAGCGAACCGATGATGCACGGCGCGCCCGCGGCCTGGGCGGCATCAATGGCCAGCCCGAGTTCGTCGAGCGACGTCTGGGTTTCGATGATGATGGCGTCCGCGCCGGCTTCAACCAGGGCGGCCGCCTGTTCTTCGAGGGCGTTCTGCGCGTCGGCCTGCGACAGGTCGCCGTAAGGTTCGAGAATCGCACCCAGCGGACCGATGTCGCCCAGCACAAATCCGTCGCGCCCGCCAAACGCTTCGCGCGCGAGGCGGACCCCCGCCGCGTTGATGGCGCACGCGTCCTTGTCCGCGCCGTGCCGCTTGAGCACGATGCAGCTGGCGCCGAAGGTGTTGGTGATCAGGCAATCCGTGCCTGCGGCCACATAACGCTGCTGGATGGCCAGCACGCGGTCGGGATGTGTCAAATTCCAGAGCTCGCCGCAGGAGCCGCTTTCGAGGCCGGCGAGCATGAGTTGAGTGCCCATCGCGCCGTCGCAAACCAGACGGCGTTCCGGCAGGGTTTCGAGAAGTGGTTTTTTCATGATTCAAGCACGGTTTCGGGCTGCGTAAGCCGCCATGATTAAGACAGCCGAGGATTCTGTTCAAGGCCCGAATTAAATGCTGGAGTTTGGTCAATGACATCGTTTATCCTGCTTGACCGCATAAGAAAATCAAAGGCAGGCACATGAGCGTCGATTTGCATTTCAATCACCAACGAAGCAGTGTCAGCCCGGGTTCTTCGTTGTTCGATTATGCGGAATCAATGGGGGTGAACGTCCCGACTTCCTGCCGCAAACAGGGCAAATGCAAGGAATGCGTCGTCGAAATCGTCGCCGGGATGGAAAACCTCTCCGACCGGGTCGCGGCGGAGAAACATTTGAAGGGCAACTTCCGGCTGTCCTGCTCCTGCCAGATTGTCAAGGACTCCGGCGTGGTCCGCTGCCACACCATGCGGCGCGGCAACATGCGCATCGAACGCCATGCGCTGGACCTTCCCGACCATGCCCGGGAATGGAAACTGGCGCCGGCAGTGACCCGCGACGGGGAACGCATCTTGTTGGACGGCCAGGAAATTGATCGCTCGACCGGCCCCATCCACGGGCTGGCGATGGATTTGGGTACCACCACCGTCGTCCTCCGGCTGTTGAATCTGGAAACCGGCGAGGTCGTTGCCGACGCCTCATTTGAAAACCCGCAGCGATTCGGAGGCTCGGATGTCATGGCGCGGATCCATTATGACACGGAGGACGGCACCCGGTTGTTGCAACGGACGCTCGCCGGATATTTGACCCATGCCATCGAGGAATTTCCGGTGGACCCCAAATCCATCTACGAAATGGTTGTGGCCGGCAATTCCACCATGCGCGATCTGTTCTTCCGCCTGAGTGTCTATTCCATCGGCCAAAGTCCTTACCGCTCGATCACCGAACTGGAAATGGCGGACGGCCGCCGGACCACCACCAGCCTGAGCGAGTCCGCCAAAAAATTGGGCCTGCCGCTCCATCCCCGGGCGCGGGTCTATGGCCTGCCCATCATCAGCGGTCACGTCGGGGCCGACGCCGCCGCGTGCATGCTGGCGGTGGACCTGGCCAACGAGGAAAGCCTGGTCGCCGTCATGGACATCGGCACCAACACGGAATTGATTCTCGGCAACAAACATAAAATCCTCGCGGCCTCCTGTCCGGCCGGTCCCGCGTTCGAGGGCGGCAAGATTGCCTGCGGCATGCCGGGATTGCCGGGCGCGATTGAAAAAGTCGCGTTCCGCCCCGACGGCTCGATGTCCATCTCGGTGATTGGCGACGGCCCGGCCGAAGGAATTTGCGGTTCCGGCCTGGTGGACGTGCTGAGCGAATCGCTCCGGACCGGCCGCATGAACGCCCTGGGCCGGTTCGAAAATGCCGGGGAAAAAATCGTCCTCGTGGCCAATAACGATGAACCGGTTTACTTCACGGAAGGCGATGTCAACGAGCTGGCCCAGGCCAAGGGCGCCAATGTGGCCGGCCTGCTCATCATTTTTAATCAATACGGCATCCGGCCGGACAAACTGGACGTGTTTTATCTGGCCGGCGGGTTCGGCCGGAACCTGAACATCGAATCTTCGAAACGGATCGGCCTGATTCCAAACCTGGCCGATGCCAAAATCCGGCAGGTGGGCAATGCCTCGATTGAGGGCGCGTGCATCGCGCTGTTGTCGCGCGCGAAACGCGCCGAACTGGAGGAACTGGTCAAACGGGTGGTACACTGCCGCCTGGAAGCCCATCCGCATTTCTTCGACTGCTTCGTTGAAGGTTGCCAGTTCAATCCGTTCGAATCTTCGAAAGCCTGGGAATTTTCAGGGCCGCCTGCGAGTTCCACCACCAGCGGTGTGAAATGACGATCAGCTCGAAATCAGTAATTTCTCCTGATGTTATGCGGACACAAATGGTCTGGAGGAAAAACATTCGACATTCAACATCCAACATCGAACTCTCAATTACATGGGCGCATCCGCGCACTGCCCCCGTTTTCTCCCTCGCCTCCCCCAAGGGAGGAGAGGGCCGGGGTGAGGAGGCACAAGCTTTTCCGGCTCAAATCCCCTCACCCCAGCCCGGGGCAGTGTCTGCGCCCCAATTGCATTCACCGGGGGCGCCCGGGTATTAGATGTTGGATGTTCGATGTTTATTTCCTTATGCTAGAACTGACTGACACCCGCCCGAACCTGGACATCCAGGAATCCGAATATCATCGGTTGCTGGGCTATCCCCGTCAGCATGTGGTCGAGGGACGTCCGCAGGAGCTTGCCGACCGGACCCGGCAATGGTACGCAGCGAACGGACGGCCCTGGGTTTATGCCCGACAGATTGACAGCTTGGAACTGCAAAACGGGCGGCTGCGAATCAACGGCGCCGAGTTCGTCTCGAAACAACTTCATGACCGGCTTGCTGCTGCCGGGACGCATGGCGTCATGGTCGTCGCTGTGAGCGCAGGCGCGGAATGCGAGGCGGAAGCGCGCCGGCACTGGCAGGCGGGGGAACCCGACGAGTATTTCTTCATGGAAATGTACGGTTCCGCCGTGGTCGAACACCTCATCACCATCGCCGGCGGCCGCATCTGCGCTTGGGCAGAGCCGCAGGGAATGACCGTGCTGCCCCATTACAGTCCGGGCTATTCCGGCTGGGACATTGCCGACCAGATCAAATTGTGGGAACTGATCCGATCGGACCGGAAGGTGGCTTTTCCCGGGGAACTGGAGGTCATGTCCACCGGGATGTTGCGTCCGAAAAAATCCCTGCTGGCCTTGTTTGGGCTTACGCGGCAGATCGAAAAAGCGCGGAGCCTTCGGGACCTGGTTCCTTGTGAAAGTTGTTCGTTGCCGGGCTGCCAGTATCGGCGTGCGCCTTACAAACATTCCCTGCCGCAAATCGAGGACGTGCACCGGCTGCAAAGCGCCCGGATGGAATCCTCTGTCGCCTCCGGGGATCCTTCGGCACTGGATCATCACGCGAAGTATTCCGTCAACGCCCGCGCACTGCAAAAGTGGTCGCAGGAACGGCTCCACCTGGAGCGGTTGACCAACGGCACGGTGGAGGCCCGGTTCCATTACGAAGGCACCACCTGCTCCAACCTGGGCCGGCCCCTCGAGTTCTACTACCACGTCAAACTGGCGTCACCGGCGGAGCAGTACCGCATCGTCGAGACCAATTGCGTGCCCGTTCCCGGCCACACCGGTTACCAATCCATGTGTGAATATCTCAGCAATGCGAAATCGCTCATGGAGAACATTGCCGCCGAGAAACCGCTGCTGGGCCGGCCGTTGAACGAGGTGCTGGCTTGGGAACGGCCCGCCAGTCCTTCCGGCTGTTACTGCGACCTGGACAAACGCCTGCACAAGTGGGGTCTGGTGCTGGAAGTGATCCATTACGCCCTGGTCCAGCAGGAAAAGGAATGTTAGTGTAAGAACTCGGGTTCCACCCAGACAATTGCCAGATGGACAGCCTGCCGCCTTTTTGAAATCATCCGGAATTCACCATGACCAAACTTTGTGACATCAACGCTGCGGCAAAGGAGAAGCTGCCGCCCGGTTTTGCGGACAAGTCGGGCATCGGCGTGCATTACATGGATGCCTTCCTCAAGCCGATGAACACCAAGTTGCCCGACGGCACCCGCGTGGCCTGCAAACGCAAGGGCTTGAAAGTCACGCTCACCATTGGCACCAAAAAGGGCGAAGGCCTCATGCGCCGGCTCGACGTCAGCAAGGACCCGGTGGTGATGTTGAATGCGGCGCTGCAGGAGGCCGCCAAGGCCGCGGGCGTGGAGTTGAAAATTACGGACACAGAAATACTCGTGGCTCCGTAGCCGGTCTCGAAAACTTTTCGCCTTTACAATCCGGTTGCATCGGCATGGTCGTCGCTCTCGAAAACAGCGCCGTCAAAAACGATCCATCTCTGCCGGCTCAGGTTCGAAACGTTTTCCAAAGGCGAATGACGCGTGAGCATGAAGCGGCTTTGATAACCGGGTTTGATGAGGCCGAATTTTTCCTTGAAGGCCAGCCGGTTCGAACTGTTGCCCGTGGCGGAATTGATCACGGCCAGTGGCGGCAGTCCGGCGCGTTCCATCAATTCCAGTTCATTCAAGAAACCAATCCCATGCGCGACGCCACAGGAACCGGCGTCGCTGCCGGCGATGATTGGCACGCCTATTTTGTGGGCCCGGACCAGGCTCGCAGCGTGTTGCTCAAGAATTTTTTTCAGGTTGGAAGCCACCCCGGCGTCCCAGTCCATCAAATCGGCGTGGTCCACCTGTTTCTGGACCGGCGCGAAGGTCGGCACCCAGGCGATTTGCCAGTCACGCATTCGGGCGAGTTGATCCTCACGAACAAAGAAACCGTGTTCGATGGAATCCACGCCGCCTTCAATGGCGCGCTCGATGCCCGTGTCACCGGAAGCGTGCGCGATGGTTTGTTTGCCAAATGATTTTGCGGCGCTGACCAATTGAGAAACTTCCGCTTCAGTCATCTGCGGTTCGGTGGTGACTTTGCCCTCTTTGAAATTGATGATGCCGGTAGCAATCAGCTTGATGCGATCGGCCCCTGCTTTGACCCGGGCTTCCACGCAATGTTTCAATGAAGCGAAGTTTTCAATCGGCTCCGCCATGAGACTTCCATAACGTCCTTTGTGATGTATCGCGGCGCCGGGACTGTCCACGTAAGGCATCAAGGGTCTGCCTTCGCTCTGATAAAGTTTGCTGAGCGCCAGGCCGACGCCATCCTTGTCACCCGCGTCGCGGACGGCGATGACGCCGATGCGAACCAATTTTTCCAGCCGCCGCCGCGCCGCTTTTAAAAGAGCCTCAGGCGTTTGTTTCAAATGGGCCGCCCGCTGGTGAACACCCAATTCCGCCCCTTCAAGAAGCAAATGCGCGTGCGCTTCGATCAATCCGGGCAGGAGTGTGTAATCCGGCAAATTTAAATCCGGTCCGCGCTGACTTGGATTCAGTAAGTTTGCAGGCGGCGAATTTTCGCCAACGAACAGGATTCCCTTACCGTCATAGACGATGTGAGCGCTTTGAAGTGGCCTGGCGCTGATGCCATCCAACAAGGTTCCGACGCGGAGCCAGATGCGTCGTCCGTTGGTCGCCGATGGAATCGCCGTCTTAATCTGCGGGTTGTCCATCGTTACAGACTTTCATCACGGCCTCGGCCTGACGAAACCCGGCCGTTTCCTGGCTTTCCTCTGCAGCGGCCCGGCCTTCTTGGAGGGCATGTCGGAGGCCTGCCACGATCAGGTGGTCCGCCGGCAGCGGGCCGGACGATTTTTCCGGATTCGCGATGGCAAAATCCAGACCGGCTTCCATCCCGATGGTGAGATAAGCCTTTTCGAGTTCATGCCGGATGTGTTTGGGAGTGCCCCAGGCGAAGTTGGACAGTCCCACACTCAAATGGACGCCGCGCAGATCGGGGTCCTGCCGGATCAGCCGCATGGCATCCAGGCCGATGTTGACCAGTCCATAAGTGTCAGCTCCGACCGGCGCGAGTCCCGTGTCAATGAGGATTTGGTCGTTGCGCCGTCCGGCCTTGGTGACCAGCAGCTCGACAAAGTGCTTGGCGGTGGCATGCACGTCCTGTGGATTGAGACACTGGGCCGACCCGCCGTCGGCAAATTTTTCAGAAGCCATGACGACGACGAACGTGTCGTAGGCCGCGACCAGTTCGATCATTTCATCGAGCCGCTCGCGCGAGGCGGCGATGGAATTCAGGATGGGCGCACCGCCCTTGGAACGGTCGTAATGTTTCAGCGCGACTTTGTGGAATTCCACGGACGGATTGTCCATGCACAGCGGAATCCGGGTGACCGCTTGTATTGCCGGAATCACCTCGGGCAGGAAGGCGCGCATTTCCTCCAGCTTCACCTGGATTAGCTGGGTACCGTCAATGTTGAGGTCAAGATAGTCCACGCCCAGATCGGCCTGCGATTTGGCCAGGTTCTGATAACCTTCCAGATTTCGCGCGGTGAACGCATTGCGGGCCCGCCCATAGGCGTTGTTGATCAAATCACCGATAATCCGTAGTTTTTTTGCGCTCATTTTATCTTCTCCAATGACAATGGCTTTAATGTGTGGAAACGGGTTGTTGCGGTTTCGTGTCGTTTGTTTTCTGTTCGTCGGTTTTGCTCACAGAAGCCTTGTCCGCCCGTTTTGCGGCGTGATCGCTTCCTGGCCAGCCTTGGAAACAAATCTGCCGCGCTCGGAGCGTCCGCGCCGTTACGGAAACTTTGCTTCCAACTCTTTCTGCACCGCTTCCGCCACTTCCCGGGCCGTGCCGTCCCGTTCCTGCTCGTCGCTCCAACGCAGGTGCGCCATGTAAGCATCAGCCTGGATATGGCCCTGTTTCTGCGCCGAGGCATCAATGCGCTCCGCAAATCGCGTCGGCAGGCTGACCTTGATCTCGTCGAAATCATCCCAGGCCTTCACTTCCGATGGAATATCCTGCCAGTAAAGGACCTGGAATTTCGCCCGCGCGTTCACTTGACGCGTCGTCGCCGACGATTCGGCGGGCGCGGCCATCACCGGGGCAAGGGCTCCCGGTTTGGATTTGGCGGTGGGAGGCGGTCCTTTGCCGACGAAATAAAGAAACAAATCCACCGCGCTCGAAGCATCGGCGCCGTAGCCGTCGGCGCCGATTTCGTCCGCATACATCTGGCTGATGGGCGCGCCGCCAATGGCCAGCTTGATGTGGCCGAGGCCCTTTTCCTTGAAACCGTCAATCACCACTTTCATGTAGGTCATGGTCGTGGTCAGCAGGGCGCTCATGCCAATGATGTCCGGCTTGTGCAGCTCGGCGGCGGCGAGGAATTTTTCAATGCTTTGGTCCACGCCAATGTCGTGGATCTGAAAACCCGCGCCCTCGGCCATCATGCACACCAGGTTTTTCCCGATGTCATGCAAATCACCGCGGACGGTTCCCATGACCAGGACGCCCGTTGACGTGCTGTCCGGGCCATGCGTCGTCAGCAGCGGTTTCAACACCGTCATGCCGGCCTTCATTGCGCGGGCGGCAATCAACACTTCCGGCACGTACAGGATGTTGTGCTTGAAGTCCTCGCCCACAACGCTCATGCCGGCAATCAACCCCTCCGCCAGCACTTCCTTCACGCTCCGGCCTGCCGCCAGCGCGTCCTTCGTCATCTGTTCGACCTCCTTGGCCTTGCCTTCGTAGAGGCATTGATTCATCAGGGCGTAATCCGGCATAGTCTCCTTTTTATTTAAACGGCCACGCGGCTCGAATTGAATTCCTCCAGCGCTTTCAACATGGCCTCGATGTTCCGCTTGGGCATGCCCGGGCTGGTGCCGCCGCCGACGGACAGGATGATGCCTTCACCGCCGCTCTTTTCCAGGACGTCCAGCGTGGCTGCGCGCACCTCCTCCGGCGTGCCGCGCACGCCCACCTCGAGCGGATTCACATTGCCCATCAGACATATCCGGCCGCCCACGCGCTCCTTCACCTCCGCATAGTCCGTTTGCTTGCCCCAGTTCAACACGTTGAACCCGCAGTCCGGCAGATGTTCCAGGCAGGCGTTGATGTCGGCGTCGTTGTGATAAATCTTCACCCAGTCCTTCGGGAAGGCGTCGCAGATTTTTTTTAAATACGGATGCGCGAATTCTTGGTAGTGCTCCTCGTTGATGAACCCCACGATGTCGTCGAGGATGAAAATGCCCTCCACGGTGTTGCCCATGGCCTTGGCCTGGGCCTTCAGCCAGTCAATGATCAGGCTGGTGCAGCGATCGATCAATTTGTGCGCCCATTCCGGCTTCTCCACGATGTCGATCATGAAGTCGGTCGTGCTGCGGACGAACCCGGCGGTGCAGAGCGGCCCGCGCGACGTCACCAGCGGCAGGATTTCGCCTGTGTCCAGGATGCGTTGCCGTTGCATCCGGATGCGATGCAGGGTCATCGCCATGAACGCGTCGTTTTCCACTTCGTATTCCGGCCAGTTTTCGAGGTCTTCGATGTGGAACAGCGTGTGATATTCGCTGGGCGTGTTATCCTGCCAAAATTTGATCTTGGCACCCAGGGCCGACGGCTCGGCCGCCATGCCGTATTCCATCCACCAGGACGGAACGAAGATGATGTCCGGAAATTCCCGGTGGATCTTCAGGTTCGATTGGAACCATATTTCCGGGTCGAGATAATAATCCATGTGCTTCACCCCGAGGTAACCGGGGATCCAGGGACTATCAACGATCAGCGCCATGGGGATTTTGTCCAGTTTTTCCAAGCGCGCCGCCTTCTTGAAAATTTCCCATTGTTCAGGTCTCATTGGGTATAACTTTTCACCTCGAAAACGCGTGGCTTCAAGCCGGAAAACGCGGTTTGGAGGATTATCCATGCAATTGATAACATTCTCCTTCCCGCACGGTTGGAAAATAGCGGCGGTGAACCACACGCAGTCCAAACGCTTCGCGAGGTTCGGAGATGCCCGGTAGTCGCGCCGTCCCTGCCAAATTCACTTTGCGGCAGGTGACTCCGGCGTTGAGGGAAGCGGTTCGGGCGGGAACTGGTCGAGACGCCGATGATGATCAATGCCGCGCAATTGCTGGTCGGCAAAATCCAGCGCGGCCGTCCAATCGTCCGGGGTCAACCCGTGCCGGTGCGGTTCGTAGTTGACGCCCACCCGGTCCACGCTCACGCCCAAAAACGCGTACACCGGTTTGGCGGCCAGCACGGATTGTTTGACCGCATTGGGAACACAGTTCTGGTCGTCGGTGCCTTCCACGGAAATCCACGGACGCGGCGCCGTCAGCGCAATGTACCAATGCGCGTCGAACGGCAGCTTTTCCATCTGACCGGTGAACTCCTTGAGCCGGGGCACAAAGTAATACGGGAATTTCCGCGTCATGTCCTCGATGCCTTCCTTGCCGCCGCGGCCGGGACCGCAGAAACGGTAGGCGCCGGTCCCGGCGCCGCTCGACCCGGCAGGAGCGCCGAGCGAAATGCGTTCATCAAAGGCCGTTGCCACCATCGTCAGTTTACCGAGCCGCGAATGGCCCAGTGCGATGAGCTTGTTCGTGTCCACGAACGGTTGCGTTTCAAGATAATCCACCACGCGCGACAGTCCCCACGCCCAGCCGAGCAGCACGCCCCAGTCGTAGCCCGGATAGGCGGGATAAAATGAAGAATTGCAGTAATTTGAATTGTCCTCGCCGCATTGTGTGTACCGATACGTCACGACGGCATAACCGCGGTTGAGCTGGTTCGTAAAACCTTGAGCCGCACGTTCCGAAGTGACGGGCCCGCTGAATCCGCGCCCGGGCCGTGCCGGCGAATTGGTGGTGGCTGCGTTGGTGACCGTCACGGCGGAATTGTTGGTGACGGCCACGCCCGGGGTGCTGGAAAAGGACGGATTGATGATCGTCGGAAACGGTCCGCCCCTGGCCGGCGTGAAAATCGCGATGTCGAATCCCAGTTTCCCGCCCGGGCCGAACTTCAGATGAACGAGCCGATACTTTACGGTCCCGTCGAGCAGAGTGAGGGATTTGATGTCCTGTCCGGTCACATTACCCGGCGGTGGCGGTGCATGGCCGAGTTCGTAATACTCGAGGATTTGTTTCATCTCCTCGCGCCGCTGACGCCATCGTTCGACCGTCGTAACTTTGGTCCCGTCATTCATCGTCATTACATCGGGCATTTCCTTGCGTACGGGCAAATCGTTCACATCGGGAAACGTTCCCATCGCAGCCTTGTTTGGGGGAATAGAATTGGAAGACTGTGCTTGTGCTGCGTCAGCCCACAATCCAATGGAGATTGTTGCGACCAGGACGGTTAACACGCCAAACAGCCTGGTTTGCCGGTGATTCATGATTCATCGCCATCGTGCGCCGACAGGATGGAAATGGCAATGCCGGGATTCAGGGTTTTGGAATGGAGCGCGGGTGGTAGGGCGGGCAGTCCTCTGCCCGCCGTTCGTCCGGCCGCCAACAACGGCGCGCACGGCTTGTCTCGCCGTAACAAAGCGAAGGCGGAAGTGACGCGCCCTACCTTCACGAACTGGATTTCAAGGGAACCGGATGGCGACAAAGATTCCGCTCCTCACGGTGGCGTCGGAACTTTTCTGAAACTTTTCGCCTGGCTGGCGGGTATTTCTGATGACGGGAACTCCGGGTTCCCCAATAAACCGATTAAACCAACAACTGATGAGCTTATGAAAACAATGATCTGTTACCCCCTGGCCATCGCCGTCCTCGCCGCTGGCGTCAGCCTCAACGTTCTCGCCGATCCTCCTCCGGGCCAGGTGGATTTTGGCAAATTCACCCCGTCCGGCGACGGCGGCGAATTCGTGGAAATCCAGATTAAGAGCAACCTGCTGTCGCTCGCCGCCCAGGTGGTCGAGAAACAGGACCCCGATGCGGCCAAAATCGTGCGCAGCGTGCAACTCATCCACGTGAATGTCATCGGGCTCACCGACACAAACCGCGCCGACGTGTTGAAACGCGTCCGGCAAATCCGCCATGACCTCGACGCCCAAGGATGGGAACACAACGTTGTGGTGCAGGAGAAGGACGGCCAGGACATTGGCGTTTACACCAAAACGCGCGGCGGAGAGGCGCTGGCGGGACTCGCCATCACGGTGATCGAGCCGAAGGATGAAGTCGTGCTGATCAACATCGTCGGCGACATCCGGCCGGAACAGGTCGCGGCCCTGGGCGAGAAGCTCGACATCAAACCTCTCAAGGAGGTTGGCGCCGCCTTGAAAGATGCGACTCCGAAAGATGCGGCTCCGAAGAAATGACCGGTCAGGTCACGTGCCGCGCCGGCTTTCAGCCAGACCGGCGCCGCCCCTCTCAAAACCTCAACCCACACCGTCCATGAACCCGCCTTCCCTCCCGCCGGTAACACGCCGGTCAGTCCGGCGGCTCTGGCTCTGGGGTCTTCTTGCCATGCCTTTGCTGTTGCTCGTCCTGCTTGCTGCGGGCGTGGCAAGTTGCTTTCGCTTGGGTTCCGACGCCCGGGCCTTGCGCAATGAATTAATCAAGTCCAGCGGTGTTGAGTGGCGGCAACAGATCGCCCTGAACGCGGGCCGTCTCACGCTGGGCGCCGTCCGTGCCGGGCTGTCCTGCGCCAAGCTGAAGCTGGACCCGGAGGCGCGCGCCGCCCTTCAATCCCTCCGGACCGCCGGGGTGGGTGTCTATCAGTTGCCATCGGGAACGCCGCCGCCGGATCGCGCGGCCATGCTCGCCGCCGCCGACTCGACCATGACCGCCCGCGGTTGGGAGCGCGTGGTGGGGGTGATGGACGGCCAGGACCTGGTCACGGTGTATCTGCCGGAAAAAAATGTTTCCGTCCATCGCCTGAAATGCTGCGTGATGGTGTTTGACGGAGAGGAAATGGTCCTGGTTTTCGCCCAGGGCAACCTGGAGCCGCTACTCAAATACGCGCTCGATCAACCCGGCCTTTGTGCCCAGGCCCGGCGGCTGGCGCAACGCTGAACCGTGGAGCCTCGCGCGAAGCCGGAGAAAGCGGGTGGCGGTAAAGATTCCGCTCCTCACCGCTTGCCACTGACAAAATCGAAAGCTTCCAACAAGGATTCCGGACTGCAAAGCTGGTGTCCCATGTCCGGCTGGTCAATGAGCCGGGCTTGAAAACCGTTCTTCACGAAACCGCCCTGGTAGATGTCCAGTATGTTCCCATAACGAAAATCCTTGGCGCCGGTGATAAAAACAAAACGCATTTTCTTCCTGGCTTCGGCGACCCGGTCAGGAGGAACCGGCCAGACGCCATAGTTCGAAGTGTCAACCGCTTTGACCTTTGGCACCGGCTCGTAGAAATTGGCTCCGCAAATTGAAATATTTCCTGCAATCACGTCGTTGTGCAGGAAAGCCAGTTGCAGCGAGCAGCGCGCCCCACCCGACATTCCGCCGGTGTAAATCCGCCGGGAGTCTGCCTTATACCGCTCAACGGTTTTGAGAATTCCGATCAAGGTGAGGCCAACGCGCCGGGAAAACGGCTGATTATTGCCAATCTTTTGGGGAATCAGGCAGATCAGCTTTTCCTTTTCCATGATGGCAGCCCATTCCTTGGGCATGGTCATGTTGTCCTGGGCATCCATGAAAGCGAAGACACCAAAGGCCTCCTTGTCCGAGTAATTCCTGGGCACAAAGATTTCAAACGTTTCCTTCGCCAGATCAAAGCTGTAGTCAACACCCATTGCCGCGTTCGCCACCCGGGGGAGCGCCTGGTCAAAATGGATGAGTTTCCCTTCGCCGGGAGACGGAAAACCGGCGATTTCGTCAGCGCCCGTTGTTTGCAAACAGGCGGCCAGCACGAGCAGCCAGGCGTATCTTGGCAAGCAGCTGGCGAACATAGTTTTCATCGTGGCAATCAGCAAACTCCCGTTCATCCTTTCTGGCAAGGCCAATCGCGGGTGGCGACAAAGATTCCGCTCCTTACGTTGTAGCGTCGAGCCTGCGGCTCGAACGAATCGGCGCACAGCGCCGACGCTACAACCAGACGGGCAGGGGCGGTGGCATGAGATTCCAGGCATTGTTTAAGATCGCAATTTGCGATATCAAACGGCCTTTCGCTCTTCGTTCAAGATCACAAGTTGTGACCTTGAAACGCTTGCCAATCAACTTGAAATGCCAATTTGGCACCTCAAGTTTTCAAATTCTCTGCGCCAAAGCCTGTCGTTGGTGATTCGGTGAACCAGTTACAATTTGTGACCGGATGGCTGCCCGAATCAAGGTCGCATTTTGCGACCTTAAACAATCACAAATGGCGACAAAGATTCCGCTCCTCACGGGGCGTGGTCCTGCACGGGCGGGATCGGCCCGGCTCCCATCGTGGCAATCATGCAAACTCCCGTTCACTCTTCCCATCCACACCGAGACACAGTTGTTTCGATTGGAAGAAGCCAACGAAGCCCTTGCCTGCCTTCGAGACGGGCGTCTGCAGGGCGCGGCGGTTCTCAGATTATGTGAAAAGTAAAAGGCAGAACATGGCAAAGTTGAACGCGCTGAAGTACCTGTCAGGGAGTGAGCCGGTAGTAGTTGTCGGGGTTGTACAGGTAGTAGCAGTCCACTGGATCGAGGCGCGGGAGCAGGACGTACCGACGACCAGTGGCGTCCATGCGTTCCGGCAGCACGGGTTGGCTCTCAAGATGTCCAGGCGAAGGTGAGCCGCCCGGCGCGGAGGGGGCGTCGGGATTCTTGTCGTACGATTCTTCCCGGATCGTTTCGGCGATTTCGTCCACCCACTTCAGCTTGCGGGCACCGTCGCCGAACTCCCGCCAGTCGCCAGTGCTGCGATTCTGATACATGCGTTTGATGAATTCATCCAGGCTGATGCCCATCTTGGCGGCGACCGGCGCCGCGAGGCGTTTCCACCATTCCTCGAGTTCTTTGAGATTTTCTCTCTGCTCGGTCAGATTGCCCCCCATGCCGGATTGTATCTGGTGGTGGAGCAGAATCGCGTTCGGGTAGGCGAACGATCTTTTCGACAGCGTGGTGATGCCGGCGGCCATGCTGGCCGCGAACGATTTCACGACGACATAGACCGGGGCCGGGCTGCCGGCCATTGCTTTGAGGATCTTGTAACCGGCCATGACTGAACCGCCCGGCGAGGTGTCAATCACAATGAAGATCGGAAACTCGTGGCTCTGGTTGTTGAAGTAATCAATGCGCTCCACGACATAGTCCGCCGTGTCCCCCCAGATGGGGCCGTTCAGGGCAATCCGCCGGTCGCTGATCGTCAGCACGCCGTCCTTGAATGGTTCCTTGGTGTACTGAATGTCGCGGTTGACGCGGTTCTTCCACAAGTCGCGTTTCACGCGCAGATCGAGGTCGTTGTTCAGCTTGGCCAGCTGCAATTCAAACTCCGAACGCTGCGTCTGCAACTCCGCCGCGCGCACCTTCAATTCCAGCTCGCGCCGGGCCAATTCCCGGCTCTGGTCGGCGACTTCCGCGGCAGCAAGGTCGTTGGTCAATTTCATCTTCTCCAACTTTTCCCGCCCGGCCGCCAATTCTTCGTCGAGCTGCGCCTTGCGTTCCGTTTCCTTGAGCGTGGCGCGCTTGGCCAGCAGGTCGGCCTGCTTGGTAAGCTTGTCAAGCTCAGCCTGGAGCGTGGCGACTTCGGCTTGAAGCTTTTGCTGCGCCAGGCCGTTTTCGAGTTCGAGCCGCTGCTTCTCGGCGGTGAGTTTGGCGAGGTCCTGGTGCAACTGCTGTTCGGCGATGCCGTTATCGAGTTCGAACCGCTGCTTCTGGGCAGTGAGCTTGGCAAGTTCCTGGCGCAACTGCTCTTCGGCGATGCTGTTTTCGAGTTCGAGCCGCTGCTTCTGGGCAGTGAGCTTGGCAAGTTCCTTGCTCAACTGCTGATCGGCGATGCTGTTTTCAAGCGTCAACTGCTCCTGTTGCTTCTTCAACTCCGGATAGGCGCTGTTCGTTTCCGTCTGTCCGACGGTTCGCGACGACAACCCGATGCTCAGAAGCGCGACACCGGCACACGCGATCAGTTTACGATGACTTGTTCTCATTTGACCACCAACCTGTCTAAAGTGCCACCCATTTCATCATGGCGCATTGTTGAACCGGTTCCAATTTGCGACTCTTTGCTTTCTCGAATCAAGTTTTAAGTGGAGCGGGTGGCGACAAAGATTCCGCTCCTCATGGTGTAGTGTCGAGCCTGCGGCTCGATAAGTTCGGCCACAGGCCGAACGCTACAACCATACAGGGCGGCGGGCGGGGGCGGGGGATTTTACTCGCGAAAGCTTTCAGATTTGAACACACGCCAACGGATTTAACGCAAAGCCGCAGAGATGCGGCAGAAATATCCCGAAGGGATTACATAGTTCAGCCCAGCGTTGGCCGATGACTTGCCACGCCGAAGTGAAACGAAGGCGGGAATCGGGCTACGCTGGGTGGTGAGTCACAATTTGGAATCAACCCGGAAGGGGTTGAATCAAATCGCGTGACGGTTCCATCGTGGCAAGATGCGGTTCATTCAAACAACGGCGGGAAATCTCTTGCGCCGTGCAACACCTGCACGATTTCAACACCGTTCCCGTCCGGCGCGGCCAACGTCCTCGGCCAATTTTCCAGCCAAGTCCTGCTAAACTGTCACCTTCTCCTGGAAACCATGCGTCGTTCGCCGCCGGAAGATATAAATTACGCCGGCAATCAGGAGCGGGATCGCCGCTCTAATCCATTGTGGAGTCCAAGTGATACCCAGTGCAAAATGGTGCGGCTTGATGGTGGCCCAAAAAAATAATGCGTATAATGAACAAATTACACATGAGGTCAGCATCCACCTGACGCTCACAACCGATCGGCGTGCCAACCAACAGAAGAGAAGCGTCGCCAGGGCAATTGCGACATAGTCAGCGCCGTGAACCGCCATGGCCAGGTGATGAAATGCAACCGGGTTGTCGGCGGCAACGTGGAGTTTCTTCCAATCCCAGCCGTAACCCAGCGCGAATTCCAGCGATAAGCCGAGGAACAAGAGCAGAGCCCACAGCACCGGAACTGCCAAAAGTGGCAACACACAAAAACCAATGAGGAAATGACGGCCCCACCAGGACGATCGTCGCAGTGCCGCCATCAGGTGCTCTGCCAGAGCAAGCGGGTCTCCGAGCTGTGCGTTCGCACGAGACTCCGCATCGGCCCCGGATAATCCCTCCGACAAAGCGGCTAGTTTCAAGTCCTCGCGGTGGTCGGCAACTTCCTGAACCAACCGCCGCACCTGCACGATTGGGCAGCCAAGTTCCACCAGCCGGCGGCGCAATGGTTCAATGAAATCAGTCCTAGCCATGTTGTACCCCCATCAATAGCGAGACGCCGGTCGTCACGCGTTTCCATTCGGATGTCAATTCCTCAAGCCGTTTCCGTCCGCGGGCGGTGAGTTTGTAATAATTGCGATTCCGGCCCTCCACCTCCCGCCGCCGGCTGCTCACCTGCTTTTCCGCTTCCAGGTAATGCAGGTAAGGATAGATGCAGCCTTCGCCAAAAGACAAAGTCTCTCCGGTTTGGGTCCGGATTTCCTCCACGATCTGGTAACCGTACATTTCGCGGCGGGAAAGCAGGCGCAGCACCAGCAGCTCCGGGATGCCGTTCAAAAAACTGGGATTGGTTTTCTTCATCGCGGTGACAATACATTAAACCATGAGGTATGTCAACATCAAACTGTGAGGCTACGGCGGCGGGATTGGAACACGTGCGAACCGGTTTAACGCAAAGACGCTAGAGTGCAAAGGCGCGAATCAGCGGGGGAAATATTTCTTCATAATTTTCTTCTCTGCACTTTCGCCGCTACTTTCAGGCGCAGGGCGTTCAGCCGGATAAAACCGGTGCGTCGTCCTGGTTGTAGGCTTTCGTCGTGGCAATCATAATGGCACTGGCGCATGGGTCACACTTTTTTCTTTACCTTGCTGCCCGGCTTGTCTTCCGGCTCGACGTGAAAACCAATCCGCCGTCTTGGCGGTTCCGGCGGCAGCGGCGGCGGATCGAGAATTTCCATGACGCGCCGCAGCACGTCCACAATCACGCTCTCATGCACATTCAGCCGGGCGGTCAGCTTCTTTTCCAGGTCGGCCAGTTGGCGCGCGAGTTCCTTCGTCCCACCCAGCAGGTCGCGCATCTGCACGAACGCGCGTACCACGAACACGCTCATCCGCACCGCTTCCGGGCTATTGAGGACGTTGGCCGCCATGATCGCGCCGTTTTCGGTAAAAGCGTAGGGCAAAGTCCGCCTTCCGCCACGACCGACTTTTGACATCGCAATTTGCGATGTCAAAGATTCTTGTTCCTCTCGCGTCAGTTGGAATAGAAAATCGTCCGGGAAACGTTCGCGATTCCGCTTGATGGCTTCATTGAATCGAAACGTCGGCACCCTGAAAATCCGGGCTAAATCCGTGTCCAAAATTACCTTTTGACCGCGAATTGTCCGAATCAGCGAACCAATGTTTTCCACGCGCGATGGCGTTTGGTTGCTCATAGCGTTCCATTCCCGATGCGGTCGCAATTTGCGACCGCATACCCATGTCGTCTAAGATCGCAATCTGCGATGTTAAACCTGACTTCTCACTGCAACTCGAACCCATCGCAAATCGCGATGGGTTCAAAACTCAACTTGAAGTCGCAAATTGCGACCTCAAAACCATGCCAACTCAACTTGAAGTTCCAATTTGGAACTTCAAGTTGCTACTTCTTCCGCTGTACCTTGGCCGCCATCCCGCAAAGCGGGACGCGCTTCGCGCGCCGATCTTATTTTTTCTTTTGAACTTTAGCAGCTACTTTTAACCGTAATGCGTTCAGGCGGATGAAGCCGGTGGCATCGTCCTGGTTGTACGCCTTCGTCGGGTCGGCTTCCATCGTCGCAATGTGCGGGTTGTAGAGGCTCACCGGACTCTTGCGGCCGGCGACCATAATGTTGCCTTTGTACAGTTTCACCCGCACGGTGCCGGTCACGTTCTTCTGGCTCTCGGTCACCAGCGCCTGCAACGCATACCGCTCCGGCGCAAACCAGTAGCCGTAATACACCAGCTCCGCGTAACGCGGAATCAGCGAGTCCCGCAAATGCATGACCTCCCGGTCCATCGTGAGGCTTTCCATCTGCCGATGCGCAAAGTGCAGGATGGCGCCG
>Ga0116110_1000330_pt1 | contig 28896 bp, 35 predicted proteins | sample June2015DPH_8_50_FD_89719 | JGI IMG/M metagenome (GOLD analysis project Ga0116110, IMG submission 89719) | Peatland microbial communities from SPRUCE experiment site at the Marcell Experimental Forest, Minnesota, USA - June2015DPH_8_40 | ecosystem: Environmental > Terrestrial > Soil > Wetlands >...
AAAGCCGTGCGGAGCAGCTTGGCCCACAGCTCGCGCTTAAGCGCGACCGCGGGCGTGTCGCCATGCGCACGGTACAAGGAGGCAAGATCGGCGAAGTCCAGCGCGTACGCGCTGCTTTGCGCACCGAGGCGACGTTCGATCTCGCCAGGTGTCGGCGTGATCGCTTCGGTCGTTGCGAGCGCGCCGTCCAACCAGACCCGAAGGCCCTCGACGTCGGGACGGAACGGATCAAGCTCGAGTGAGGAAACGGCGTCGAGGTGTTCGTCGACGAGGTGGTAGAGCTCCCACTCGGCCCCGTCGGTGAGGATGCCGACGTAGCGCCCGCCGGTCGCGGAGCATCGGTCGCTGACGTAGCCGGCCAGCTGCTCGATTGCCCGCTCGCGGACTCTGTCGTTCCGCAGGTCCTTCTTGACCTCGACGACCGTGAAGCCCACTTCGACGTCGATCCGGCATTGAGCGCCGACCGGCGCTTCGAGAAGGACTAGCTGGTCTTCGGAGATGTTCAGCCCGCCGTAGAGCAGCACGTCTCGCACGTCGGCTTGGATGTCGGCTTCGGTGCGCCCTGGGTTCCGTTCCGCGAGCCGGGTGAGGCAGTTCGAAAGATCGAAGCCGGGCACTTCCTCCCCCTCGCTGGCGCTGTGTGGAGCCGCAATCACGCTACTTGGCGAGTGTTCGGCGAGAGGGGACGGCGACTTCGAACCCCACGAGCCGAGCGATCGCCAGCCAGGTTGAGACGTGCGGTGTCCGCTTCCCCCTCCTGATGTCTCATGCCGACGCCTTCGGCCACCCGGCCGGCGCCATGATCTCCGCGAGTTTCGCGCCCTCAGCCCTGCTGCTTGCCTCTGTGTCAAGGTCGTGTTTTCAGATGGCTTGACGGCTGAGGGCCAGGTCTTCGCACACGGCGAGGGCCGATCTCGCACCTGGAGCCTGGGTTGGCTATTCGGCTTGCCGCAGGCTGCCGGAGTGCCTTCGGGGTGGTCCGGTTGCGGACAGGTGTATACTGGGGGTGAACGATTGGCAGCGGTAGATTACGGAGGTGTCCAAGGTGACACAGAAGGTTTCACTTGAGATGGCCGTCAACGACGCCATCATGGGTACTCACCAGATCAGCAATCCCCTCGAGCGGGCTCGACGGGCGGGCGATTTGATCGAGTACCTGCAGAGAGTCGTGAATAGCGACCTAGCCCCGATCAGGCGACGGGCGGTGGCCGAGGCGATTCAGTGGCCGAACATGTCGATGGCGAAGGTCGCCGTGGAACTCGGTCTGTCGAAATCGGCGGTCGCCAAGCTGGCCGCGCCGGATATCCGAAATGCAGTTGCGGACGACCTACGGGCTCGCTTGGCAAAAGGATTCAATCCACCACCGTTGCAGGGCTGAGCTGTTGCTCAGCGGCCTGCGGCCATGAGCTCATCGAAGGCGGGTCGACGCGGAGCGCTGGACACACTAAGGATGCCCGGAAGGTGGTCGGCGAACGCTACATCGGATGGCGCGACAAACATTGTGGCCAGGCGTGAAGTCGTTCGCCGCGTCGGCTGTTTGATGGGATCCGTTGGGCGATCTACGCCCGAGACGTGGAGGTCGCGCGCGGGCGAGCGCCTTTCAAAGCTGACGCGTTGCAGGTCAGAACAGGTGAAATTCATCGGGCTGCCCGTGGCGATGGGCTCCGGGCGCGCCACGGGCGCGGAGAATGTTCCCAGTGCCCACCAGGAGGCGCCAAAGGAGCTGCCCGAGTCACACATAGCGAGAGTCGCTAGCTGGGCGGCGCGGCCTCTTGCCCCCAGTTCCGCAGCCGTGCCGTAGTCGGCAGCTCTTCCTTAATCCCGCCGCTATCGCCGAAATGCCCTCCTGGTCCGCGCGGGTGATCGGCCGGGTCCCAATCTTCGCGAACTTCGCGCCCGCCCGGCAGCACGACGGTTTGAGAGCGTTTTTTGGCTGGTGGCGGGGTGATCGTGATGTCGCCCTCTTTCCATGTGAACTTGTCAGGATCGGGCTTGGGTTCGGTCTTTGCTCGATGCTCGACCTGAGCAGAGCGTGTGCTCCCCCATTCCTTGGCGATAGCGTCGGCTTTGGCCGCGTCGATCTCGATGCCTTCTGGGTCCCAAATCATTCGCATGACACTCAAGTGGCGCTCCCAAGTTCCTCGACTCGGAATAAGCACGTCGGCCACGTCTGGTGGGCGAATTCGCACCAACATATCAGGATGCGCCTCATTTGGTTCGACAAAGTACCTGATCTGGTCGGCCATCTAGTCTTCTCCAAGAACATTTAGCAGACGTTTTGCCTCTTTGTCACGTGCCCGCCTCGCCCTAGAACAAAGTGGCGGCGGTCAATGCCGTAGCGCCGCTCGGCATCGGCACCTTGGATACCCTGCTGGTCGTCGGCAGCCTGCTGAGCGGTGTCCATCGTCATGCCCAGGCTAAGCGGAGCCCGTACGCCCCGCGAGGAGCCCCTCCGGCTGTTCTCCGGTCATCGAAGGGGCCCGACCGCTGCCGAGAGGTACTTCGCGCCGTCTCGAGTGACTCCCGAGCCCAGGAAGCGGGCTCCGAGGCGATCCGACGCCGCGATGTCGGCTGCCGTGGAGGCCTGGGCGTAGAGCCCAAGTGTCATACGGGCGTCGGCGTGGCCGAGGCGGGTCTGCGCGGTCTTCATGTCGACGCCCTCGAGGACTAGCGCGGTCGCAGCCGCCCGGCGGAGATCGTGGAAGCCGACTTTGGGCAGTCCGGCCCTTTGACGAGCCGGTGCCCAGACGCGACGGCGCCAGTTGGAATAGCGAAGCGGTCCGCCGCCGGGAGCCGGGAAGACGAAGGCGTCCGTGTCCGCGCCGGAGAGCCCGAGGCGATCGAGGTGGGCGGCGAGCATGTCGGCGAGCGCCGGTGGCAGGGCGATGGTGCGCCGCCCGGCGTAGGACTTTGGCGGGCCGAGCACCGGGTGCCCGTAACGGTCACGGGTCACCGATTCCTCGACCGAGATGGTGCGTTTCAAGAGGTTGAGACGCCCGACGCGAAGCCCTGCCACCTCGCACCAGCGGAGCCCGAGGATCGCGCCGACGTAGACCATCGGGCGGTAGTCGGCATCCATCGCGTCCGCCAAGGTGGCGACCTCGTCGGGCTCGACGGTCGTCCTCCGCGTCGACTCGATCGAGGGCAGCTTCACCCCCCGACACGGCGAGCGGGCGATCCAGGAGTTGTCGTAGGCGTAGGTGAAGATGGCCCGGGCGACGCCGTAGGTGCGGCGCACGGTCCTGGGGTAGAGACCCTGGCGAACCAGTTTGGCGACGAGGCCTTGGATGTCGCCCGGCGTGACGCTGCCGATCCGGCGCGTGCCAAGCGCGGGGAGGAGGTTGACGCGGAGACAGTATTCGTCCATGGAGTAGGTGGTCGGCCGCTTGCTCGGGTTCGACGCCAACCAAAGGTCCGCCACGTCCCCGAAAAGGCGCTTCGCGTCCTGCGGGTCGATCCACGAGCCCCGGCGCAAGCTGACGCTGATAGAGGCGAGCGCGGCATCGGCATCGCCCTTCTGGTGGAAGGTGCCGCACGAGTGCCGACGCCCGAGATCGTCGTAATAGGAGGCCTGCCAGCGCCCAGAAGGGCGCTTCCGGATATGGCCGAACTGCCGCCTTATCATCATCTACCTGCGATTTTACAATTCGTGGAAATTTGCCAACAAGGCAATGGGCGCGTTCCCATCACGACCCGACCGCCTCGCGGGTGCAGGAGCGGATGTAGGCGTCAAGGTCGGCGACGTCGAAATGGAGCTTGTGGGCGACGACCGCCGAGCGGACCTGCCTGGTGCGGGCCAGCTCGCGGAGAAACCGCTCCGAGCAATGCAGGTACGCCGCGGCGTCGCTGAGCCGCACCCACGTCGATCCCGACGGCACCCCGTTCATGCCCGGCACCTACGAGTCCACTGGACCTCACGCCCAGATGGCGAGCTCCGACCCGTCCGGTAGGCGTTCGGGAGGACTGGGGAACGTGCGCGCTCGGCCAGCGAGTATTCGCTGTGCCGACCAGGCGGCAACGGCCGCGTCGAGGACGTCATCCGCTCCAGCGTCGGGGCCCGCCGGTCCGATGTCGTCGGGGAGGTCGATGCCCACCGAGCGGAGCAGGCTTCGACGTTCGCAGAAGCCGGCCCAGGTTTTCTTACTGGTGTGCATCGGGACGTTATCAGCCAGCACGGTGAAGCTGACCTCCGGATGCACCTCTCGCACCGGCGCGACGCTCTCCCCGATCCAATTTTCGACCTCCTGGATTCTGAAGCGGAGCGCGTAGGCCTGCTGGCTGATCCCTCGGTCCGTGAGCCCCTTCGAGATGGCGTTGGCCTCTGGGTAGCTCCCAGCACGGAGAGCCTCGCGAACAGGGGTCGTGAAGACGCTCGATCTCCGAGCGCCGACGAACTTGCGAGCAGCCAGGTCGGCCGCTCGGGGGCCGGCGACGGGAAGGCCGATCGGGATGTCGATCGCGACGAGGTCGATATCGCCGATCGCCCCAGCCAGTTCGGCGATGGTCGGCGCCGCGGTGACCGTGACTCCGCCTCGGTCGTCGAGGCGGACGCCCACCCAGCCCCTGGCCGTCGCGTCGACACCGAGGACTGCCACGACAACCTGTCTATCCCATTTCGGGATGTGGGACGCGCCAGGACCACCGTCATGGAGTGCTGAGAAAGTCGATCCACTCGTCGAGGCAGCGAGAGCTGACGGCCCTGTTGCGATCGCTTCGCGCAGAGGCCGGTTTGAATCAGACGGAACTCGCCGGGCGGCTCGGCAAACCGCAGTCGTTCGTGAGCAAGTACGAAGCGGGGGAGCGCCGGCTCGACGACGTCGAGCTGGAGCAAGTCTGCGCCGCCCTCGGCCTCTCCCTGGGTGAGTTCGTCAAGCGGTACGAGGGGCGTTCCTAGCCGGAATTCGCGGGCGGGCCTGCCGACACTTTGGGCGATGCCGAGCTCATGCTGCGTCGGCGTGGTGCGCCGCGGCGACCTCCTTGTGGCAGTGCGCCATGAGGTATAGGGGGGCAGGGCCAGGTCCATGGGGTGCACGGGCCCTTCGGCGGCCGAAACGCGGGACGCGGCGCGCAGACCCGAGGCGGTTCTTTCCGCGGGGTGGGGTTGCCAAGGGGTGGGGGGATCAGGGGGGCTCTCCCCGCTCGGCTCGGCGCGGCGCTGGATCGCGGCGGACGCGCTTTGTTGGTCGGACTCGACAACGCCGTCGAGCGACCCCCCACAATCCCCCATAGGTGACTCGAGTACCAGCTCAGAGGGCATGACAACGTGGGGGGTCATCATCGTGAGATCCCCCATTCGATCCCCCACGGCGCCGTGAAAACCCCGTACTCGGGGAGGACGTGAGGTATCCACGCGCCCCCGGGGGCCCCCAGGTACGCCCGGGGACTGTGAGGCGCGTGGGGGGGTTGGGAGCGTCGTTTCATGAGAGCGCGTGTTGCTCCCAACCGGTGGCAAGTCGCCAGCGGCGCTGGTTGTGGAACAGCTTGGGGGACTTCTCGATGCGGACCTCGGTGCCGTCTTCAAGAGTGAAAATGCGGTCCCTGATCCTGTCGAGGTGGAGCGCGAGCGCATGTCTGCGCGCGCTGTCGTTACCTGATCCAAGGTCAAGCGGGCAGTCGTCGTCGCCGCTCGCCTCCGCGTAGATCTTGCCGATCGTCGTCCATTCGTTGTGGTACTTCCCGTACCAGCGCGCGACGAGCCATCGGTTGGCCGCCCCCTCGGCATCCGCTTCTTCATAGAGATCGTCGAGGTTCTCGAGGAAGCCGGGAACGCGGAGCACCTCGAGCAGGCCGCCCATCACGGCAGCCCATTGCGTGTAGGAACCGAGTGGCACCCTGCCTATCGGCCGACCGCGATCGATCCAGGCCCGCACGGCGCAAAGGGCCGCCGAGACGAGCTCGCTTCGGTGTTCAAAAGCCCACCGAGGCAATTCGTGCGTGAACTCGGTCCGCTTCCAGGGTCGTTCTCGCCTGGCGTCCAGGCGTACTAGGACCGTGCGCCGCGCCATGTCCGTCGACAGCTGCAAGTTGTTGGCTGTCGCGACGAAGATCATCCGGATCGGCCACTGGCCGTACTCGTTGCCGCCGAGGATGCGATCTCCCCAAACTGGTTGCGTGAGCGCTGCGGCGAGCACCGGCGACCGCAGTGTGCCAGTGAGGTTGTCGAGCGCGAATACGCCGGTGCCGTTCTTCAGTGCCGACGTGATGCGCTTTCGCCATTCCTCCTCGTTCCGACAGTCACTCATCGACGCGAGCGATCGCCCGAGCGCGGGGATCAGGAGCACGTCGGCGAGGAGTCCCGCTCCCGTGCCAGGCGTCGGCTTGTCGAAGAGGTGCAGCGGGGTCTGGCCGGCGATGAGTTCTCGCACGAATGGCAAGAGCAGAAGCGAGATCGCGTGTGCCCGATCGGCGGGCGTCGCGAAGGGGAAGTCACATAACAGATCGTCGATCGTGTCGATCGCCTGAGCGACGTCGAGATCGCTCGGGTGCTCCGGCGGCAGCTCGACCTCGAATCCCTCCGCCGGCACGTGGTACGTGCGGGTCGCCCCGTGGTAGCCGGGGTCCACTTGCAGCTCACCATTCGGTCCGAAGATCGGCGCTTCGACGAACCGGGTGAGCACCGGAAGGGGAATATCGGGGGTGGCGAGCACCGCTGCCACGACAGGCGTGGGTGGGTCGATGCTGATCTCGTGGCGGTCGCGAATCCCGATCCAGGTCGCCGCAGACGAGAGCTCCCAGGTCATTCGTGGGCTGGTGAGCGGCTGCAAGCAAAGTTGACCGTCGTCATCGTGCTCGAGACGAACGGGGCTGCGGCCGGTACGAAAGAACCGCGGCGGGTCGTTGGCCGCGACGAGCGCGGCCCAGCCTTCTCTCGCGAGTTCGACTGAGGTCCGACCGGCCGTGTCGATGCGCGGCCCGTCGACCTCGAGCGGGCGAACCGGATGCTTGTGCTCGGTTGTCCAGATCGATTTGATGGTCCGTCGCGCCTCATCGTCGGGGAAGCCGGTCCGATCCGGGATTCCCCCGACGGCGGCCATCGCCGCTGCGACGTAGGTGTCGTGGTCGTCTCCGTAGCGGAGAGCGAGGTGTCCACAGACTTGGGCGAGCCAGCCATTCCGCCGGCCGGGCTCCGGCGGCGCGGCGAGCAGCTCCTCGAGGGTCGGCCGGACCTCTGCGTCGCCGACGAGCAGCGCCTCGAGCCAGGCGGGCAACGCCGGCTCGTCGCCCGGGCCCCACTCGTAGCGGACACCGGTCCCGTGGGGGCTCGGTGCCGCGACGATCAGCGATCCTTCGCCGGCTCGCACGTCCACGCCCGCCCCGACCCGCCTGACGCTCGGGCCGACAGTGCCGGCTCCGAGCAGGAACCGGAGGTGGACCCCTCGTCGGCCGTTGTGGACACCCGTGAGGTTCCGAGGAGCGGCAGCTATGTCCTCGGGGTGTTCGGCTTCCCAACGGGCGAGTGTCTCGAGGCCACCGTCCTTCGGGTCGAAGTCGAGGACGACACGTCCGTCGGTCCGCAGGCCGATGTTCGCGTCGGGCCACTTCTTCCACCACGCGCGGATGACGTCGGGATCCGCCGACGCGTCCTTGAGGCCATTGATCGTGCGCGGGTGTTTGCCGATGCTCTTGCAGCTCGGCTTTCTGCACGAGCAGGCGCCCGCTGGGCGGGGCGTGTGCAGCGGCAGGACGGGCCAGCCGGCGGCGGCGTAGGCAAGAGCTGCGGCGAGGAGTTCGGCTGGGGTCGGTGGGACCGCATCGTCGCGTGGGGCTGAAGCACCGGACTCACCGGGTCCGTCGGGTTGAGGATCGGGCATGTCCCCAGTATTCTCAGTGTCGGTGACTGATTTCTATACCAACTTAGGGTGCCTCAGTTGACACAGCGATGCCGGTGCGGCTATGGTCGCGGGTTCATGAAGCTGATCGAGATCCGAGAGAAGATCCTGGACACAGGCGTCGTACCTTGGCGGCGAGGGTTGTTCTTGCCGGCTCGCTTCGGGGCGACGGTCGCATCTGACCCGTTTGTGATCGTACTCGAAATCGAGGTGCGAGACAGGCGGCCGGCATGTGTCGCAGTGTCAGTACGACGTGAAGACGGTGGCCCGGTGACGACCCGCGATCTGCGGATGCTGCACCTCACCCATTACCTCGCCCTGGCTGCGGGGGCCGCCGCGATGCGCGGCGCACGCGGCGAAGGCATCGTGACCCTCGAGCCAGCGGTCGGGGAGATGATCGTGCAACGCGAAGACGTCCAGCGGCTCGGTCGGCCGCGGGTCGGTGAGGATCGTCTCCGAGAGACGGTCGAGGTGTACCTCGGCGCAGCCAGGGCACCCCGTCGGGCGGTAGAGCGATACTTCGGAGTCTCGTCAGCGACGGCGGCCCGCTACATCGCCGCCGCCCGGGCTCGGGGCTACTTGGAGAAAGTCGTGAGGTCGCACGGGGAGGGGGCACGGGCTGCCGTGGCAACTGACGCTGAAGGCGTCGGCGAGCCCGAGTAGATCCTCCGCGGTGTCTTGGAGTCAGTGGAATCGAGTCTGCTCACATCCCCCGGACGCTGTCGGCGCGGTCGATCAACCTGGGGCAGACGTCGTTGAGCGCGCACTCGCTACACCTCGGGTCGACCGGGTGACACCAGCGCCGACCAATGTCCCACGCGGGGAAGTCCAGACTCCCCGGGCGATCGGGATTAAGCGTTCGGGCGTCTGCGACCATCTCGCCGATATCGTCAGCCTCGGCCAAGCCCGTGCGCAGGAAGACCCGCCGGACGTGAACGTCGTATGCCACATCACTCCCAGCGAGATCACTCACCGGGACACCGAGGTCCCGCTCGAGGATCTCGACCGCCATCGCCGCCTTCTTCTGACCGATGCCCTCGAAGGCGAGGAGCCTCGCCTGCAGAGCGACAGCGCTCGGGCTGTCGGCCCAGATCCGGCCCGCCTCCCCCTCGTACTCGGCCACTACCCGGCGAGCCGCGTCGACGATCCACGTCGGCACGATGTTGACAAGTCGGTGAAGCATGGGCCGCTGACAGAACGCGGCAACGACGCTCTCCGGTTCATTGGCGAGTCGATACGGGTCGAGGTGTCCGAGACGGCGCCGCAGCTCCCACGGCACGGCCCAGGCGCGCTCGGCTTTGATGCCCTGGTCGCAGATGACGGCAAGGAGGAAAGCGAGCGGATTGTCGATCACGAACTGATTCGCCTCGACGTTCGGTGTGAAGCTGACCGACTGACCCGCGGGGCGCGCCGCGATCAAGGCACCGTGGTCGAGCAGTGCCGCGACGATGGCAGTGGTATCGGCCGGGCTTCGGTGAACCACGGGCCGTTGCGACGGCTCCGATTGCGGCAGCGCCGATGCTCCGGCTGGCCCACCGCCGCCCGTGGAACGGCGGAGCGCCACGCGCAGAAAGGCGTGGCGTGCCCACCCTTCGAGATTGTCCTCGGCGAGGCGAACGACCAGTGACGGGCGCACGTACGGGGCGTCGATCGCGTCCTTCTGTCGGCAGATGTCGAAACCTTCGTAGCCGGCAGGCAGATCGGTGCGCTCTCGGACGTTTCGGCCATCGGCGCCCTTGATGAGGCTGACGAGCTTCCGGGACTGCTCATAGGCGTCCTCCGCCGCGGCCTCCACGGCCGGTTTGCCGTCGAGGAACGTCACCGAGTGGGGACGCAATGAGCCGAACAGCACGAGCTTGTCAATGCCATGCCGGAGGTGATGCCGGAGTTCGCCGGCAACGATCGTCGCCTCCCAGCCGTGGTCGAAGGCCTCCGTGGAGTCCGGCCAGCGGTAGGTGAAGGAGGCGATCGGATGAATGTTCTCGAGCTGAATGTCGTCATGAGCCGTCGGGCGTCCACTGTTTGGCGGTTCTCCGTTGGCGGCGCGAAGTCGGGTCCGTTCCCCGGCCCGGCCTGCGTGTCGGCTCGGTCGGTCAAATCGGACTTCCTCGTCACCCATGCGAATCCGCCCCACTCGCCATCCGTAGTCGAGCCACCCTCGGCCTTGGGGCGAGAGATCGGTATTCCCCCACCACGGCGCATATTTCCTTGCCGATGCTGGGAGGGGTCTCCCGAGAATGTCCTCTACTTTGGCGAACGAGACTGTGATCGATTCTTCGTCGCCTTGGTTGAGTGTTTCTCCGATCCGGCGGTAGCCGGCACGGGGCCGAGCTCGTCTGCGGGTCACAGGGTTGAAAGATGACGCGGGGCGGCCCGTGTAGAAAGCGAGTTGCTGACCGCGGTTCAGACCTTCGGTTGGGTTCTCGACCGTCGCTCCCGCGGCCTTGAGCCCCGAAACGAGGCCGTTGTCCCGGTACGCGGAGCTGGCGTGAATTTCGAAGACCGTTCCAGATAGATCGCCGCAACGGCCTAGCAGAGCGCCGAGCACTTTGTTTGACCACGCCCGTCGGGTATCCGAAGGCAGATTCTTCAGAGCGACGTCATACGGCTCGATGACCTCGTCGGGATCAAGCAGGCCGTGCTTTGCGGACAGCACGAACCAGGTGTCGCAACTTAATTCGACCGCCTCCATGCGCCCGCGGAACAACGTCGACGTGTACATGTTCCGGGCGGGAGACGGGTGTGCTTGTTTGGACTTCACACACCCGACCAGGCCGATCCTCATCAGTGACATCGTATGAGATCTTCCCGACGGGTTCGCTGGATTGACTTAGTTGCTGCGGAACCGTTGCCACGAACCGCGCAAGAGCCTCACGTCTCCAGGGGGACGGGACGAGCAGGGTACCTAGCCATTCCCTTCTGCCAAAGCCGTTCGAGAATCTGCCCGTAGAGCTCGTCGACAGCCGTCGGGCAGTCGGTGCCCTCAGCGAGGAGTCGGCCCGCCCTTGGCTTGCTCTTGGGCGCCTTTTCGCTGGCGGCCTTGGCGGCCTCGGCCAGCTCAGGCAAGGACGCCACGAAGGCCTCAAAGGACTCATTGTCACCCTCCGGGTCCTTCTTTCGGTGCCACCCCGAGGCCAGCGAGAACACGCCGTACGCCCTCGCGTGCTCGACCATGTCAGTGAAGAGCTCGGGCGTCATTTCTGCTTGTTGCTTGGCCGAAATGCCCTGTTGTCGCAGGAAATCGTCCAACTCGGGGTCGTCCACGCCAGCTTCAAGTACTTGCTCGAGGATGTGCTTACGGATGTCGAAGCGGAAGGCAGCACCGTCGCAGACGACGGCCCACGGCACTCCGAAGCGTTGGAGACATGCGACGAAAGGTTGGAAATCCTGGTCTCCACCCACCGAGTAGAAGGCCACGTGGAGATCGTCGGGCGCCCCGTGACGCCGGGCAGTTTGGCTCTTGGCGAACCAGGCTGGAAGTGCCGCCAGCTCTGTTGGTCCCTCGAGGAGTACGACGCCGGCTGCGAACAACAGCCCCCTGGCGTCGGCCGACCAGGCGAGCTCCTTGACCATCGTGTCGATCCACCTCTCGTCGGAAAGATCGCTCGGACTGAGGCGGTGCGGGTGAGTAGCACCCCCCTGCAGGCTGAATCGAACGATCCTCGCAAGCTGGTCCCGCCCTTCGGAGGGCATGAGGTAGGGCGAGTGCGTAATTAGAAGGCACTGGCCGGCTCGAGAGCCGAGATAGGACCGCACAATTCGCTGCCACGGCGGGTGAAGATTCGTAGCGGGCTCGTCGAGTACCACGACGCGGTCGGGCTCGCCCACGAGCGTCTCGGCGATGGTCAGTGCCTGGTCGATGCCGGTCCCAGCGAATTGAAGGGGACGAGGTCGGGCGGCAGGAAGATCGACACCGGCTGGAAGGATTTCGATCTCTGTTGTGGTCTCGACCGTTCCGTCGGCTCCGAGCTGACGATCAGTGCGCAGTTCAAACCGACGACCGGGAGCCAGTGCCTCAAATAACGACTGCACCTCCGAATACCGCCTCTGGGCTAGCTGGTCCCCGTTCTTCAGGTCGTGAAGTCGCCCGACAAGATCCGCCTCACCACTACTAGGAGTAGTGCCAGCAAGCTGCCCGCCAGCGGGCCCGAGGTATCGCAAGGAACGGTCGAGGATCGCGGAGAGGGCAGCAGCCAGGCTGTAAGTCCGACGAAAGGGTCCCAGCGGATCGCTGTCTGGAACCGATAGTCCGATCGCGGCCACGAACTCCCGGTGAGGAGACGGTGCGAAGTTGGCATTGAGCGGCGGCATGGAGAGGTTCACGAAGCTGTTACCGGTCGGAAGGAGCATCTCCATGGAGAAGGGCCTGTCGGGCGGTAGGACCAGTCCGGGGAGGCGGTTTGCGCCTAAGCGCGTCGTCAGTAAGTCAAAACTCAGCGGACCCGCATCGGCCGATCGCTCCCGCGGTGCGATGGCATCCGCCATGTTGGACGTCGAAGCGATGTGCCACGTAAACGCCGTGTCTTCATGCTCAAAGTCGTAGGCGACGTTCCACTGCATTCCTGGAATTCCGGAATGTGAGACGACAATCGTTCCTTGAAGCAGATCGGTGATCGCCTCCGGGGTTACCTGCTCGAGGACCCATGCCTCCACGGGCCCCAGCGATTGCTCACTCACCGTCAGGCCTTGGAAGAGGTCAGACACCACCAACGCTTGAATGAAGGAGGTCATTAGCTCGGCCTCGGCGGTGCCGGTCAGCCGGATGCGCAGCTGTACGGTGCTCCGGGCGTTAGTTGGCATCCCCTCATGACGAATGCTTCTAGCGTGCTTATCCAACAGCATCGACAACGCACCTCGGTCCGGGCTGATGGCAGCCTCGAAGCGCATCGCTGCCTGCACCAGGCCAAGAGCTCGGCCCACATTCGACTTGCCAGACGCATTGGGCCCGACGATGGCCGTCAGGCCGTCGCCAGGCTCGAGATCGAAGCGATCAGCCACCATTCCGAACGAGAAGATTCCCTCGGCTGTAAGGCGCTCGATCCGCATCGAGCCGCAGCATACCTAGGGACGCGATTGACCTGCCTCGCGCGCGTAGTTTTCTAGGCCACTGATACTGCCTCGTAGTCTGCTGGAGAGCGGTAGCCGAGTCGCTTCTGGGTCTTCTCGGGGTTGTAGAGGACCTCGACGTAATCGAGGATCGCCGAGCGCAGCAGGCCCGACGGGCGACGTACGGGCATAGGCCCGATCTAGATCGCCGACGACCTCAGCCACGAGTTCATCGGCGAGCGTGTCCTCAGCTCCCATCGACCGCCCTGCGGTATGCAGCGGCCGCTGTCTCAAGCGCGCGACAAAAAGCCTCACAGGCTGCTTTCTGGGCACGGTCGAGCGAATCGCGGGCCGCCTCGAGCGCGTTGCAAAACGCTTTAGCTGCTGTGTCCGCGTTGTCGAAAGATTCATCGAAAGCGTTCATTGTGGCTTCGCAATATGCGGTGTCCGCCCCCTGCCTCCGCTGGTCGTAGGCAGCGAAAGCGTCGATCGCTGCGGCGTCGTAGGCTTTGAACGCTTCCCCGGTCGCGCTCATGGCGTCGTTGAATGCATCGACGATCGTGTCGTCGAAGACTTTGTGAGCCTCGTGATCGCTTTTTCATAGGCATCGAAGGCTTGAACTACCGCCTTGCCGTAGGCATCGTGAGCGTCACTCATCAGTTGGCGTAACGCCAAGTGGTTGGCTCCGTTCGTCATGGTCGAACCTCGGTCGGTTGGTGACATCGGGCGGCCCTGCGGGCCGCTTCTGACCGCTGGTGATAGGCCACCTGCTCGGCGGCTTGCTAGCCGTTGACAAGTGCGGGATCGACCGCACTGTAACGGAGCTCGGCTATGCATTTCCCGCGCAACCCATTGACAATCTCGGGCGCCGGCCCGCCGAGGAGGGAGATCGGGAGCCAGCCTGCCGTGGTTTAGCTCACAACTGGGGCGTACGGGCTCTGGCTCGAGTAACCGGAAGTAGTCTCGACGAACGTGGCTGTGGATAGGAAGCTTCGAGGTTCATCGGGCGAGCACCTCGTGTGTGGCGTACTCGCTCAGTTCAACTGGGCCGCCGCGTTGACTCGCGAAGGTGTCGCGCGCACCGACATCTTGGCGGTTAGTGCCGATACCGGCAGGACGGTCACCATCCAGGTAAAGACGACATGGCGTGAGGAGACGAAGACCAGCTGGTTGGCGGGCTGGCGGCTTGGAATGAAAGACAAAGACATTGTGCCGGCAGTTGCTCCGACCGAGTGGTACGTCATGGTGAAGCTGGAGGGGGAAGCACCGGCCGCAGCCAGCTATTTCGTCGTGCCGCGGGACCACGTCGCAGCGGCAGCGTGGATCGCGCACCAGAACTGGCTGACCGATCCTGAGGCTGCGCCTGGCACCCGTAACGCCACGCAGGCGCAGGCAGTAGTGAAAGAAACGGTGTTCGCTGACTACAAGGACCGGTGGGACCTCCTCGGCACTGCAACCGACGCGATCCCCGTGCTGCTCCCGCCGTGGTGCAAGAAGCAATGCAAGCTGCCCCGAGTGGGTCTTCCGCCGGACCACCCGTGGTCGAATCAGTTGCCTGCAACGGGTAACTGGCGAACTCCTGATCGATTGGACTCGCCAAGGCGTTGTGACCACGCTCACACCCAGGCCCGGCCGGAGCCCTAAGCCATCCCCGGCGTCGCTAAGAAAGGCAGGACCCGCTCAAGGAGCAGCCTTGGGCCAAGCTCGTGATCTCTGGTGAGCAGCGCCTCCCTTAGCCCGCGACGAAAACTCAAATCTGGGTGATGCTGATCGCCGGCAGCGTGAGACGCTCTTGAGAGCGCTGATCGACGTCGGACTAGCAATGACGGACCTCCACTCACTGACCGGGAATCGCAATTGCGCGCCGTCCCTCACGTCGGGTACGACATGACCACTTCTTTCAGCACGGCGACGTCGCTCGACTTCGGAGGCGTGGCGCCACCGGCGTGCTTCTCCGCCACAATCCGCAGCGATTCTCGCTGGAAGACGGTGACCGTACGATCGCGGACTTGTCCCAGCGCGTCCCCGCTGCGCACGCTCCAGCGTCGTTGCGCAATGAAATGTAGGCGCGGGAGAACACTCGACCACGCGGAGCCAAATGCGAACACAGGCGCTGCCGGCATGCGCTCCAACGGGCGCAGAACGTGCTCGGAGATCTGCTCCAATGCCTCGCGGCCGGGTTTGAAGGCTCCAGCACTGAAACGACGTGAGTGCCACGGGTAGAGCTCGACGAGCAAGCAGCTGTCCCCATCGAGGTGGGCATCACCCACCCAGTCACGCGCGAACCGGAAGCGTGAAAGGTAGAAGGTGTTTCCCGGACTGACCCAGCGGGTCCAGTCGGGAAAGTGTCGTGCCCAACGTGAGTAGGCGTCCTCATGGCGGATCTCTTGGGCAAAGACTCCGTTTCGAGATTGGAGGTCGGGAAGTAACTGGCGCTGGTGCCACAATTCGCGGCCGAGAAATGCCTGGCCGGGATTCAGAGCGAGAAAGACCACAGCGGGCCTTCGGCTGTCACCGAACCATGGTTCAGGTAGTGCTTCCAGAACCGGAGCGGCGTCGCCCCGACCACCATTTGCTCGCGACCAAGCCTCGAGGCAGCCTGGGACACTCGAGCCGCCTTCGAGCCACGAATCGATGTGTGGGTCCCAGACGCCCAACCCGACACTCGGCACGCGCCAGACCGTAGCTGGACAGATCGGATTACGGATTCAGGCTGAGCTGAAGTCTGTTTAAACTGCACGTCGAGTCACGACGAACCGCACAGCGGGCGCGCAAGGACAGCATTCCGGTGCCGGAGAGTTGCAAAGGGGCGATCAGGCCGGGCAGGGCGCGAGGAGGAAGTCAGGAAGGTGCTGCCGGCGGCGGTTCCGGCTGTCCTGGTGCCGACTGCTTACCGGCGAGCGAGAGGTAGCGCTCAAGTGCGGCTTTCGGCACGAGGATCCGTCGTCCGATACGCATCGACGGTACCTCGCCACGATGTACTGCCTTGTACTCAACAACAGCGCCACGGTCTAGGTTTGGAGCAATGGCGATGCGACCCATGCCCTTCCGAGGCCCGCCGCCTTCGAGACAGGCCGAGGTACTCGGTCAGGCGTCAACGTATGACGCCGCTGTCTGGCAAGCGGCCGTTCCTCAGCCGACCTACTGTTGGCCGGCAACGCTCGACACGCTGCCCGTCTGGCAGCCACGCCGGAGGCCGCCCCGAAATTCGCCGCCACGGACCTGGCGAGTCATTGCACGGTCGGATGCGTTCTCCTTGGCATCCGGAGCGAACAGCCCTCAGGGGGCAATCCATGCGTTTGTCGGAGCCGCCGTCTGGGGTGTCGGATGGCGGGGACAAGGCCGTGAACGATGCTTAATGGCACTGCGTGGCCCTGCTGATCTTGTCGGGATGGGGACTTTGGGAAAGAAGCTGGCTGATGCAGTCGCGATTGCCAAGACGCAGTCGCCGGTGGACGCCTATGCGGCCCTTTATGGCACCGGACCTGGCGAGGGCACTCTCCGGATCGACCAACTTGGGCCGTCCTACGGCACCAAGGTCCTCTACTTCGCGGCCTACGACCAACTGCAAGGCGCTGGCGAAGTACCTCCGCTGATCCTGGACTCCAATGTGGCGACGGCACTCCACTGGCTTGGGTGCGCCAACTGGCCCAGCCCCGGATGGGACAACTGGTCCACCACCCAGTACGCCGATTACCTCGACATCGCTGCGAGCTGGGCCAGGCAGTGGAACACGCAGCCCGACGTCATCGAGCGCGTCTTGTTCGACATTGGGAAGTCACAGAGGCTTGCGATCCAGGCTCTCACCTGAAGCCCAAGGCTGCCGACTATCACGCTTCCTACGTCGAGCCGAGCAGCTTCTCCAGAGCGACCTTGGGGATGAGGATGCGCCGCCCGATCCGAATGCACGGGATGTCGCCACGGGCGACACACTCGTAGGCGAAGGCACGAGAGATGCCAAGTGCCATCGCCGCCTCCTCGACGGTGAGGGTGAGGCGCTGGACCGGCTTGTCCGGGATCGTCTCGCCGCCTAACGGCGCTCGACGTGGAAGTCGAGCCACTGGGCGACGCGCCCTCGCTGTAGCGGTCCACGAGGTCTCTGAGAGCATCGTCCGCGGCACGGGCGTCCCCGTGGAAGGTTCCAGAGATCTGGCGGGGGTTGCTCGTCTCGGAATTCCTGCCGAGTAGACCCGCAGTTCCCGGATGCTGTCCTTGCGCTTGCGCTTCGTCCCACCCACGGCACCGACGGTAGTCACACTGTGATGAAAAATTGATGACAAATCGTGCGTGGGACCCCGTGAGGTGGTTTTCCGCTCGGCGAGCGAAATCCCCTCTGACATGGGGATTTATAGATGGTGGCGGGGGCAGGATTTGAACCTGCGACCTTCGGGTTATGAGCCCGACGAGCTACCAGACTGCTCCACCCCGCGTCGCTCTAACTCGGCAATTCTACCATCGCTGTTTGCGGTAACCACCAGGCGCAGCGGCCGTAATTGCCCGCGACGACAACGCGACAACGAACATCCGGGGCACGTACGACACGCAGAGGCCGCAGCCGCCATGGACCCAGTCAGTGGTCCAGATCGACCAAGTTCACGGAGGACGGTCACCATCCCCGTGGCGGGTCACGGCAACTGCCAGGTCATGAGACCGGTCCAATCCATCCAAGATCTCGTAGGGGAGTATGCTGGTAGAGTGAGATTCACCCTAAGGGTGAACCGTAACTCGGCCATGTGCTATGGTGTGCATCACCCGAAAGGTGAAGACCGGGGTACATGCTTGTCGAGTTCGAGGACGACGATCTACGGAGGCTCTACGAGGAAGCGGGTTTCCGCCTGCCCGGCTTCAGCCCGGAGCTTGCTAGGGCCTTCCGCAAGCTGGTCTCCTTTGCTCAACAGGCACCGGACGCGCGGGACCTTCGGAATATGAAGTCGCTCCATTTCGAAAAGCTGAAAGGCAAGAGAGCTGGAACATATTCGATGCAGTTGAACAAGAAGGACAGGTTGGTGTTCCGTTTGAAGGACACGAGCGAAGGGAAGTCGGTCGTCGTCGTCGAGGTCGGCGACTACCACTGATGAAAGGAGGGCATGATGACCAAGGTTCTTGTTTCAGCTGAATCATTCCCTCCCGGCGAGTATCTGCGCGACGAGCTGGAGGAGCGGGGCTGGACAGGTAAGGAGTTCGCCGAGATTCTTGGGCGTCCAGTACAGGCGGTTTCCGAAATCCTGAACGGCCGGAAACAGATTCTCCCGGACACGGCGATCGCGCTCGCCGAGGCACTTGGGACGAGCGCGGAACTGTGGGTCAATCTGCAGACGGCCTTCGATCTCAGTGAGGCGAAGTGCCGGCGGCCCGCGAAGACCGAAGTGACACGTCGTGCCCGCTTGCGATCGTTGGTTCCGGTAGCGGAACTGCGAAAGCGCGGATGGTTGCCCGACACGAACGATGTTGACCGATTGGAGAAGGCGGCGCTGAAGCTGCTCGGGACGAACGGCCTGGAAGATGTTCCGCCATTTGCGCTTGCCGCCCGTCGCTCTAATCTCGGTGTCGCGTTTACGTCCCAGCAGATCGCCTGGCTCGCTCAGTTTCGCCAGCTCGCCAGTAGATGCAAGGTTCCCCCGTTTGATGCGAACAAGGCATCGGTTCTTGCTGCGGACTTGGTTCATCGGATCCACGATCCGACGGAACTCGGTCAGCTCGAGGACTGGCTTGCCGAATGTGGTGTCGTGCTCGTCACCCTCCTGCCGCTCAAGTCGAGCAAGTTGGATGGCGCGGCGATGATGCTCGACGATGCGACACCGGCGATTGGTCTCACGAGTAGAGGCGACCGATTGGACGGGTACATCTTCACCTTGCTCCACGAACTTGCCCACCTTCTTCTCGGGCACCTCGGCTCCCAGGGCGCCCGTGCCGACGAGGACCTCATCAGCTCGACCGAGGTCACCGGTCAGGAGGCTGAAGCCAACCAGCAAGCTTCGCAATGGATCTTCCCGGAAGACCCTGACGTTCCGGAGGGGCGTCCACCGATGAGCACCGTGCTGCAGATAGCGGGTCGATGCCGTGTGCATCCGAGTCTTGTAATCGGCCGTGTGCAATGGCAGCGTGAGGACTGGGGCTATCTGCGTCGCTCCATTCCGCGCGTTCGTCCATACATCAAAGTCGCAAGCTGAGATTCCAATGATTCGACTTACAACATCACTTGCCGTCACACTCCGCGGCACGTACTCCTTCTATGTCCCCGCCAACAGAGCGGACCGGATTCTTGCATGCTCTGAAATCGCCGACGCGGTCGTCGTGAGTGGCGCGGCCGGTCCTCAGACTGTGCGAAGGCTCCGTGCCGAGGGATGGCAGGGTGCCGCGCTCTTCGACCGGGCTGCGTACGTCGGCGCGGTTGACACCCTGGACATCGATGGGTGGTTCGACGAGCAGCGGAACGCGGGCGCCGACCGATTGCTCACACCGGGTTGCTTCGTCGGATCGGGGTCAGGCCATGCACCTTTTGCAGTTCAGATCGAAGCCGAAGCGAGCGTCGCTCGGGAGTACGGCGCAGCGTGCGTTCTCGCCATCGACTACCGCTGGCTGACGAATCCTGCCCAGCATGACGAGATGCTTCGAGAGTTCGAGACGATTGGTCTGCCCGTGGCGCTTGTGCTCGCCGATCGAGCGGATCCTCTCGGCCATCCTGGCGCGGTCGATGCGCTAGTCGCGCTGACTAGGAGGATCGACCAGCTAAGTGTGCTGCGGGTCGATCACGGGGGAATCGGAGCACTTGCTTTTGACGCCGCGCACGCGTCGATTGGTCTTTCGACGACCTATAGGCACGCCGTTCCACCCGATGTTACGGCGCAGGCCATCCCTCACGACCAAACTGCTCGCGTATTCGTGTTGGATCTCATGGACTGGTTCGCGGGCAGCACAATTGGCGGGTGGTCGACGGTTCGCGTGGCTGATCGCTGCAAGTATTCGTGCTGCCAGGGGCAGAGAATCGATCGCTTCCTCGACGTGCGCCGCAAGTCCGAGGCCGACATCCACAACCGAACGGTCCTCGCTGTGCTTGCCGAGGAGATCTTGTCGATCCCGGATCCAGCCGATCGCCGCCGAGCGTTCGGAAGACGGTGCTTCGCCGCGGTCGAGCACTACGGGATCATGGGCGGCCTGACGAGTGAGATCAAGCCGAAGTTCCAACTCCAGCAGTGGGCGCAGTACGCGTGAGCCAATTCCGGTAGGCAAGCTCCGCCTGCCACCAGCGAAAGACGTTTGGCAGTCCGCGCATGACCGGTCCCGGAGCGATTAACTCGTTTAGCGAGTCGTCATTCGCCGAAAAGACACCAATTCCCAGACGACGAGCGCGCTCCAACGTCGAAGTGATCCGGTAATCGGAGCTTCCTGAAGGATTCATCCAAACAGCTACTCTCTTCGTCGTAGGAGGGAAGGCGGCAGCGCGCTGCACCGCTCGCGAAACTGATTCGCTGGTTACAGCGATCGAACGAATGATCCCGGCGGGCTGATACCGGCGGACGAAGCCCACGGCCGATCTGTCTACCCATCCGAAGCCTGCTCGGTCCAAGGTCTCGCAATCGAGAGTGCTCAGTGTTTCTCGGGCTATTTCGAACCCATATGGAATCTCCCAAAGAGCGTGCAGCAGGCCTGTGGACGTCAAAGAGCTAATTTCGAGCATCTGACGGCGGCGATGCTCCGCCCAATCGAGATCCAGAGCGACCCAATAAGCGCGTCCATCCACGTGGAGCGAAGTATGCGCGAGCCGCTCGCCAGGATGCTTGAACGCGGCGAAAGCTTGATAGGCGTCATGTGCGGCGTGTTCCGCAACCGAGCGCTTCACGACAATCCCCTGTGTGCGGCGAAAGGCCGGGGACCCCGAGGGCGCTTCACTCTGAATCCGGCCGATGTCTGTTGGACCTCCCGGCGATAGCGACGGATGAGTACGCCAAGCGCGTCGCCATCGGTCGGAGCGTTCCAAATCAGCGCACCCACCACATCAGATCGCGAGCACCGGCTGCCTTCGCGTCGGACCGACGTGAGCAGATTCTCGAGGTGGTCGTCGGCCACTTCGGGGAGCAGGAACTGCAGTCGCTGGGGCACCGGCTGGAATCTAGTGGGGACTGGTTCATGAATCAATCATGAATATCTAACCAGCTTGCGCTGCTCCTAGGGCGCTAGAAGCTCGATCAGGCCGCTGAGCTTGTTCTCGTCAACGCGATGGGAGATCGTCGACCATCGCCATCGCCATCGCCATCGCACTCGCAGGGCCCCCGTCCCGGCGCGCTCCTTCGGCCGAGCTGGGTTCGACAAGGTGGAGGGTGTTCCAACTCCGCAGCGAGCGTTGATTCAGGAGATATGGAAAATGGCTTCTATGAGCATGGCAATGAAGTCGATGTCCGCCAGAGCTTGCGAGTATTTCATGCCGTTTCGCTTTGGACCTCGCGATCGTTCCATTCTGGCGTAGTCGCCCTCATGAACTATCTGGTTACGCCGACTAACGATTGCATCGAGCTCCTTTTTCAGAGCTGCTGCGGTCATCGGTGGTTCCATGGCGCGCGCGATCTCATCCCACTTTCCAGGTCGTCCAGCCATCGCAAGAGCGTGGGCGACAGCGTCGAACCGTTGGTACGTTTCCCGCAGAAGGCGATCTCGCAGCTGGCGCTTTACGCCCACGCGTGGACGTGAGTTATGTGGTTGCCTCCGCGCTGCTTTCGCCGTCTCATCGGCTTGGGTGAGGAGAACCTCAAAAGGAATGGTCAGCGACGCGAGTCCACCTGGTAGTTCCTTGTGCGAAAAGCATCGCTCCAAGACAAGACGATGCATGTACGTGTCCAAGGCGGAAACGGCCATCACGATGCTCAGCCGTCGCATGTCTCCCTGAACTGAGGTTGGAATCGCCCGCTGTCGTGATTCCTCGAGGACGGCTCGAGACCGTTGAATCGCGTGGACAGCGGCGGCGTGCGGCGGGAACGACAATTGGGCCCCTAGAGCCGGTAGTCAGTCGGCACTTCAGCGATCAACAGACCATTCGCGGCAGCTCGAAGTTGCATTCCATAGTCCGCCGTCACGATCAGCGTTGGTCGCTGCGTAAACTGCTGAAGCTCCTGCGCGGTCTCGAGTATTTCAGTGTCGGCGCTCACGACTTCATCACGTCGTCCAGCCGGAACAAACGCTTCGATAGTCGCGTGCTCGCTGAGTTGGCCCCGCGGTCCACTGGGATCGGTGAAGTGGTCACGCAGCAGTCGTATGCCAGCTCGAGCACGATCGCAGATCTCAGCGTTGCGATCCCGACGGCGCGCGTCCAGCTCCTCGATGACTCGAAGCGGCACGATCACCCGCACCGATCCCGCGGCCACGAACCCCCACTCGAAGTCCGAGAGTGGTCGACAGTGGAGGAAAACGTTGGTATCGAGAACCGCGAACGTTGCCGTCGGGTCACCCGCGAGTTGCTCCACTCTTTCGCCAAGGTCGTCAGCCACCGCGGTCAGGCGGTCGAACTGCCATGTCGCTTCTTGGATCACCGTCTCGTATAGACGGGGTGAGGTCGAGCCCTGCGCGCGAATCTGCCAATACCGAGTCGAGTACAGCTCGTCCAAGTCGGGCTCGACGAAGTAGTTGCGGATAAGTCGTTCAAGCTCATGAGCCCATGCCAGGTATGCATTTATGAGGTGATCGTCACGAAGAACGGACAGGGGTCCATTTTGCGCACCGCGACCGGCGGTTTCTCGGAGTTGTTTGGCTGCCTGAGCTGGATCGGCGAGGGGATTCAGCCGCATCTAGATGTAGGCCAGCCTGCTATTCGCTCTCATGCCCGCCACCTCCAAGGACAATCTCAGCACGCCCGTAGCCTGTCGCGCCGACACCTGGCTTGGCTGAGCAAGAACACCTCAGGGGGGCCGCCCCTTCGCTGCCGGTTCCGTGGGGCATTTCCTGGGCGAGCCGGTCGGGTGTCTTGACTCGCATGGATTGATCCTCTGCTGCGGGCGCGTCACGGGCGCGAACGGGCGCGTCTGAAATTCCCCTTCCTGCCGCGTCCTGCCGCGTGCTGCCGCATGCTGCCGCAAGCGAGAAGCAGTGAATTCGCGTAAGTCCTGTTCACAGGGTTATGGCGATCCATTTTCGCAACGTGGAAGTCGGCGGTTCGAGTCCGCTCACCTCCACCAAAGAACCCCAGGTCAGAGGCTATTCGGGAAGCCTGCGGCACCCTCGAAAAATGGCTCGGGCGCGCGGCGCATCAACTGAGATCCCCCCGAGGGTGGCTTCGGCGCTTTGTCGAAGGCCGTGGATACCACACGAACGGTGCCTCAGTACGGCACTTCTGCAACACGTCTGACCACTGAGCGGGCGCACGTTATCGGCGACCTTTGTCAACTCCGATCGCCGATTCAGTCGCGGCCAGCCCACCGGCTGGGGCGCTCTTGGCGGAACGTTCTGTGCTCTCAGACCCTGTGTGGGGAAGCTCATCACCAATTCGTCTCCTGCAACGAAGGGGATACTTGCCGTACGTTGGGTGCGGCTGGCGCGGCGCTGACTGATTGATCTGTGCTTGTTGCTTGAGCTGATAGCAGGATGCTCGCAAGTCATTCAACTGCGTATTGCCAACGGATAAGCAGTCGTGTTGAGACGCGCCGACGTCTTCGTTCAATGCTCATTGTGGGACTGCCACCGAGTCGGCCATGATGACGATGTGTCGTCCGGGTCCGTGTTCGTGGAGCTCGTCGTGTTCGTTGTCGCGTCCGCGGCCACCTGGGTCGCCGGTGTCGAGCTTTCGAAATCAACAGATGAACTTGATCGGCGGCTCCGAATTGGGGACGCGCTCGGTGGAATGGTGCTGCTTGCCATCGCCGGAAGCTTGCCGGAGTTGGCGGTCACTATCTCAGCGGCGGAGTCGGGCCACCTCGGCTTGGCAGCCGGAAACCTAATCGGCGGCATAGCTACGGCAACGATGGTGCTGGTGGTGTGTGATCTTTTTGCTGCCAGACCGCTGACATATCTCGTCGGGTCGCTCGTACCAGTCCTCGAAGGCTTGCTTGTGGTGCTCACGGTGTCGGTTGTGATTATGGGCGCTTTGTTGCCGGCGTCAGTGAAGATCGCTGGGCGAATCAGTCCAGCGTCACTCGTGATCGTGGTCGTCTGGATCGGCGGAGTGTGGGCGCTGAATCGGACGCGGTCGCATCCAAAGTGGAAGGTGATAATGGCGGGCAGTCAGCCCGGGCGACCTCATCGTCGCGAGCGCCATCCGGTCGCCGACGCTGCGCGTGCAAAGCATTCGACGATGCGCGTTGTAACCCTGTTCGGCATCTCAGCGGCGGTGACTCTGTTGGCCGGTGTAGCTCTCGAAATCAGCGGTAATGATTTGGCAAACCGGGCCGGCATTAATGGAGTCGTCTTTGGCGCAACCGTGCTGGCGATGGCGACGGCGCTACCGGAGATAAGTTCGGGCATCGAAGCCGTGCGTCTGGGTGACCATCAACTCGCGATTGGCGATGTATTTGGTGGCAATGCGTTTCAGCTATGTCTGTTCTTGGTGGCAGACCTAGTGGCGGCGAAACCCGTACTGCCGACAGCAGGAGCGGCGAATGGATGGTTGGCTGGACTTAGCTTGGCGTTGACAGCGGTGTACATCGGCGGTGTCATCGTTCGTCCTTCACGACCCCATCGGCTGGGACCGGATTCTTGCTTGGCAATTCTGATCTACGTCGTGGGAATCGTAGGGCTCCTCCAGATTGCCAAGTGACCGTAGCTGCGTCATTGGTGGGCGGATCGGTCGCACGTTTGCGACGGCATGAACGGTCGTGCTTTCCACGCGCATCCCATAATGTTCAGCTAAGTGGCTGCTCTGTATCTCTAAACGCCGGTTCGGTGCGGCAGTACGGCACCTCGGGGCGAGCCCGGCCGGGTTACGCGGGCGCGCGTTCTGGGACAGCCACACGGACGCGTAACAGCGATTCCGGCGCGGCCAAGTCGGGCTCCGGAGGCAGTTCGGCAGAACAATCTATGCGGTCCCGAGGTGGTTTTGACCTCCGCGCCTGAATGGCTTGGCCCGATGTCCGGAGCACTCCACGTGGGACCAGAAGATGGTGTTCCCTCGGCGACGTGGAGGATCAGCCCGGCGCCTCGTCACGCCAAGGTTGGTGGCCGTACTGGTCGAGGTGGACGACCGTGCCGATCGGTTTGCGAGCCTTGCGGCCGTAGTGGCCCTTGGGCCAGCCGAGGGTCACGATGCAGCACGGCTCCACGCTCAAGGGCAGCTTGAGGATCCTGCGAGCCACGGTGTTGGACCACAGCGGCATGGTGATGAGCGCACCGCCGAGGCCGACGGACCTCGCTGCCAAGAGGAGGTTCTGGACGCTGGGGTACACCGACCCGTAGTGGCTCGACGCGACGAACGGAGGGTTGGGGACAAAGGGCACTCGGGCACCGCCTCGCAGGCAGCACACGACAAGAACTGGGATCTCCTCGAAGTGCTCGACCTGCCAATGGACCGACTTCCGGATCTTGGTCGTCTGCTCGTCGGTCTTGATCAGCCGACCAAGCCCGCCGTACAGCCTCCATATCCGCCGGTACTGCGCTGCGAGCGATGCCTTCACGGCGCGATCCTTCACGACCACGAACTCCCAGCTCTGGCCGTTCGAGGCAGTCGGCGCTTCCAGGGCCAACTCCAAACATCGCAGCACGAGGCGGTCGTCGACCGGGTCGGTTAGGACCCGGCGGACCGCCCGCTGGGTGAGCATTGCTTCGGCCAGCGGCAAAGCCAGGCGGGCCTCGACCTCGCCGGGATCGCTGGTTGGAGCGAGAGTGTCGTCCATGCCAGAGTTTGGCTGGTCTGCGGGTACCTATCCACTCGATTCCCTAAGCGGTCGGGGATGGACGCGAACAGATCGGCGCTCCGAAAGCCGGTCCGCCCCGGTAGGGGCCCACGCCAGATCGACAGCTCAAGAGCGGCATTTCCGGGGCAAGTCGGTGGAGTGTCTTGACTCGGATGGATTGACCCTCCGCTGCGGGCGCGTCACGGGCGCGAACGGGCGCGTCTGAAATTCCGCATCCTGCCGTGTGCTGCCGCGTGCTGCCGCAAGCGAGAAGCGGTGAATTCGCGTAAGTCCTGTTCACAAGGTTGCGACGATCCATTTTCGCAACGTGGAAGTCGGCGGTTCGAGTCGGCTCACCTCCACCAGAGAATTCCCAGCTCAGGGGCTATGGCGACCGCAGGGTTGGTGTCCCAGTACGGCACATGAGGGATACCCGGAAGCGCAACGACGAGCGCGCGTTTCGGGATACTCACAATCGGCAGACTCTTGTGCATAAGGTTCCTGCCGAGTACGCCCCTTGAGGAGGAGCGGATCATGTCCTGAGCTGACCTTGCTGTCGAGCCGGGAGGTCGGTTCAACCCGGCGTGCCTAATACGTGCCTAATAGGTGACGGGCGGCGTCGTGCCGATGAAGCCTTCACCGCGAGCCTCGGGGGTGCCTGCATAGAGCTTGGCTAGGAGGTCCGCCAACTGGCGCTGCTCCTTCGCTGTCAACGCTGCCAGGAATTTGCTGTCAAACTCCTCGACCGAAGACATGATCTGGTCGAGAGCCGCACGCCCGTCCTCCGTGATCGTCAAGGCATAGCGTCGCCGGTCAGTGCGGTCTCGAGAGCGTTTCACGTATAGCAATTCCTCGAGCCAATCGATCAAGTCAACCATGTTGCCGCTATCAACCCCGAGCGAACGGCACAACTCCTGCTGTGACGAAACGCCCGACTCCCTTAGCGCCGTCAGTACCAAGAAGTGCAACGGTCGTAGCTGACAGACCGCGAGCACGTTCTTGAAGCCTGCCTGAACGGACGTGCCAACCCGAGACAGTAGAAATCCTGGCCTTCTCGCGAGGCCTCGCCCTGCGTTCTCCGCTCGCATCCCATAATGCTACCTAGTACAGTGACTGTCATAGACAGCGAATCGGACCGGATCGCCTCGCCGCCAAGGGCACGCCGACGGTGGCTGCTCGGTCTCGAGCCCGTCTTCGAGGGCGGGTGGTTACACAAGGGCGCTCGCGCTCGGTCCTGGGATGTCGAAGAAACGCTCGTCGCAATCGCGCTGTTGGGCGACGTCGTCGTCGACCTCGGAAGGACGTGGAGCCTGCCGGCGTTCGTTGAACTTCGTGCCTACGCGCTGCTGCGCGACATCGAGGTCGTCATCCCGCAAGGGACCGCAGTCGAGTTGACCGGCCGAGCGCTCGCCAACCATGTGAGCTCCAATGTGCCAGACGTTCCCGAGGACCATCGAACGTGCGTCGTGCGCGTCGTCAGCCACGCATTTCGAGGCGACGTGTTGGTACGCACAGCCACCGAGGACTCGGCTCCAACGTCAATCGAAGGCAAGTGAGCGAACTGCTCACTCGCCCGAAAGTAAGACGGGCGAAGAGCCAGATCGTGCTCCGCCACCTCACCAAAAACTATGCCTCGACACTCGCTGTCGACGATCTCAGCTTCGAGGTCAACTGCCCGAGAATGCGAGCCGACGAACTACGGCGAGGGTGCCACTGATCGCCGGGTAGGTGTACGAAACGCCAGGCGTTCCGCTCGAGCTACCGGTCCGACACCTGAACCTCGAATCCGCTTCGATTCGGAGGCAGACGCCATGCATGACGCCGGCACAGTGCGCCCCTGGGCTCGGGACGGCGCGGGCGCGGTCGGGTAGGGGCACCGCGTTGTCAATCCCTCGGCGCGGCGATCAGCAGCTCCCTGACGCGGTCGGCTACGCGGGCGAGCTCCTTTTCGGGCACTTCGGGGAAGTCTTTGCTCACGATGGCGACGCCACCGGAGGGAAGCGGTCGCTTCTCGAACTCACCCCGCAGGATCGACTCGTTCAGGGCGTCGCCGGCGACGTGGGGGGCAAGGTGTACGTGGAGGTGCGGGATCCCTCCCCCAAAGATGTACACGTACACCAGTTCTGCGCTCGTCGCCTCCTTCAGCGCCGCGGCGCAACGCGCGAGCACCGGTCCGAAGGTGGCCGACTCCTCGCCGTCGAGCTCGTGCACGTACCGGATGTGCCGCAGGGGCTCAAGGTAGGAGAAGCCGGGGGTCGGATCACCCGGGCCCATGCTCGTGGTGAGCCTCCAGAGAGAGTCCCGCCAGACCTCGACCCTCCCGAAGTCGGCATCGACCGCGGGAACGTTACAGAGTGCACAATCCACGTCGGTCACGGCGCTGGATCATAGTGACGCCATGCGGGCGACCTCTTCGCGCTTCTTCGCGCTGAGTGACCGTCCCCTACCGCTCACCGCGTGACGGGACTCCTCTGCCCCGAAACGCCGGATCTGTGCGGCAGACCAGGCGGCTGAGTTGAGTGTCGCGACGGGGATGAATTGCCCTCTCGGCTCCGGGCGCTCGACGGGCGCGGACGGGCGCGTCTGAACTACCGCATCCTGCCGCAAGCGAGAAGTGGTGAATTCGCGTAAGTCCTGTTCGCATGGTTGCGGCGATCCATTTTCGCAACGTGGAAGTCGGCGGTTCGAGTCCGCTCACCTCCACCAAAAGAAGCCCAGGTCAGAGGCTATTCGGGAAGCCTGTGGCACCCTCAAACGATGGCTCGGGCGCGCCACGGGCGCGTAGCGCGTCGAGACGGTGCTGCCAGGTCGCGTTACATGCCTCGGACGCTGTCGTCTCGATCGATCATTTGGGGCAGACGTTGTTAAGCGCGCAGTCGCCACAGCTCGGGTGTCCGCGACGGCGTGCCCAACCAGCCCACCGGGACCGTGGCCCAGGTACCAGCCACCAAGTAGCTTCTGACCATCGCGCTACCGTTTTCGATCGGTACGCGGTACTTGATTGGGCCGGTGTCTACAAGGCCCTAAGGCACCATGCAGGGGGAAGCGGTGGCCGGTATCAAGGTCGTGACTGACAGCATGAGCGACATCCCGAGTGATCTCCTCGTTGCATTCGACATCGACGTGGTGCCACTTGACGTTCGACTCGGCACCGAGGATCTCACCAGGGCCACCCCAGAGGAGTTCTGGCGCCGCGTGCGTGCCACTGGCGC
>Ga0116110_1000335_pt1 | contig 28751 bp, 24 predicted proteins | sample June2015DPH_8_50_FD_89719 | JGI IMG/M metagenome (GOLD analysis project Ga0116110, IMG submission 89719) | Peatland microbial communities from SPRUCE experiment site at the Marcell Experimental Forest, Minnesota, USA - June2015DPH_8_40 | ecosystem: Environmental > Terrestrial > Soil > Wetlands >...
CAACATCGTTTACGGCACGATGAACTACAACAATGGGTGGCAGGATTGGGGATGGGTGCCGCATTATGTCACCAATAATCCGACCTTTAATGGGACCAACTGCATGGTGTTCGCCGCCAGCAGTAGTTGGCAGGCGTGGTATTTGGAACATGATCCGATTGATACGACCATCTATACCAATCTGACGTTGTGGTTGAACGGTGGTTCCAACGGCGGACAAACGGTTGGTGTCCAGGCTGAAGCAGGTTCAACCTGGGGGACCACGATATATGTGAAGGCCCCAACCAATAGCTGGCAACAATTCACTTTCTCCCTGGTTTCCTTGGGTGTGGCCAATATAACCAATCTGACCGGTATTAAGATTTGGAATGGTGGCACACTGCAGTCCAACTTTTATATTGCTGCCATCACGCTGATTGCCGCACCCCCTCCCGCAATCATTCAGGTCAGCGTCAACGCCACGAACCTGGTGCGCACAGTGGACCCACGGGTGTTCGGCATCAACACCGCGGCCTGGGACGGTTATCTGGACACGCCCAGCACCATCTCTGTTCTGACGAACATGAACAATCAGGCCTTGCGCTGGCCCGGCGGCAGTTGGGGCGATACGTATTTCATGACCAACGAACTACAAGGCTGGGGTTCGCGCACGACGAATTTCATCCATGTGGCTACCAACACCCACGCGCAGGTTTTCTTTATTGTCAATTATGGCAGCGGCACGCCGCAGCAGGCGGCTGACTGGGTGCGATTTTGCAACATCACCAATCATTGTTATGTCAAATACTGGGAGGTGGGCAATGAGGTCGGCGGCAGTTGGGAAGAAGACATCAACACCAATCCACCTTATCAGCCTCATGACCCGTGGACTTACGCCCAGCGTTTCACCAGCTATTACAGCCAGATGAAGGCGGTGGACCCGACCATCAAAATCGGGGCTGTGGCGGACACCACCGAGGATGGCACGGCGAACTACACCAATCATCCGGTGGTCAATCCGGTTACCGGCGTGACGCACAATGGCTGGACCCCGGTAATGCTGACGTATATGCGCAACAACAATGTGACGCCGGATTTTCTGATTTGCCACAACTACGCGCCCGGCGATGGGGATACCTATAATCTGCTTTGGACCAAAACGTGGGCGGGCAGCGCAGCCAGCCTGCGGCAGATGCTGAATGACTATCTCGGCAGCACCGTAGCCACCAACGTTGAGTTGAACGGCACCGAGTTTGGTCCGGAAGGTGACAAACAGTGGATCAGTCTGGTGGGCGGGTTATTTTACACCGACATGATCGGTCAAATCCTGCAGACGGAATTCAACACGCTGCTCTGGTGGGACCTGCGCAATGGCCAGGCGGTCGTGACGAATTCGGATAATGCCTTGTACGGTTGGCGCACCAACAGCTCCGGCAGCATTCTTACCGACGGAGGCTGTATCAATGGCAATGTCCTGCCGCCCAACTCCAACTGCTACCCGAGCTACTACTGCATGAAACTGATGCAATACTTCGCCCGCGGCGGCGATACGGTGGTTACGGTAACCAACGATTATGAGCTTCTCGGCACCTATGCGGTGCGTTGTACGAACGGGTCTTTGACCATGCTGGTGGTCAATAAAAGCTCCTACGCCAACCTCAGCACCGCCATCAACCTTGCCGGTTACGTGCCGTTTTCCAACGCGACCGTTTACTCGTATGGCATTCCGCAGGACAACGCGGCACGCACCGGCATCGGGTCACTGGACGTTGCGCAGACAAATTCCCCGATCGCCGGCACAAACTTCAACTATACTTTCGCGCCCTATTCGGCCACGGTGCTCAGTCTCACGCCGGCAGCACCGTCACTCGTCGTGCCGGCGGTGCCGCCACCGCCGCCCGGCCAGTTCATCTTTCAGCTTCAGGGCCTGCCAGGGGTGCCGTACGTGATTCAGATTTCCACCAATTTGACCTCGACGAATTGGGTTGCGATTTCCACCAACACGCCGGCAAGTGGCACGCTCAACCTCACCAATGCCATGTCGTCCGGCGCACAGTTCTATCGCGCGGTCTGGCGCCCGTAAAGGCCGCAAGTTCGTTTTTTGGGGTGTTTGAGTTGACGTTTCAACTCGTAGGCACTTAACGGCCCGTTCAAAAACGCCTTCGCTCGCAGCAGCCGAGGTAACGAGGCTCTACTAAATTTACGATATGCGATTTACGATTTACGATTTCATCTGCAATCCATTCACATCGCGTAAATCGCATATCGTAAATCGAAAATAATGAGCCTCCTCACGTCGGCTGCTACTTTTTTAACGAGCTGCTAACGTAGGCTTGCATGAAGGGTTGCTGCTTCAACCAGGCGATCAATTCATCGGCCAGGGCGCGGTCGTCGGCCACGCGCGGATGGTTATGGGTCCAGTGTTTGAAAACGAAATGGCTGATGCCTTGATCGGTGGATTCGAGTTGAGTGACGGCGGATTCCCAGGCCTGGCGCAGGGGTTCGCTTTGCGCACCGCCAAACATGCCGCCGCGCAGGAGCACGATGTGGGCGGATGGATACGCCGCGCGGATGGCGCGGACGAGTGCGATGTAGCCGTCGGTGTAACCTTCGGGAAACGGTTGTCCGTGGGCCCTGGGATAGGAATCGTCGTTTTCGCCATAATTCACAAAGATGACTTGTGGCACCCATTGCGTCAGGTCTGCGCGCGGCGATGCTGGGTTCGAATAGATTTTGTCCCAGACCTCGCCGGCCTTCCGGTCAACCCAGCCGGTGGCAATGCCCATGCCGCTGACGGCAATGTTGCGGTAATCGGCCGAGAACTCGCTGGCCGTCAGGGCGGCGTAACTGAGGGCGGCGTTGTGTGTGCGGCGATTGTCCCACTGGTCGGTATCACCGTCTTCATTGCACGCGCCGACGATAATCGAATCGCCGAAAAATTCCATCCGGAGCTGGTAAACCGGCGCTGGCGGCGCCCAAGCCTTTGCGCCGCCGGTCAACCCGACACCGCGAAAACGGACCGTGCCGGCGTCCGCTTCACTGCGCTTGAAGAGCACCAGGTGGTGACGCCCGGGGCCAAAGCCCGCGAGCGTTGCGGGCGTGACCGGTTTTCCTTCCCGGACTTCGACGACCGTGTTCGAGCCGTCCACCTCCGCGTTGAAAAAACACTGGCCTTTGGCGTTGTCAAAGAGCAGGCCGACCGCGTTACCTTCGAAGTCGAGGCTGATCCGGCTGGCCTGCCAGACGATCACCGGCGCATTCGAATCGGAAAGATCGAACCGGCCTTCGTAACGGAAGTGCGCATCCGCCGCGGGAATCCGCAACGTCAGGCGATCGGCTGGCAGTTCCGGCGCGACCGGTTGCGGGTGGGAATTCTGCGTTACGGATGGACCGGGTTTGAAGGTGCAGGCATCAAGCGCCAGCAGCGCGAGAACGAGGCCGATGTGGCGGGCATTGACGATTTTCATTTGCCTGGACGAATCAATACCCCTGTTTCACCAGCCAGTAAACCACGAACATCAGCGCGATACAAGCCAGCGACATCAGTAACGCGCTGCTGATGAAAAAGGATGCGGCAGTCATCACCACGCCGCCGACAAACGGTATCGTGGCCCGCTGGCGCCAGCCGTAAATCAGATAACCACTGGCAATCGCGCCCCAAATGCACGACGCCCAGAGATAATGTTCATTGAGTAAATCCACGCTCCGTCATTATGCCGGAACCTGCCGTCACTGGCTAGCGGCCCATTGAAAATCTCTTTCTTTGTAGGAGACGAGGTAACGAGTCTCAAATTTCTTCGGTTTCTAAAGGGCAAATTAGAGACTCCTTACGTCGTCTCCTACTTCTTTAACAGGGTTTCTGGCAACGAACTTGTTGGTTTTAGGCACATATCGTGCTAACTTTTCACCGTGAGCCGCTTCTTCAAGCCCAACCTTGATTTCCGCGGTCGCATGGCGCGCGGCGTCATCGGCACGCTGTGTCTCGTTGCCGGGATTGTCATTGCCGGCGACTATTCGTTGTGGGGGCTGATTTTCGTGGCGGCGGGATTGTTCGCCCTTTTTGAGGCCGTGGCGCGCTGGTGTGTCGTGCGTGCGTGCGGTGTCAGAACCAGGTTCTAACCGATTGTTGAAAGTAGGAGACGACGTACTTGTCTTGCCGTAGCTGGGCGAAGACGGAAGGAGTCTCTGGTTTTTAATCTGAGTCCCTTGTAAATTTGAGTCTCGTTACCTCGACTCCTACAATGATTTCATTTATCCTCGGCGCGTGAATTTGTTGCTGTTTGGGAGGTGGTGACGCAATTTGTCATTTCGGTGGGGGAGCGTCCTCGCGAGCCGCTTCATCATCAGCCTCGCCCCACCAAGATGAGTCACTGCCGTTGGGGAACAATGTTTGATTTTTGTGTTTATCGCCCATAAATTTTCAATTTACCGCGGCCAATGAGAAAACATAACGTCGTTCCCGGAAAATACGGCCACAGTCATGGCAAAAAAAATGAAATAAATGCCTTCCCGCCGGCCACCCGGGCTGGTGGAGGCCGGCAGAGAAAAGAAGTTCTGCCATCCATCATTCTTGCTGTCTGTCTGGCGGCCTTCCTTGTCAAGGCGCTGACCAGCCTGATCCAGGAATCGTCGACCTGGGATGAAACGGCCTATTTCGGCCTCGGCAAATATATTCTGCAGACCCATCGATGGGATGTGCCCGGAACCATACTTCATCCGCCACTTTCATACTTTATTCACGATATTCCCCTGTTGTTTTTCCCGACGGATCAAAGTGTTTGGACGAATTATCCATCACGAACCGATCGTGAATTTCTTGGATCGAGCGACAATGGCAGAGGACAGGCGTTGCTCTCCAGTCCGGCGAATCAGGGGGATCGGTTGCTAATTTTGTCGCGCCTCATGATGGTGTTGACTGCGGTGTTGCTGGGATGGTTTGTGTATTTGTGGAGTTACTCGCTTTATGGAAAGTGGAGTGCCATTTTGGCGGTGATATTATATTCGTTCTGCCCCAATATTCTGGCCAATGCCCGTTTAATTACACCCGATATTACCCTTACCACCTTCTCGTTTATAACTTTGTATTACTTTTGGAGACTTTTGCGGGACAACCGAATTAGCGATGCGGTTCTGGGTGGAATCTGCTTTGGGCTGGCTCTGCTTTCGAAGTTTACCAGTGTGTTGTTATTCCCGATGGGTATTCTATTGATGGTGTTATGGGGGATAAAACAGAAAACTTTGAACACACGTCATTGTCTTGTGTTTGCAGCAATCGGAATTGGGATTTTGTTTTTGGGATATGGAATGAACCTTAACCCTTATTTCGATGGAATATTATATCAACATGAAAAAGCGGGAGACCATTGGTCATTCCTCATGGGGAAATATTCAACCACCGGATGGTGGTACTATTTTATCGTGGTATTCCTTGTCAAGACGCCCATCGCAACGATGGTTTTTCTGGCGATATCGGTGGTTTTGTTTGTTGGAAAGATACCGAAGGGGGTGTGGATTAATGAAATGTTTCTGCTCCTACCGGCAGCCACAATTTTTTGTTTTTTCAGCCTGAGTCACAAGGCAATAGGACTACGCTACATTTTGCCGATTTACCCCTTTCTTTTCGTGTTTGCGAGCAGGGCCGCTCAGTCGTTTTTGTCGAATAAGATGCTGACCGGTTTGTCGGTTGCGGCGATTGGTTGGTATGTAGGCGCTTCTTGCTACATACACCCGCACTATCTTGCTTATTTCAATGAACTGGCAGGCGGTCCGGACAATGGATATAAATATTTGGTGGACTCCAACCTTGATTGGGGACAAGACCTCAAGGGACTAAAAAGTTACATGCAGCAACACGGCATCTCGCGAATTAATTTGAGCTATTTCGGCACCGATTCACCGGCCCGATACGGCATATCCTATGACTGGCTTCCCAGCTACATCCTGTATAACCCGGACCCTGAAAAAAAGAAAATCACACTTGGTTGGTTTGCCATCAGTGCCACAAATCTTCAGGGAGTTTATATGAGCAACAAGGACCTGTATGCATGGTTCCGAGAGCGCAAACCCGTTGCCAAGATCGGCTATAGTATTTTCATTTATAAAATGGACGATTAGAACCCGCCGCAATCCTCGCGTCACTGGTTCGATGTGTTCAGCCGTTGGGAAATGGGGATGATGGGAAAGAGCCGTCCATTTCGCCGTGGTGCAGCAAGTGCTTTTTGATGGGTCTGGTTGTTGTTTCTTTTGAAAATTTTCTTGTGCTCGGCTACTCTTGGTGGATGAATTTATTGCCGTTTGGTAAATTGCCCGCCCACAAAGCCCGGACCTTTGTTCCGCAAACCATTGACCTCGGCGACTGGCCGCAAATCGCGCCGCTGTTCGACCAGTTGGAAACCCGCGCCGCGCAGTGCCAGTCCGCCGCCGACCTCGAACGCTGGCTGCTCGACTGGAGCGAACTCACCGCCGCGCTGGACGAGGAATCGTCCCGCCGTTACATTGCGATGACCTGCCACACGGACAATGCCGAGGCGGAAAAGGCCTACCTGCATTTTGTCGAAAACGTCGAGCCCCAACTCAAGCCGCGCCAGTTCGCGCTCGAAAAAATCTACGTCGCCCATCCGCAACGAGCGGAATTGCTTGCGATTGGAGCGCCGGCCTCCGGCACGGCGCGAGCCACCGATAACGAGCCGTGCCGGAGGCTGGCGTTCCGGCGTTATGAGGTTTTTGACCGCGACGTGAAAAATCACGTCGAGCTGTTCCGGCCGGAAAACGTCGCGCTCGAAACCGAAGACGCCAAGCTCTGCCAGCAATATCAGAAATTGACCGGCTCGCTCACGGTGAACTTTCGCGCTGAGGAAAAAACGCTCGTCCAAATGGGCCGTTATTTGGAAGAGCCGGATCGCGCGCTGCGGCAGGAGGCCTGGGAACTGGTGGCCAAACGGCGTTTGCAGGAGGTGGACAATTTCGACGAGATTTTCGACCGGCTCATCGAACTCCGCCAGCGCACCGCCCGGAACGCCGGTTTCAAAAATTACCGTGATTACGCCTTCCGCCGGCTCGGCCGGTTCGATTACACGCCGGAAGATTGCACGCGTTTTCACGACGCGGTCGCCCGGGAAGTCATGCCTGCCGTGCGCGAACTCCAGGCCGCCCGCCGCCGCCAACTGGGCCTCGACAAATTGCATCCGGGCCACCTGCGTCCGTGGGATTTGGCGGTTGACCCGCAGAATCGTCCGCCGTTGAAACCGTTCGGGCAGGTGGGCGAAATGGTTTCGCGCGCGCAGAAAATTTTTGACCGGCTGGACGGCGAACTCGCGGGCGGTTTCCGGCAGATGCAGGACCTGCGCCTGCTCGACCTCGACAATCGCAAAGGGAAGGCGCCGGGCGGGTACCAACAGACCCTGGCGGAAGCGCGCGTGCCGTTCATTTTTATGAATGCCGTCGGCCAGCAGCGTGACGTGGAGACGATTCTGCACGAGGCGGGTCATGCGTTTCATGCGCTGGCCGCGCGCGACGAGGATTTGCATGCCTATCGCAACAGCCCGCCCATCGAATTCTGCGAGGTCGCCTCGATGAGCATGGAACTGCTCGGCAACGAATTCATCGAGGAATTTTATTCCGCCGCCGACGCGAACCGCGCGCGGCGGGTTCATTTGGAAGGGGTCATCGGAGTTTTTCCATGGATAGCGACGGTGGATGAGTTCCAGCACTGGATTTACACTCATCCCGGTCACAGCCGCGCCGAGCGCGCCGCCGCGTGGCTGGAATTGATGGACCGTTTCGGCGGGGACGTGGATTGGAGCGGGTACGAAGCGGCGCGGGCCAATCTCTGGCACCGGCAGCTTCACATTTTCACCCACCCGTTTTACTACATCGAATACGGTATCGCGCAGCTCGGCGCGCTGCAGGTCTGGGCGAATTCAAAACGCGACAAGGCCAGGACGTTGAACGACTACAAAAAATCGCTCGCGCTCGGCGGTTCCCGGCCGTTGCCGGAATTGTTTTCCGCCGCCGGCTGTAAATTTCAATTTGATGCCGCGACGATCAAGCCGTTGATTCAACTGGCGAGGAGCGAACTGGCGAATCTGTAGCGCAGACTTCCAAGTCTGCTGTGTCGCGGGTTTCCAAACCCGCAGATTGCACGATTGCGGGCGTTCTGCCGACTTGGAAGTCGGCGATACAGCAGGTTTGGAAACCTGCGCTACAAAGGCCGGCGGTCGTTGCCTTGAAAAATCCTCGCGGCTTGTGGCGATTCTGACGGATAGCAGCGCGAAGACCATTCAACCACTGACAAAATCACTGCGGGAAGAACTGGAAAAACTTTTAACCTGAGGAAAATTTGCAGCCTATCTACATATTAGGCGGCGTGGTCGTCTGTCTCCAAACGTCACTCACTAAGTTTGCGACCTTTTGCTATTTTGATGATGCCCCAACTCATACTCAACACAACAGCCAATAGAAACGCAAGAGCCGCAATCATCTGAAAGTCTTCGACCATCTTTAAGGTGTGAAACTCTTGTTCCGTCCCGTAACGAATAAAACCATGATTAACAACCATCCGATAAATGTGCCCGGTTTTCTCATCCGGCGCCCCTGGAAGGTTTGAAGAATAGGAAACATGAATCCAAGCAAAGGCAATCACCCACAAGGAAAAAACACCAAGAAGCAATGCGAGTATCGTCTTGCGAAGTTTCATAAACGCGCTGCCGCCTAACAGATAATGGACCGCCTGTTATACAGTCTATCTCGTTTGAGATTTACACTTCAATCCCGTACGCCTTGATTTTGTTGTAGAGGGTCTGGCGGCCGATGCCGAGGCGTTTGGCGGTTTCGAGCTTGTTCCCGCCGGTTTCCTTGAGCGTCTGGATGATGGCGTTGCGTTCAACACCTTCGAGCAGTGTGAAACTCGTGTCGGTGCCGTCGGTCGAGCCGACTTTGGCGTTGGTGACGGAAAGATCAGCCACGTCCACTTCGTTGCCTTCGTTCAGGAGGACGGCCCGCTGGACTTCATTTTGCAATTGTCGAACGTTGCCCGGCCAGTCAAACGCGGTGAGCCGCTCAATCGCTCCCGGCGTGAAGCCATTAATGACGTGATTGGCCTGCGCGGCGAACCGTTTCAAAAATGCGTTTGCCAGCGGCATGATGTCTTCGCGGCGTTCGCGCAGCGCCGGCAGGTGAACCGAAATGGCGCTGATGCGGTAATAAAGGTCCTCGCGCAATTTCCCCTCTTTAAGGGCGTCTTCCGGCTTGCGGTTGGTGGAGGCGATGACGCGGCAGTTGGTCTTGTAGCTGACCTTGCCGCCGACCGGGCGGACTTCGTTGTCCTGCAGGACGCGCAGCAACTTGCTTTGCGTGTCGATGGGCATTTCGGAGATTTCATCGAGCAGCAGCGTGCCGCCTTCAGACTGGCGGAAAAGCCCTTCGCGATCGGTGTGCGCGCCAGTGAACGCGCCTTTGACCGAACCGAACAATTCGCTTTCGATCAATTCGCGGGGCAGGGCGGCGCAATTGATTTTGATGATTTTGTTTTTGCTGCGCGGACTGAGCGCATGGAGGAGGTCGGAGATGACTTCCTTGCCGGTGCCGCTCTCGCCGGTGATGAGCACGGTGACGTCGCTGGGGGCAATGCGTTCAATGGTGCGCACGACTTCCTGCATGGCGGCGCTGCGGAAAATCGGCGACGCCGTGCCGCTCATCGTTTCCAGCGCGCGCCGGAGCGTGCTGTTTTCCTGGTTTTGTTCCTTGCGTTCGACGGCGCACTTGACGTCGGCCAGCAGCTTTTCGTTTTCAAACGGCTTGGCGAGAAAGTTATAAGCGCCGCCGCGTCCGGCTTCGACGGCCATGCTGATGGTGCCGTGTCCGGTGAGCACGATGACCTCGGTGTCGGGCCAGCGCTTTTTGATTTGCGGCAGCAATTCCAGGCCGTTAGCATCCGGCAATATCACGTCGAGCAGCACCACGTCGGGCGGGGGCTGGGCAAAGGCCTTCTGCAACGCCGCCCCGTTGTTGGCCTCGGCAACGTCGTAATGGTCTTCGAGCACCGACGTGAGCATGTTTCGCAAGGCCGCCTCGTCGTCCACGATGAGAATTTTGGCTTTCATGTTTAACGTCTCCGCCTGCATGCTTCGACAAACCGGCGAAAAATCGCCCGGTGTTCAGCATATCGTTCGGTCAATCGTTCGGGATGAAATTGCACACTCAACAAAAACGCCATTGTCCGCGCCGCGTCCGGTTTCAATTCCATCGCTTCAACTATTCCATCATGCGTTCGCGCCACAGCCATTAACGGTTCCGCCGGTTTCAAGACGGCCTGATGATGCGAACTGTTCACACCCAAAATCTGCTTCCCCACCATCTTGGCCAGTAACGAACCCGATGTCAATGGCACTTCATGCACTAATTCACCCGCTTTGTCCATGCGCCAATGGTTCAGCGCGCCGGGCATCTGGCGGCGAATGTCCGCAATCAACCGGCCGCCGAGCGCGATGTTCAACAATTGATGCCCGCGGCAGATTGCCAGAAGCGGTTTGTGCTGGCGAAAAATTTCGTCAATTAAAACCAGTTCGCGCCAATCACGCCCGCCGCCATCGGGCGTCAGGCCGACGGCTTTGCGGACGGCCCGCGGAAGGTTTTTGTCATAGAGGTCGGGATTGATGTCGTCACCGCCGGTCAACAACACACCATCCGCGCGGCGGACGATTTCAGCGAGCGTTTGCCGGTCATTCGTCGTTGGCGTGGTGACGGGAATGCCACCGGCCTCGAGCACGGCATTTTCGTATTTGACCGAAAGGCTGACGGAAAGGTCATGAAATTCGACACCCCGTTTTTCAATGCTCGGCGAAACAATAATCAAAGGCGGTTTGGCCATCCGTGTGAATTGTAAGGGGACAGGGTTGTTTTGTCAGGAGAAAATGAATCTCAGTCTCCGCAACCTTTTGTCACGAGCCGAGTTTCAACTTTCTCAAAACGCCGGCCAGATTCATGCCTGAGGGGGTTTATGAGAATAGATGCGGTTAAAATAAATCGCAGCGGCGTTTATTATTTGATCAACACAGTAGCCCCCATAAATCAAGCATTGAAGGCCGAATTTGACGCTTTTGGTTCAGTGATTGTAGTTGGCCTGTTCCTGGGAATCGTGTCTTTGGTGCGATTTGTTTTGGGTTGGGTGCAGTGATTGCGGGACGGTAACGTGCCATTTTAAGGCAGGCGCCTGGGAAACAACCATGATTTTCCGGCACAGTTCAATTTCCACTTCGGGAAAGTGCTTGCCAAACAACTTTACCGGCTTACGTTTGACCCTCGCAGCTAAAGAACAAAATGAGAGGAAATTATGGCCAAAATGCAAAGCAAAAACCTGTCGAAACCCGATGAACTTCGCACGTTCGACAAGGGCAAACTCGAACTCATCACGCTCGGCGGGGTCACGTTTGGTCGCGCCACACTCCAGCCGGGCTGGAAATGGTCAACGTCGCTCAAGGCGTTGATGAAAACCAAAAGTTGCGAAGCGCCGCATCTGCAATATCACGTCTCTGGACGGATTGCCGTTTTGATGGACGACGGCAGCCAGGCGGAGTTCGGGCCGGGTGTAGTGTCACTGCTCCCGCCGGGTCACGACGCGTGGGTCGTGGGCAACGACCCGGTCGTGGTGATTGATATTACCGGCATGGTCGAATACGCCAAGCCGCACGCGCACTGATTTTTCGCCCCGGGAAACCGTTCGCGAATCCGGCGGGCGCACGGGTTGTTCGTTTGCGCCGGCGATCGTTCATTTTTGCGCCAGCGCCCAGGCGCACCACAACACGGGCGCCTGACCATGCAAGTCGCCGACGGCACGCGGACGGTTCAAATAGTATTCCGTGTCCTGGTTCTGGCCCGTGCCGACGCAAATTTCACGGACGTTGCCATCCGGGTCAACATAGCCGCACAAGCCAATCCAGCCTTTGCGCGCGCAATCGCCGTATTCCTTTGCCTCCAGCCAGCCATGCTGGACACCCACAATCATCGCGTAGGTGAACATGCCCGTGCAGGAGGTTTCGACCCACGATTGGTCGTCGTCAATGAGCTGCCGCCACAAACCGGATGGCGCTTGATAACGCCGCAGCCCGGCCATCATTTTGCGGTAGCCGTCCATCAACCGCGCGTATTTCGGGTGGTCCGGCGGAAGCGAACTGAGCACTTCGGCGAGCGCAACCGCGAACCAGCCGTTACCCCGGCCCCAAAAGTGCGGAACTTCCGGGCCGTGATAAAACAGGCCGTTGGTTTTTTGCAATTTGTCGAGGTAGGCGGCAAGTTGGGTCGCGGCCCGGTCGGCGTATTTCGGGTCCTTCGTCGCGCGATAGGCCTGGATTTGCAGGCTGCCGATCATGAACGCGTCGTCCACCCACCAGCGGGTTTCGCGCGTGAGGCCGTCGGGCAGCGGGGCTTCCCATTGCTGGTCGGCGAGGTCGCGTCCGGGGTTGAGGTAACGCTCGTCGCCCGTTTCCAGGTAAATTTCCAGCGGCACAATGCCCAGGACGCGGAAATCCACATGGCGATTGGTCGAAACCAGTTTTTGACCTTCCGGCGTCAAAATCACCGAGTAACGCCCGGCGAGTTTTTGCAATAATTCCTTGTCGCCCGTCGCCCCCGCAAAACGCAGCGCGCCGAACGCGGTGCAGGCTTCGGGATAAACGATGAAACCGGCCTGGTTGGTCAGATAATCGCGCTGGAGAAAATTCCGCGCCACCTTTTCGCCGACGGTTTTGGGGTCGGCATTCGTCGGCCAGTTTTGGAAAATGCCGGTCGTTTTTTCACCGGCGTCCGTTTTGCCCTTCTCCATGACGCAACCTCCGGTTAGAATTGCGCCGAGAGACAATGCCATTGCCAGCCGAAAAGATGTGTACATGGTGTGTCTTTAATCCAAATCATCCCGGTTTGTCCAGCCGCAGGCGCACTAAATTTTCGCCTCGGGAAAGCGCTCGCGAATCCGGCGGCGAAGATGCTTCTCATGCTCCGGTTGTAAACGGCGGTGGGTGATGAGCCGTTGCACCGCGTCGAGCAATTCCAGCCAGTCCTCCAACGGTGGTTCCGGCACGGATTGCCATTGGTCGAAACGTTTTTCGCGCTGAAAAAACCGCCACTCGCGGCTCACGCGCCGGGCATAAACCTGCAGCTTCACGCCGTCGTCGGTCACCCGTTTCCAACTGATTTCAGCCTTCGGCATGAGTCAGAGTGACGTGTGACATGTGACGTGTGACGTGAAAAGATGGTTGAGCCGCAGATGGAGAATTCTCGTCACATGTCACCCGTCACTTGTCACTCAGTTCGATGCTCGCCACCGCCATCGCGGCGATGCCTTCCTCGCGTCCGACGAACCCCATCTTTTCGTTCGTTGTGGCTTTCACGCCGATTTGTTTTTCGGAAACACCGAGCGCGGCGGCAATGCGCTTCTTCATTTCGGCAATGTGCGGATAAATTTTGGGCGCCTGCGCGATGACGGTCGCGTCCACGTTCACGATTTTGCCTTTGCGCTTCGCAACCTGCCTGGCGGCTTCGGCCAGAAACACCTTGCTGCGTGCGCCTTTCCAGCGTGGGTCGGTGTTCGGGAAGAAATGGCCGATGTCCTCCTCGCCGAGCGCGCCGAGAAGCGCGTCGCAAATCGCGTGCATGAGCGCGTCCGCGTCCGAATGGCCGTCCAAACCTTTGGTGTGCGGAATCTCGACGCCGCCGAGGATGAGTTTGCGTCCCGCGACCAATTGATGAACGTCGTAACCGATGCCAACGTGAACCATATTCAGACTGTAAGAATTTTACGTGCGCCGACCAAGAATTTTCGTTGCGAAACGACAATGTGAAGAAAAACATAGCGCCGTGAACCCCTGAGCCGTAGCCGCCGACGTGAGTCGGCGCTGACTTTCATTGGGCTCAAAGTGCGCGGACTGATCCCGCCATGCGGGACGGCTACGAGGTTCATGGGGGGCCCACTTACGCTTGTGGCAGCGTGAAGAAAAACGTCGCGCCCTTGCCAAGCTCGCTTTTCACCCAGACCTTGCCGCCGTGGTTTTGCACGATGTGCTTGACGATGGACAAACCCAGACCCGTCCCGCCCTGCTCGCGCGAACGCGCCTTGTCCACCCGATAAAACCGTTCGAACACGCGGTCGAGTGATTCCGGCGGAATGCCCGGCCCGTCGTCCTGCACAAAAATTTCAATCTTGTCCGCATCGTCCTTGCGCCCACCGATGATGACCGTGCCTTGCGCGCGGCCATATTTGATGGCGTTGTCCACGAGGTTGGCGAGGACTTGTTCGAGCCGGTTCGCGTCCGCCATCGCGGTGAGTTCGGGCAAATCGTTGACGAGTTTCACGTCTTTCGCGTCGGTGCGCGTTTTGAGGTCGGCCAGAACTTTTTCAGTGAGCGGACGCAGCGGGACAGACTGCAAATTCAATGTAATCCGCCCGGATTCCAGCGCGGAAATGGTGAGCAAGTCTTGAATCAGCAAATCGAGCCGGCTGGTGTTGCGTTCGATGATTTTGAGGAAGCGCTCGGCAACTTCGGGGTTGTCGCGCGCGCCGTCGAGCAGTGTTTCGACGTAACCTTTGATGAGCGAGAGCGGCGTGCGCAACTCGTGGCTGACATTGGCGACAAATTCCTCGCGTGTGTGCTCCAGTTGTTTGAGCCGGGTCAAATCGTGAAAGACGAGAATCGTGCCTTCGCGTTCGCCGGCGGAATTGGAAATGGCGGCGGCGTTGACCTGCAGCCAGCGCTCGCTCAACTCCGGCAGCTTCAGTTCGTAATCGAAAACCTGCCCGTCGCTTTCGACGCGCTCGACCAGCGCGGCGAGTTCATGCACGCGCAGGGCTTCCATGACGGTCTTGCCGCGCAGTTCGGTTTTCAGGCCGAAAAGATTTTTGAACGCGCGGTTGGCGAGATAAATCCGGCGGTTGCGGTCGAGCAAAAGCAAACCCTCCAGCATGCTGTTGAACAGGACCTGTTGCTGGGCCTTGGCGTCAATCGTCGTTTGCTGGTGCCGCCGTTGAAGCTCCGCCATCTCTGCCTGCACCTGCCGCCGTTGGCGGAGAAATTTATGCCGCCACCGGAAATGAATTCCCACGGCGGCGGCAAGGGCAACAATTGAAAGGGCTGGCCACACAAAATTTTAAATTTCAACCACGGATGAACACAGATGAACACGGATAAATTTGGAACTCCGCCTTTAGACGGCAAGCTGGCGGGCGGACAAAAAGTAAACCATCAGACCGGCTAAAGCCGGAACTCCAAACACTTTTGAATCCGTGTCCATCCGTGTCCATCCGTGGTTTCTATTCCACAAAGCGATAGCCGACGCCGCGGACGGTGTCCAGATGCTTTGATGCGGGGCCGAGCTTTTCGCGGAGGCGGCGCATGTGCGTGTCCACCGTGCGCGTATCAATGAGGCTGTCGTATTCCCACACGTCCCGAAGCAAAGCGTCTCGGGATTGCACGCGCCCGGAGCGTTGCGCAAGGGTGGCGAGCAGCTTGAACTCGGTCGCCGTCAATTCAAACGGCCTGCCCTTCCAGCTGGCCAGATGCCGCGGCACGTCAATCAGCAAATCGCCGAAGCGCATCTGGTCGCGCGGCTTTTCCCCGGGTTCGCCGCGCGAAAGGATTTTTTTGATGCGGAGCAGAAGTTCGCGCGGGCTGAACGGCTTGGTCAGGTAATCATCCGCGCCCAGTTCCAGGCCGAGCACCCGGTCAATCTCCGCGGCCTTGGCCGTGAGCATGATGATGGGAACCCTGGCGGTGGCCGGGTCGAGCCGCAGCGTCTTGCAAATCTCGAAGCCGTCCATTTCCGGCAGCATCACGTCGAGCACCACCAAATCCGGCGTTTGCCCCCGGACCTTTTTCAGCGCCTCCGCGCCGTCCGCCGCCGTGCTCACCGCATAGCCGGCCTGCTTGAGGTTGAACTCCACGAGTTCAACCGCTTCCGGTTCATCATCCACCACCAATATTCGCGGCTTCACCCTTGGTTGCATATCACGCGCGCCATCGTTACACAATTTCGGTTGGGTGACAACCCTGTGACAATTGGGTGACGAAGCGGGCGGCCGGGCCGGCGGTCTCCGGCCGGCGTTCCGGTGAATGCTAAAAATGGCTTCATCAACACCTTGAAACAGCAACGGTCGCCGTTTTCCGCTTTCGCCCCCGCTTGAAATTTTGCTAGGCTCGCGCCATGCCACTTCCGGTCATCAGCATCGCCCAAATGCGCGAATGGGAACGTGCCACGTGGGAGACCGGCCAGACCGAGGCCGAAGTCATCCGCCGCGTTGGCGGAAAAATCGCGCAACGCGCGTTGCAACTCACCCGGCCCGGCGACGCGATTTTGATTCTCGCCGGCAAGGGCCACAACGGCGGCGACGCCCGCGCCGCACAAGAATTTTTGACCGATCGCCGAGTCGAAAAGCTCGATGTCACTGCGCCCGAAAGCAATTTGCTGGCACTTGGACAAGCGCTGTCTCAAAAACCGGCGCTGGTCATTGACGGTTTGTTCGGCATCGGACTTGACCGGCCGCTGGCCGACGATTGGAGAAAATTCATCGAGACTGTCAACCGGTCGGGAATTCCAGTTTTGGCGGTGGACGTGCCATCCGGCTTGAATGCCGACACCGGCGATCCCGCATCGCCGGGCATGGCGATTGAAGCGGCGGTTACATTGACCATCGGCGCGCCGAAAACCGGTTTGCTCGCGCACAACGCGTGGCCGTTTGTCGGCCGGCTCGAAGTCGCGGACGACGTTGGCCTGATTCCGTGTCCGCATACGAGTGAGTTGAATTGGACGTTGCCGGAAGATTTTCAAAATTTCCCTCCCCCCCGTTCCGCGGCCGTGCACAAGGGCACGTTTGGGCATTTGGGAATCATCGCGGGCAGTTTTGGTTTTCACGGCGCGGCGGTTTTGGCCGCGCGCGCCGCCCAACGCGCGCAGCCCGGCCTGATCACTCTTTATACCCAGGAATCCGTTTATCATGTGGTGGCGTCACAATTGCAGGCGGCCATGGTGAACTTGTGGACGCCCGACCTGAAACTGCCCGCCACGGTGAGCGCAGTTCTGGTTGGTCCCGGCTTGGCAGCGCCCGGTTTGGCTGACGTCATGTCCCCGACGACCACGCGGCGGATCTGGCGTGAACCGGTTTTGCCGGTGGTCGTGGACGCCAGCGCCCTGGACTGGCTGCCGATGGGACCGTCGGCAAAAAATGCCATTCGTGTTCTTACGCCGCATCCCGGCGAAGCGTCGCGGTTGCTGAACATGACCAAGCAGCAAGTCCAGGCGAACCGTCTGAAGGTATTGCGCGAAATCTCGCGGCGTTACGGCAATTGCTGGGTCGTGCTGAAGGGACACCAGACGCTCGTGGGCCGGAGCGACGGGGAAATTTTTGTGAACCCGTCCGGCAATCCGCATCTGGCGCAGGGCGGCGGTGGCGACGTGCTGGCGGGTTACCTCGCGGGATTGCTCGCGCAGCGGCCGTTGCAGGCCGACATCGGCAAACTGATACGTTTTGCCGTCTGGCAGCACGGCGCGGCGGCGGACGCGCTGCAAGCCAGCCGCGTAAACTGGGTCATCGCAGATTTGGTTGGTGAATTGGGGAACGCGCGCTGAATTTTCTTTCGCACCGCACTGGCATTTGCTAAAAGTTTTTCGTGCGCAGAATCTTTTGGACAATTTCTGGCCTCTGGCTTTGCGGACTGTTAGTCGCCGCCGGCGCGGACACGTTTCCTTTGACCGACGGCACGTCGGTGACCGGCGACGTGATTTCGTACGACGACCACGGCGTCGTTTTCCGGCTGGAGGTGGACAAATACTCCCCACGCGTGCCGTGGACGAAATTTTCCCAGGACGCGCTCAAGCAACTGGCGAACAACCCGAAAATCCGGCCGCTGGCCGAGCCGTTCATTGAAACTGCGCCGGTGGTGGAGCGGACGAAAAAGACGGAGGTGAGGGTTCATGAAGTGTCGCGCCTGGAATTGCCGCCGAAACAATCCCTGTTCGGCGCCCTGTTTTCGTCGTCAATCGGGCTGGTCGTGCTGATGCTGATTTACGCGGCGAACATTTTCGCGGGCTATGAGATTGCCGTGGTGAGGTCGCGGCCGATTGCGCTGGTAACGGGCGTGGCGGTGGTGCTGCCGATTTTGGGGCCGATTATTTTTCTCGCGATGCCCGTGCGCGTTGAACCCGCCAAGACAGTTGCGCCGCGACCCGAAGCCATTCCGCACACTTTTGCCGTGCCGGGCGCCGCCCAGCCCGTGGCGGCCGGAATTCACATCGTTGAGGCTTCATGGCAGAAGGAGGCGCCGGCCGCCGGGTCCGACGCGCCGCAGATTTTTCAGCGCGGACAATTCACGTTCAACCGGCGTTTTTTTGAGACGAAGCTTTCCGGCTTCTTCAGCATGATCCGGCGCGAATCTGAAAAAAACCTGATGCTGACCGTGAAAACGGGGCGCGCGCTGTTCGTCGTCGAGCGCATCACGCGCATCGCCACCAATGAAATGCACGTGGAGGTCGCCCAAGGCGCGGCAAAACAGGAAATCATGGTGCCGTTCGCTGAAATCGTGGAGGTTCAAATCAAACCCAAACCCGCGTGAACCTGGCGCGGACCAGGCGCCGGCCAGTTCCCCGACAAATACGCCGGCGAGACGCCGGCGCTCCCAGGATTCAGCCGCATGACCGCCATCGGCGGAGCCGAACATTTCAATTTGGGCAACAAATTTGTGGCAGGTTTGGGGAACCAAAGCCGGCCTTTCAAATATTTTCCTTTCGCTGGAGCGCAATTTCCCTTTCGCTGTCCGCATGACGGCGTTGCGAATCATCTTCATGGGCACGGCGGAATTGTCCTGCGCCAGTCTCCAGGCGTTGGCGGGCAATCCACAATTTCAAATCGCCGCCGTCGTCACGCCGCCCGACCGGCCCAAAGGCCGTGATCTCAAACCGCAACCGTCACCCGTCAAATCGCTCGCGCTGAAACTCGGATTGCCCGTGCTCCAGCCCGAATGCGCCCGCGACGGAAAATTCATCGCCGAATTTCGCTCCTTGCAGCCCGACCTTGTCGTCGTCGTGGCCTATGGACAGATTTTGCCGCCCGCCATTCTGGATTTGCCGCGCCATGGTTGTCTGAACATCCACACGTCGCTGCTGCCCAAATATCGCGGCCCGGCGCCGATTCAATGGGCGATTGCCAATGCTGATACTGAAACCGGCGTCACGCTCATGCGCATCGACGCCGGACTCGATACCGGCGACATTGTCGCGCAACGGCGCACGCCCATCCGTCCGGAAGATGACTCGGCCACGCTGCACGACCGGCTGGCGCAACTCGGCGCGGAACTGCTCGCGCAGACCATTCCCGATTACGTCGCCGGAAAAATCCAGCCGAAGGCGCAACCCGCCGAAGGCGCGAGCTACGCGGCAAAAATCAAAAAGGAAGACGGCCGCATTGACTGGAACCAGCCGGCGCGAACAATTTGGAACCGGCTGCGCGCCTTCACGCCCTGGCCCGGCGTGTTCACTTTTTTACGGAACGCCGAGCTTGGCACGGCGACAACGACCAAACCCCGGTTGCTGAAAATCTGGAAAGCCGAAGTCGTCGAAAAATCCGGCGCCGCAGGAATCGTTTTGTCCGCCGACAAAACCGGCATTGTCGTTGGCTGCGGACAAAACGCGCTGCGGATTCTGGAATTGCAGCGTGAAGGCGGCCGGCGGCTGACCACAGCGGAATTTCTGGCGGGTCATCCGATGAAGGTTGGTGAGAGCTTTTTGGTGTAGCACCCGCCTCCGGCGGGTTCAATTTCCCGATGTATCGGGACCGAATTGTTTCCCAAAGAACTCCAAAGCTGATTGTTGTTGGAAAGAGAATCGGGCGTGACGCCCGATTCGACCCGCGAGACGCGGGTGCTACCGCAGAATAACTCCATCCCGCAATCCGGCAGCATAGGCCTCAAACACGCGGCGCATTTCATCGCGGACGCGGCGGAAACAAGCCAGAATTTCCTCCTCGCTGCCGGTCGCTTTGGCCGGGTCGTCAAACGGCCAGTGATGGCGGGTTACCTGGCCGGGGAAAATCGGGCACGCCTGGTCCGCATTGCCGCAAACGGTGATGACGGTATGCACCGGCTGTTCCAGAAATTCCTTCAGGTGTTTCGAGCGATGACCGGAAATGTCAATGCCTGCTTCGGCCATGACTTTGATGGCGAGCGGATGGACAAAGCCGGTTGGTTTCGAGCCGGCGCTCTGGACATTCACAAGGTCGCCTGCCGCCGCGCGCAAAAATCCTTCGGCCATGTGGCTGCGGCAGGAGTTGCCGGTGCAAAGAATCAGGACGGTGGGTTTCATTTTGGTAGGAGACGACGTGAGGAGTCTCAACTTTTTCCGGTTAATTTAATCTGTTCTTTGGTCAGAGACTCGTTACCTCGTCTCCTACTTTTGGATGTGTGGTTGTGCAACATTTGCTCAATTTGCGGTTTGGTTTTCAGAAATCGTGGTTTGATACCACCCGCGCGACTGGTTGCAGATTTTGCACACGGAAAGCATCACCGGCACCTCCACGAGCACGCCGACGACCGTGGCCAATGCCGCGCCGGAGCCGGGCCCAAACAGCGTGATGGCCACCGCCACCGCCAGTTCGAAGAAATTGCTCGCGCCGATGAGCGCGCCGGGCGAGGCGACGTTGTGCGGCACGCGCAATCGCCGCATCAACAGGTAGGCGAGCGTGGAATTGAAATAAACCTGGATGACAATCGGCACGGCCAGCAGCAGCACCGCCAGCCAGCGGGTGGTGAGATTTTCCGCCTGGAACGCGAAGATGAGCACCAACGTCAGCAGCAGCGCTGCGATGGTCACAGGATGAAATTTCGGCAGGAATTTTTGCTCAAACCATTCTTTGCCGTGGGATTTGAGCAGCGCGGTGCGCGTCAGCCAGCCCGCTGCCAGTGGAATCACGATGAACACCACGACCAACGTGATGAGCACCTTGGACGGTACGACCACGTTGGCCACACCGCAGAGAAACATCACGATGGGCGCGAAGGCGACAAGCATGATGAGATCGTTCACCGCCACTTGCACGAGCGTATAGACCGGGTCGCCATCGGTCAGATACGACCACACAAAGACCATCGCGGTGCAGGGCGCGGCGGCGAGGATGATGAGCCCGGCGGTGTAATTTTTGGCCATCTCCGGATCGATCCACGCGGCGAAAACATGCTGCATGAACAACCAGGCCAGCAAGGCCATGCTGAATGGCTTGACCAGCCAGTTGACAAACAGCGTCACCGCGAGGCCCCTGGGTTTGCGCGCGATGCCGCCCAGCGCGGTGAAATCCACCTTGAGCATCATCGGATAAATCATCAGCCAGATGAGCACGGCGATGGCGACGTTGACGTGTGAGTCCCGGCCAAATTCAAGTTTGCTCAAGGAAGCGGTGAATGCCGGCGCGAGTTTGCCAAGTGCGACGCCGGCGACCATGCAAAGAAAAACCCAGAGCGTGAGGTAACACTCAAAGAACGCCAGCCGCTTTGCCGATGTGCTTGCTTCTTCAGCCATGTAAAAAAAATCGTTGGTTGGCCAAGTCCTGTCACTCGTCACGTGTCACTTGTCACCCCTGTAGTTTCCGCGCCTGAACTTCCAGGCTGGTGATGTATTCCGCCGGTTTGGTTCCCGCCGGCAGGTGCTCCACAATGTTCCGGTAAAGCGGGTCTTCAAAATTCGTCATCGCTTCGACGTATCCGGGCTTGGATTTGAGGACGATGTCCGTCAACCCGGCTTCGCGGGCCATGCGTTCGGTGTCGCTCACGAGCGCGGCGCCGGCGACACAACCCACGAGGGCTTCGACCATTTTGAGCACTTCCGGCGGCAGTGGCTTGAGCAGCGCCATGTCAGAAACGGCCACGCGACCGCCCGGTTTGAGCACGCGCGCCATTTCCCGCCAGACCTGCGGTTTGGCCGGCGAAAGATTGATGACGCAGTTCGAGATGATGGCGTCCACGCTGTTGTCCGCCACGGACAGATGTTCGATTTCGCCGAGGCGAAACTCGACGTTGTCCAAGCCCGTTTCCTTGTGGTAACTGGCGATGTTGCGCCGCGCCTTGGCCAGCATTTCCGGGGTCATGTCCACGCCGATGGCGCGGCCGGTGGCGCCAACCTTGCGGCCGGCAATGAACACATCGAAACCGCCGCCGCTGCCGAGGTCGAGCACGACTTCGCCGGGTTTCAATGCTGCCAGCGCGGCGGGGTTGCCGCACGAAAGCCCCATGTTCGCGCCATCGGGCAACGACTTGAGTTCCTCGACCGAATAACCAAGTTCACGGGCGAGCGTGTCGGCGTCTTGGGGCGCGGACCCGCAACAGGAGACGCCCGGGCTGCCGCAGCCGGCGGAGGTATCCTGGGCGATTTTGGCGTAACCTTCGCGCACCATCCGGCGCACGGCTTCGTTTTTATCTTCGGTCAATGTTGTGCTCATAAACTCAGTCTTCGTAGCGCAGGTTTCCAAACCTGCCGTATCGCCGACTTCCAAGTCGGCCAACCAAACAACGCCGGATGGTTCGCGGGTTTGGAAACCCACGATACAGCAGACACTTGGAAGTCTGCGCTACATCTCTACCGGCGGCACTGGCGGCGGCAAATGGTTTTCAAATTCATTTTCAAAATTTTACGCAAACGTTTGGCGTCGGCTTTGGCCTCGGTGGTCCTGGCGAGCGACTGGTGCACCCAATCCAGCGCTTTGCGGACAGCCGCCGGCACGGGCTGGTCGGGCAGACGGTAATAAACCCAGCGCTCGGTCTTGCGGGACTGAATCAGGCCCGCGTGATGGAGGATGGAGAGGTGCTTGGACATGGTGGACGGGGCGAAGCCGAACAGCTCCGTGATCTGGCAGACGCACAGTTCCCGGTGCCGGAGCGCCAGGAGAATCCGCACCCGGCCGGGGTCGGACAGCGCCTTGGTGACAGCCATGAATTCGCGCATAGATTTATATTTCGTCAAACAACGAAATGACTATCACTCAGATGGTGTCCTTGGTCAAGCGAATTTTTGCAGCGCTTCCTGGGACGGCGCCTCAACCCGGCGCGGAGCTGCGGAAGCAGTCCGGCACTTCGGCTTCCGTGCCGGGCACCCTGCTCGGATCGTCAGAGGGCCGGTGCTGCCGGTTCATCCAGCCGGGAAAGATCAGACACACCTGATTCCAGCCGTGCTGCGTAAATTGTCCTGTCACGTTTTGGTGACGCACCCGTTCGGGATGTCACCTGCCTGACACATTGCGCTTAAAAACCTTTTATGACGCGGCGGTGCGGACTTTCAAGATGGCACAACCACCCGTCACGAAACTGAGTGCGGCTGGCAGGTTTATGGAGGTTGGCTGGGTGAAATATCTTTAGTATGTCGCCGTTGAGAAGGTTGAAAATTTGAACCGTTAACCGTTTAAAATTTAAAAATAATCATATGCTAAACAAAAAGGTTGGACTCATTGCTTTGCTCACAAGTGTTGCCGCCAGCGGAGTCTGGGCGGGCGCAATCACCAATTATGCGGTTGGGGATGTGTTGGTATGCTTCCGACAGGCTAAAGACATGGTTGTTGACGCAGGTCCGATTTCCACGTTCACCAATGCGACTCATGCTTATCAGGTGATACCCATTACCCAATACACCGGCACCCAGCTCGCCTCAGTGGGCACCAACAGCATCAGTTGGTCGGCATTCACCTGGTTGAGTGACAACACGCTGTTTGTAACCAAGGCCCGGCCTTCCACTTCCCTGAACAGCCAGACCACGCCGTGGGCAGCCCAAGGCTCCCCGGCCCAGGGAGGCACCGTCGCGCAGATGGATAAAATTCCGCCCGGTGCCCTGGATGAATTGAATGCCCTGGTATTTGCCAACAGCACGCCCACTGCTGTGGTCGAGGAAGACAATACTTTTGGCAACGCCAATTATACGGACGGTGTCAGTTATTCCACTGCTGTGAATGGCGCGTATGGCGGTAATTTCGACGGGACTTTTGTGGGCAACCCGGAAAACACCACAGCCAATAACTTCACCACAAAGGGAGCGGTGGCTCGCTCTGATTTTTACCAGATGACGCCCACCCTCGGCCATGCACTGGGAACATGGCTGGGCTATTTTGAGTTTTCAACCAATGGCGCGATGACCTTTGTGGCGTATCCACGCACGACGCCTGTCATTGCTTCCATCACCCGTTCGGGTGCCTCGAACACCATCCAATACACGGCCGGTATCTACGGCACTTATACCCTTCGGGGAACCAACAGCCTGACTTCCGGGACGGCGATGACCAACTGGCCGGCCATTACCACCCTGACGAGTGGGGATAATGCAATCCACACCGCAACGGATACAACCACGGACAACATCAGATTTTACACCATCACCGCCCAATAACCAACCCATCAAAACAGCATCCGTTTTAACAAACAATATCAACCTAATAAAAAAAACGTAATATGAAACGTAATATGAAAAAAACACTGCTCCTCACCCTGGCGCTCGGCCTCGCCGGTGCCTCACCGCTCATGGCGACAACTGTTGACGTGTATATCACCGGGTCCACGGCATTCCGGGCCAACGTCTATACCGCCTGCACCAAGTTGTTCAGCCCCGCTCCCACCATTTACTATGGCGACTCGGCGCATGGTGGCGACGCAAATGATAATTCCAGCACGGCCGCTTGGGCAATGACCGGAAGCCCGATCACTCAACTCACGAATTTCAGTGGCAAAACGCTGGTCATCCACGGCCTCTTCACCGGCTCAATTCAGGGCATGCAGACGACGGAATCAAGTACCAAGCTCGTTTTCACGGCACCTTCCGGCGTCGCCGGGGGCGCTGCCAATGCCTATGTGACGAACAGCCCCACCATCGGCTTTTCCGATGCGTCCGGTTCCGCCACTCCCTACGCGGCCTCGGGCAATTTTGAGGAAGAAAACGTGTGTGTTCAGCCTTTCGTCATATGCAAATCGACGGCCACCGTTGGCGCGGTGACCAATATCAACAACGCCACTTGGGAACAGCTTGAATACGGCATCGTGGCGGGACGCATTCCCCTCGCGTCTTGGACGGGCAAAATCACGGACACCAACACGTTTGTTTATCTGATGCAACGCACCAAGGACTCCGGCACCCGCCGCGTCGAAACGCAAGGTGAATATTTTCAATACAGCGGTACGGTCGGCATTTACATGTATGACTATACAAATAACTTCTTCTATAGTCCCTCCGTTCTTGCCGCAACCACCTATGGCGCCTCTCCCAACGGCGTTGTCGGTGCGGCCGGTCTTAACAATGCGAATGTGAACGCGAACTGGGGATATGGTTATGTCGGCGGTGGTGACATCAAGAATTCACTTAACAACGGCAACGCTGCCAACCAGGCCATTGCCTATCTGTCCATGAATGACTCCAAGGGCGTGAACCTCAACAGCGGCGGCAACTGGTCCGCAGTGGTTTCCTATAATGGTATCTGGCCGACGGGGGCTGGAGCGGGCATCCATGGCAATACCGGCACCAACGATTTCTCGCCCATCACCCTTGGCTACTATCCTTTGTGGGGCTTTGAAGTCCTGGTTCATCCCATTAGTCTCACCTCGATCCCTGACCAAGACATCAACCAGACCGAATTGGGTGACCAGTACACCCCCGGCAGCTTCTTGGGTGTGTTAAATTACCAAACCTACAACTACCCTGGTACTCCCTACCTCACGGGCAGCATTGAAAATGAAATTATATTGAGCCAGCCCAACGGGGCCACAGCCATCACCCTCGCCGAGATGTTTAATCAGCGGCCGTCGGTGGGTGGAACGATTTATCCGCCGTTTCAATGATATAATAAGTTGTTGCAGAAGGCCGGTGCGAATTCGTTCGCGCCGGCCTTTCCTTTTTGGAGGCTTCTGCCAGTGGCAATCCGCGGCCATTCCGGCAAGTCAATCACGCAAGTCTGCCTGCGACAGTGCGCATTCGTGTTTTAATTAATGAGTATCTTCGGAAAGGGAGGCCAATTTTGGCGAAGTGAAAGCTGCATTGACCGGCAGGGCATCGCTTTTTACTGTTCACGCATGCGCAGCATCCCAAGCCATGACACAGACCGAGAACCCTCCGTCCGCGCAATTTCATGAACCGAAACTCCAGGAGAAAGGCCCGGTGGGAGACAGGTGGCGCCGCATCTTCAAACACGCCAGCCGCGTCGCAGCGTCCCGAAACAATGGCCAGGCAACCCCGGACCTGGTGGAATCATGACTGGACGCTCGGCCTCGTCTTGATTGTCGCCACAATCATGGCCTACCAACCGGTGTGGCATGCCGGATTCATTTGGGATGATGATGCGTATGTGACGGCAAATCCGCTGCTGACGGTGCCGAACGGATTTTGGCGGATTTGGTTTTCGTTCGATTCGCCATCGCAATATTTTCCGCTGGTTTATACAGCGTTTCGCCTGGAGCGCGCGCTCTGGGGGCTGAATCCGGCAGGCTACCATTGGGTGAACATTTTGCTGCACGTTGCGAATGCATTGCTTTTGTGGCGATTGCTGGCGCGCATGGGGGTGACGGGTGCGTGGCTGGCGGCGGCAATCTTCGCGCTGCATCCCGTGCAGGTGGAAACGGTTGCGTGGATCACAGAGTTGAAAAATGTGCTGATGCTTTTCTTTTTTTTGCTGACGCTCCTGGTGTGGGTGGAATTCCTTGATGAGAAAACCAAGCGGGGGTGGAATTTTTACGCGCTGGCGCTGATTTTTTGCGCGCTGGCACTTTGCGCCAAGACGACCGCCTGCACGCTTCCGGCGGCATTGCTTTTGATTTTGTGGTTGAAAGAAAAGCCGATCACCCGCTGGCGGCTGGTGGAGATTGCGCCGTTTGTCGCGTTCGGAATCGGCATGGGGTTGCTGACGATGTGGTGGGAGCGATACCATCAAGGCACGCAGGGAAAACTTTTTGCGCTGGGGTTGATGGAGCGGATTCTCGTGGCAAGCAGAGCAGTCTGTTTTTACGCCGGCAAGCTGCTCTGGCCAGCGAACCTGACATTCAGTTATCCGCGCTGGAGGATCTCGGCAATCAATCCTTCCGCCTATGGGTGGTTGCTTGCGACGGCTGGTCTCTGCGCGGCGATCTGCTGCGTGAGGCGTCATGTCGGGCGAAGCGTCGAGGTTGCGGTTTTGTTTTTTGCGACGACGCTGGCCCCGGTTCTGGGGTTCATCATGCTCTACACGTTCCGATACTCGTTCGTGGCCGATCATTACCAGTATGTCGCGAGCATCGGGCTTATTACACTGTTTTCGGCAGGACTTGCGCATCTTGCCGGTTATTTGAAACAAAGGAGGCCATGGCTGGAGGTGATGGTCTGCCTCGGGTTATTGCTGGCGCTTGGGACGCTGACCTGGCGGCAGGCGCGGATTTATTACAACGCTGAAACGCTCTGGCAAACAACCATCCGCCGGAACCCCGGTTGCTGGATGGCTTGCAACAACCTGGGTCTGGATTATTTCCAACAAGGCCAGGTGGACGATGCGATCGCGCAATATCAAAGAGCAATGGCCATCCAACCAAACGACGCACAAGCCCACTACAACCTTGGCTTGGTTTATTTCCGACAGGGCTGGATGGACGAAGCGATTGCGCAATACCAAACGGCACTGGCCATCCAGCCAGACTACGCAAACGCGCACAATAATCTTGGCCTGATTTATTCCCGGCTGGGCCGGATGGACGAAGCGATTGCGCAATATCAAACGGCACTGACCATCACGCCAAACGTTGCGGACGTTCACTACAACCTCGGCAACGCCCTTCTGCGACGGGGACGGACGGACGATGCGATTGCGCAATACCAAAAGGCACTCGTCATCGATCCAGACGACGCAAAAGCCCGCAGCAACCTTGGCGGCGCCCTGCTGCAGCAGGGCCGGATGGATGAAGCGATCACACAATACCAAACGGTGCTGGCCATCACTCCAGACCCTGCGGACGCCCATTACAACCTTGGCAACGCCCTGCTGCAACGGGGCCGGATGGACGAAGCGATTGCGCAATACCAAACGGCACTGGCCATCCAGCCAGACCACTTGGAAGTTCAGAATGGCCTGGCATGGGTGCTGGCAACCTGCCAGCAAGCTTCGTTGCGAAACGGCCACAAAGCAGTCGAGCTGGCACAACGGGCGAATCAGCTTTCCGGTGGTGGCAATCCGGTCATTCTCTGCACGCTGGCGGCGGCCTACGCCGAGACCGGGCGGTTCCCGGAGGCGGAGGCAACCGGGAAGAGCGCCTTGCAATTGGCTAAGGCGCAGTCCAACACGGCGCTGGCCAATGTGCTTGAATCGCAGCTAAAGCTCTATCAGGCAAGCATCCCATTCCATGACACGGAAGAAACCTCTTCAACCCGTACAGCTCCATGAGCCGAAGATCGAAGAAAAATGCCCGGCGGGAAAAGGCCGCTGCCGTGCGTCCGCACACGCCCGCAGTCGTCATGACGGTGCTCGCAGGATGCTCCAACCAACGCTGCGGATGCTCCATCTGCCACGCGTGATGATCCTTCCGCCGCCGCCGGAAGGTCTTTCCGCCGTGCTGGAAGCTCCTGGAACTTTGGAATTAAACCCTCGAACAATGAGCAACTCGCAGAACTGATTTCATCTGAGGCGGAGTGAACCACTCCACTTGCATGGGTCGGGTGTATTCCGCGGTTTCAACTCCGGAATTCAGGTGCAAAAGTTCCCGAATTGGCACCTGACCTTCATACGGACGTAACAATTCCGGTTCAAGTTTGCTGCAATTAGA
>Ga0116110_1000350_pt1 | contig 27905 bp, 17 predicted proteins | sample June2015DPH_8_50_FD_89719 | JGI IMG/M metagenome (GOLD analysis project Ga0116110, IMG submission 89719) | Peatland microbial communities from SPRUCE experiment site at the Marcell Experimental Forest, Minnesota, USA - June2015DPH_8_40 | ecosystem: Environmental > Terrestrial > Soil > Wetlands >...
AGATGATAGTCCGGAAGGAAGTACTGATCGAACTGCAAATCAAGATCTTTAGCCGCGGCCGCCTCGTAGGCGGACATCCACACCTCGCACTTCGATGCCGCTACGACGTGGGCGTTCCCCCCAGCGTGGTCGAAGTGCCCATGCGTGTTCAGGATCAACTGCACGTCTTTCAAGTCGCGGCCCCGTTCCTTAAGCACCGGGGCGATAAATCGTTCGGGCGTGTCTACGCAACCCGTGTCGATCAGCGCCAGGGTGTCTCCCTCCAGCAGATATAGTTCCACGTGACCGCTGGGGTCGAAATATGAGCCGATCTGCGTCACTTGCGGGTGAAATTTAAAATCGCTATGCATGGTTCCCTCGCAACAATCTTAGATTCGGGCAATGCGGGTGAGAAACGTTCCGCCGCCCTCTTCACGTCTTTACAAGCGGCCTCGACCACTGCGATGCTTTCGCGCGAGCGCCGCTCCTTCATACGCCGTTCGGGTTCGCCGGACGCCAGGATCTCCGCAAAGCCATTGTGGCACAACTATAGCCGCAGGGACCTTCTCCGCGGACATAACTTCGAAATGATCTGCGTCACCGAACGCCTCCGGGTCCACCAGGACGGTGAAGACGCCCATAGGATCCTCACGCTAGTTCCTCCCAATTGTCCGCGCGCGATTTCTGATTGTAACATTGTACCCGAATTGGGACGGTCCCCCCAAACTCTGATTCACGGCGAAGTCGGCAGTGAAATTTTCCTATTGATGTCTGAAAGCGGCAGCCACAGTCAGCGAGTTCCTGACCTTGGGCTTTCGCAATTTCCGAAAAACCCGCGGCAGGCTGGCGCAGTTGGGGCCAGCAACTACGGCGAAGCCGGCGCCATCGACTTCTTCGGCCACAATAGTAATTGGGTTTGGGGGCCGGGAGAGAAGCCGGGCGAAATAGCAATTATCGTGGGTGGCAGCCAGAAGGATTATCACAGCATGTACGAAAAGGTGCAGCAAGCAGCCACCGTAGTCAGCGAATACGCGCGACCTTTCGAGACTGATTTGCCAGTGTACCTGTGCCGGCGCCCCAAAGTGACCTTGCAGCAAGTCTGGCCGCACATAAAGGGATTCATATAGGCCAGGAAACACGGCAGGGAGTTTGTGCCGTGGGCCTTTGTCAATTCGTGTGAGGGGCTAAGACGAAGGATTTTGACCTTTTGGAGCGGCGCCAGAGTGTGCCAAAAAGACTGCGCTCAGCCCGCCCGGTATGTGCTGTGGCGTACTCCTTGGCACCCCTAAGTGGAATTTTGAAGGGCTCAAGCGATCCTGGATGAGTGGACCCTCTGCGACCAGCCGGGTAAGGAGGCCACTCCCCAGAACGGGGCTGTTGGTAGCTATTCAAACTGGCACTTGGGTAGTCCTACTGGCCTTCGGGCTACATCTTTAGCTATGAAGCTGTTTACTTGGGAACCCTTTCCCGGGGACGAATAATTCCGGCATTCTGTTCGATTGATACGACGGTGCCGAACGTGGCGGACAGAGATTTGACACGTTCGAGGATGCGTCGAGCCTGATCGGGAGTGGCCGGATGGGGGAAACCATCAGTCGGTGCTGAGCTCGACTCGATCACGGCAGGGTAGAGCTCGATCTCGCTGAGTCGTCCAGCCTTGAAGGTGCATACCGGGATGAGGCTCTCGAACCACTCGTCAGGAAATTTCTTTTTTTGGCCGTTCGGAGCCGTGTAGCTACGATGCCCGCCAAAACTTAGAAACAGGCTACCGAGACCGTAGAAAATTGGCTTGCCTTTATATATTTCGATCCCATTGAACACGTGAGGACCGGTGCGAATAACCACGTCGGCTCCGGCATCGACAGCCTGATGAAACAAGGCGGGCTCAAAATCGGCCGGCCTGGGCTCGTCCGGGCTAGGCGCCTCATTCGCCTTGTGTAGCACCATGGGCTCAAAATCGGCTGGAGGCATGTCGTCCTTATTGTCGGCAGTTTCATGAGCGTGGATCGTAAACACGACAAATTGTGCGTTGCGCCTGGCCTCCCGAATTGCGCTGAGCACAGCGGCCTTATCGCTTGACTCGGCTTCGGTTGTGGTCCCCTCCTTGTTTGAGACGCGGAAGTACTGATCGCTGATGCGAACCTCGCTGCCATTTGCGCCCGCTTTCAAAGTTATGGGACCGGCGATCCTGCGAAGAGCAGCGAGTTCGTCAGCGGTAACGAGGCGGACCTGCCGTATATGCAGAGCACTAATTCCTGGCCTGGGGCGTGACATCACACCTTGTTTTTCCAGCGCAGAACCTGCTACCGCCGCTGGAGGGAAGGTTGAGGCAGTACTGATCAGGGCCGCCCTTCCTTTGGGTGTCTGCACATAGCTGGGAGCGCGTGCCTGCACATCGCTGAGACCGGCACCGGCCTCGACCACGCCTGCCGAGGCGAGCGAGTTTAAGGTCGCGACCAATCCTTCTGGGCCCCAATCAATTGCATGATTGTTGGCCTTCGAGACCAGGGTGATTCCCATGTCCCGAATGTCGCGAGCAACAGTCGCTGGCGACACGGGATAACCGCCGCCATTTTCCGCCGAGGGATATCCGCTGAATGTTGCCAAGTCGAAGATCGCGCCTTCCTGGTTAGCAAAGCCGAGATCAGCCTTTTGAAACAATGCGGCGAGTTGTCTGAAGCCTGGGTCATCGATCCCTTTCAGAGTCCGATAGGGCCCGATCATGTCGCCGCCGGCAACAAAGACGAAATCATCCGGTACCGAGTTGGCTGGTACCGCCTGCGCCCAGAGGGACATCATCAATGCGATCGCCAGCGCGGTTGCGATCTTATGCATTACTCATTCCTCAACAAATGTTTAGGCTTGCCCAAGTACCGAGACGACATATTGAGGAAGGTCGCCAAGCTCCGACGGCCTTCCTCAATTCCTGTCAGACTTTGCTGACATCAGTTTAGAACATGAACTTTGCTGCCAGTTGAATAATGCGCGGATTGATTGACGTCGATGTGATCGTCCCGAAACTAGAGTCGCTAGTAGCGACGTCCGGGTTAGCGAACTGGGGATGATTGAACAGGTTGAAGAGCTCCACCCGGAATAGAAAATTGCGGCTTTCGCGAATCGGGATCACCTTCTGCAGTGAAATGTCGAAATTATTTTGGCCGGGCCCGGGAACGATACCGACGCCGCTATCGCCGAAGGCCGTTCCAATCCCATCAGCACCGATTATCGGCCAGGTAGGAGAGATGCACGACTGATTGAAATAATTCGTCATCTTCTTTTGAATCGAGCCAGGCGTCACCAGTTGGGAGTAGGTACACCCTGCTGCCAGTTGCACGCGGTCTTCGGAGATACCGAAGACGTTATTTGCGTTGGTGCCAATCAGCGTTAAACGCTGGCCCGATTGAATCGTGGTAACGCCCGAAACTGACCAATGGCCCAGAATGTGCGCCTTCCAAGTTGCCTCGTCATGCGGGCCTGGCAAGTTGTAAACGTAGCTGAGCACAAAGCGCTGCTCGCGGTTGAAGAGCGCCGGCCCATAGCGGGCACTCGGGTTGCTGGATTGATCGCCAATATTGGTGCCGGCGGCTGTCGAAGCTTCAGGATCGGTGCCGTCAGTGCTCAGGTCTCTCGACCACGTGTAGGAGGCAAGAAACTGCATACCGTTGCTGAAACGTTTGGTTAAACTGGTCTCGAATGCGTTGTACCAGGCGGCGCCAGCCGATTCGAGCTGCGCAACTCCACCCTCGTCGGAGGCGAATCCCAGGAACGGCAGGCGGTCATTAAGATTCGCAAGTGTATTGCTCGTTTGCCCGCGCACCGGATCACTCGGGCTGGCTGAAAGGGCCTGATTCAAACCCCGCGTGCGGATGACGTCGGTGCTGCGGGCCCCGAAATATTCCGCTTCCAGCAACAGGTTTCTGGCCACTTCCGCCTGCAATCCAAGGCTGTATTGTTGCGTAATCGGAGGCCGATAGTTCTGTGCCAGGTCTATAACGGACGGGGAGGTGGAGGGTGAATACGGCTGGAAAAGAGGTAAACTGGCCGCCGATGGGATGGCGCTTGCGGCGAAAGGCTGCTGGGCTGATGCAGCGGTGTCGCAGGTGGCGGCACAAACTCCTAAGAAACCGTAGGGCGGTTCTGATACCAGTTGAAAGACCGCTTGCCCCACCGGACGAGAGTAATAGATCCCATAGCCGGAGCGGAGGACTAACCGGGACGAGTTCGGCAAGACCTGCCAACTGAGCCCCAGTCGGGGACCCCATGTATTTTGTCCGTCGCCGGCGATGCCCAAATTGTTGCCGGCACGAGTGACGCCGGCGGGTAATGTTCCAGCATAGTTCGACTCGACAATGTATCCCGCCAATGTCCCCGCCGCGGGAGGGTTAGGATTCGCTAAAGCCGGGTTGAAATTACCATCCCGCCCGTATTTATCGGCGAGTTCCCCGATGCGCTCGTAACGCAACCCCGCATTCAGCGTAAGCCGCCGCGTCAGTGTAATGTTGTCTTGGATAAAGCCAAACCCGTTGTCCGTTCGCCAATCGCGATCGGTCAGGCCCCCAACATCTACGGATACGATGATGTTGCTGAAATAATCGGTGCCGTTCTGCGCGCCGCTCAAGCCAAGCAGGAAGTCAGGCCAGCTCAGATATTCGTTAATCCCGTTGAAGCGGAAATTTCGCAGGTCGAGGTAACCGCGCGAGAAGCCACCTCCAACCCGGATGTTCTGCCTGCCATGTGTCCAGGATAAGGAATCACTGACATCCGAGCTCCCTTGAACAGATGTGAGGTCGGCAGCTCCTCCCATCTGGCAGCAACCGGCAACAAAAATCGACGGGAGATCGTCGAAAAACGGCGAGGCCGTCGCCCCAATACTCGAGTAGCTAAATGGGTTCTGCTGATTGTTGGCGAAGGTGGTCCGATGGAACCCAAACCGCAATTCGTTGAGCAAGGTGGGACTAAACGTATAGGTGTGGCTGATCGAGAATACTTGGAAACGTCCTGGTTGTTTGCTGGGAGAACCGGGTAGGCCGGCATCTGGCGTGATCGAGTTGTTCGGAAACGTAACGACCTGGTTGCTGTCAGCAATGAAGTAGCGGGCAGAAATTGTGCTCCGTTCGCTCGGCAGGTAATCCACATCGCCCATGTACTGATCTTCGTTAAAAGTGCAGGGATTATCGAAAGTACTCAGACCACTCGCCGTCTGCGGATTGGGGATGTACCAGTTTCCATCGGGGAGCTTCATCTGCAGCAGTGCAAGTGAAACAGGATTGATGTTGTAGGGGTATGGCGTTCCATTGCCGTTAGGGGCATTGGGATCGATCGCCGGCCCCACGCCTCCGAAATCGTTTTGTAGCACTCCACGTTGTCCGGCGAAGAGTTGGGCGATCGCTTGGGCTGAACGATTGTCGGTAAGAGCTGGCAATATGGCTGAGGTACGGCAATTATTTCCGCCAGATACCGCGATCCCGTTCGCCTGTCGGGTTCCTTGGTAGGAGCCAAAATACAACAATTTGTCCTTCTTGACGGGGCCGCCCAGGGTTCCCCCGAACTGGTTCTGATGCAGTGCACCTCTTGGCTGGTGCGTCAGGTTCGAGAAGTAATCGTTGGCATTCAAATCGCGGTCACGGAAGAATTCAAAGACATCACCATGAATATTGTTCGTTCCGGGCTTGGTGACCAGATCGACGTTGGCTCCTGCGTTCCGGCCATAAACAGCGTCGTATTGCCCTGTCTGAACCTTGAATTCCTGTATCGCATCTGGGCTGGGAATGGCGATTCCACCGCTCGCCGCGCCCCGACCGAAAAGATCGTTGACCTCCACTCCATTCATCTGGAAATCGTTATCGTTCGCTAGGGCGCCATGTGCGTGGATGCCGCTGTCCTGCTGAGTTCCATTGCCATTACTCCCAGAAATGCCGCCGCTGCCACGGCCCAAGTCAGTGGCGTTGTTGACGGGCGCAACGATTCCGGGTGACAGTCCCAGGATCTGGGTGTAGTTGCGCGTGGCTAGCGGCAGGTTGTCCACTCCGCGCTCATTGACGACCCTCCCTAATGCACTCGATTCCGTCTGCACCATATTCGGTTGGGCTACAACTTCCACCTTCTCGGCGATACTTCCGACTTCCAACGCGAGATCAACATCGGTAGTCTCGGTGACCGCGACCGCCACGTCGTTGTGCACGCTTTTCTTGAATTGCTGTTTTTCTGCCGCCAGTTGATACTGACCGGGCGGCAGAAGCGGGATGCGGAATCCACCGTGAGCATCTGTCTCCACCTGCCGAGTCTCACCCGTCGCGGTGAGAGTCGCCGTAACCTTGGCTCCGACAACAACTGCACCGCTGGCGTCCTTCACAGTTCCGGTAATTGCGCCACTTGTAGGTGTCTGAGCAGCAACTGGGTGACCAGCGAGCGCGAGAAATATGCCGAATGTCATCCATAAGATTTCTTTCGAGAGTTCTTGGAACGTCATTCCCCACCCAGCTTCCTTCTGTGAGATCGAATCACGATCAACGTTGCGAATTGCGTGTCGGCGTACACTCAAGGACATTCCTTGAGAACTAAACGATCAGTACAGCGTCCGGCTTTCATTCGGACCCGCAGGAGCAACCCGCACCTGAGTGGAGCGCACTCTACGAAAAATAAGTCTGAAAGTCAACAATGTTTTCAAAACGACTGCAAACTCAGCTAGTTGGCCACAATCCGCGTTATGGAACTAATCCAGGCGCGCCGGAACCTCGGCGCACGCCTTAGTTCGCTGCAAGTCGCTGCTGGCGCGACGGTTGCGATCCGAGCTCAGGATTTGGCCTGGGAAGTCGCCTTCCCGTCTAGTAGGTGCCGTTCATCTTGCAATACGGCGCCCTGTTCATTGAAATACAATCCATTACTCCGCCGAAGTCGGCTTCGAGGAACCGATCTCCATTCGGGATAGCGGGGCTGTTTTTTGGTGGGAACGGCTGTTTTCGAAAGATATTAGGGAAGCCTTAGCCACTACTCGTTCTTTTGCCAGGCCAGATGGAGCCCGGGCCACATCAAAAGCGCCGTGGTGCTATCTTCCGAGAACTTCTTTTTTCCTCCCAATCCGGCTTTGCCTCTCAGCTTGTTGCCTCTGCCGATAGCAAAGAATGGTACGTCATCGAGCATCGATTCCCACCTCAGGCCCCTCTCGACGACTAACTCCCTGTGGTATTATAGGGGCGTGCGCATCGGGCGCCCCCGGTCCGCGGGAAGGGCTGAGCCCGCCGATTGACGTTCTGTTGCAAGACACCTTCATGGTGATCTTCCTTTCGCCCGAATGAGCGGACAGCGGGCAGGCAGGCCTACGAGGCCGAAAAGGAGGTCATCATGTCCGAGGTCAATCGATCCACCCCCACGCGCAAGCTCCCCGCCAGACCCAATCTCAATCAGCTTAAGAAGCTGGCGAAGGATTTGCTGAAGGCGTTTCGCGCGGGCGATCCGGCCGCCGTCGCCGAAGTGCACGCTCACGACCGCGACGCCGATCCGCAGAGTTTTGCGCTGAGTGATGCGCAACTCGCGCTCGGGCGCGCCTACGGCTTCGACAGTTGGCCGAAACTCAAAGCGTTCGTGGATGGCGTCACCATCAAGCGCTTTGTCGACGCGGTGGAGAGCGGCGATCTGGAGCGCGTCCGGGCGATGCTTCGCCAGCGCCCCGAGCTCGTCCAAATGGATACCGCCGGGAACAACGAGCGGCGCGGCCTGCATTACGCCGTGCTGCGGCGTGACGTGGCGATGGTGCGACTACTGATGCAGGCGGGCGCCGACGCGCGCAAGGGCGTCTTTCCGCACCGCGATGCGACGACCGCCTGCGCACTGGCACGCGATCGCGAATATGCCGATATCGTCGCCGTGATCGAGGAAGAAGAGCAACGCCGCCGGCAGGGGATGAGCTGTCCGAACGCCACCATCTCACCGGTGCAGGATCAGATCAACGCGGCGATCCGCAAGGGCGATAACGCGACGGCCATCGGGCTGCTTGCGGCGGATGTCTCCCTGGTAAGCGCGTGCGACCGAGACGGCGGGACACCGCTGCACGTCGCCGCTCAATCGATGAATCGAGAGATGGTCGTGTGGCTGCTCGAACGCCGTTCCAGCGTGCGCAAGCGCGATAGCCACGGTTACACGGCGCCCGACCGGGCCGCGCTGGCTGCCGATCCGCGCAACGATGCTGCGGCGAAATTTCCGGCGGTCGCCGCGCTGCTTCTCGAGCACGGCGCGGAAGTGACGATATGGGCGGCCGTCGCGCTCGGTGACAAGGAGCGAATCCGGAAACTTGCGAGCAATGATCCGCAGCTCTTACAGCCGGGGATTCATTGGTGGCGGGGAGGACTACTTACCCTAGCCGTGAAGCACGGGCATCTGGAGGTCGTGCGCTTGCTGCTCGACCTTGGGGTCGATGTGGACGAGCGCACCTTGCTGCACGAACTGGAAGAGCCGACGTTAAGCTGGGGCGCCCCGTTGTGGTATGCGGCTCTCGCGGGACGGCGCGACATTGCCGAACTGCTGCTCGACCGCGGCGCCGATCCCAACGCCAACCTGTACGCGTCGGGCTGGCCTCTGCGCAACGCGTACCAGCGCAAGGACGAAGACCTCAAGCGACTGCTCTTGGAGCGCGGCGCCAAGCCGCAACCCTATATGGTGGCGGAAGGGCACGACGTCACCGAGGCCCAACGTCTGCTGGCCGCCGAACCCAGCGAGCAGTTGGCGAACGAGTTGACCTGGTCCGCGGCCATCAACGCCTGCCCGGAAATTGTCGAAATCGGGCTGCCGCATCTCCACTGGCCTTTGAATGACTCGCGCTGGCACTGGATTCTGATCCAGCCCGTTCGTGGTTTGGGAGATAACTCGGGTTTAAGACCCGCCGAGGCAACCGAGAAGCGATTGCAGTGCATGGCGCTGCTGATCCGGCATGGAATCGACTTGAATATCGCGAACGGACTCGGTCAGACCGTGCTGCATTTCGCGGCCGCGCGTGACGGCATCGAGCACGAATCGGACCGCGTCCAATTCGCCGCCATGTGCATCGACGGCGGCGCGAGACTCGACGTGCGCGACCTCCTCCTGAAGTCCACGCCGCTCGGGTGGGCCTGCCGCTGGGGCCGACAGGAACTGGTCAAGTTGCTGATCGCCCGCGGCGCGTCCGTGACCGAGTCGGACGCCGAATCGTGGGCTACGCCGCTGGCGTGGGCCAAAAAAATGGGGCATGCGGCGATTGCGCGCAACCTTCGCAAGCATGGCGCGAAGGCTTGAATCGGTTTGCTCCAGGCTCGCGACACTCCCAGTTCGACATCGGAAGAAAGGTGCCTTCGGAACTCTACCCGCGGCCCACTCGCGCCGCATTACGTTGCTCGATTCCTCGCAAGTCGGTGCTGCCGGCCAGTTAAGATCGCAACTCACGATGCCGCCTGGAGAGTCGGCTTTCCCGAAAATGGCTGCCGGCCAAGATCGACCCTGGGTAACGCCTTGGGTTTACCGGTCGCCGGAAATGGCCCGGTTTGAATCCCAAGCCCGGCGTTCGTAAACAGTGGGCGACCCGGCATGAGTAATCCGGGAAGGCGTGGACCAACCTCCGAGTGCCCGACGTTCCTCTTGCAACACCTGCTCACGGGTCTGATGAACAGCGAGCTGCGAACTTTCATCAACGGGAACCGCTGATGGTTCAAATCCGTAGGGAAGAGTGTGCGGATGCTTCGAGTGTATGTGCTCGTCAGTCTTGGTGTTCCGGCATTGCTGATCTGTGGGTATGGTCAGGTTGCGGTTGTGTCTGCCACCGCCAAAGGGGATTCAGCCCCGCCGCTCTGGGGAGATCTGCGCGCCGGAGCTTACGGCGTTGGTTTTCGCTCTGTCTTCCGTTACGACAGTTCCCGAACCTGGAGATCGACACGCAGCTATGAGGGGACCTTCTCACCCGATCTGGGAGGCCGGCCCATTCAGGTCGATATCTGGTATCCAGCCTCGGTGGACAGGTCGTCAAAGAAGATGTGTTTCGGCGATTATGTGGACCAGAACGCGCCCGTGGCCTTTTCTAAGCTCAACAGCATTATGAAGCAGCGTAGTCGCGATGATGCGATTGGCTCCGTTCCTCGCAGCGAAATCCCCGCCTTACAATCAGCGAAGATGAATGCGTATCGGGATGCACCTTTCGCAAAGGGACAGTTCCCGGTGGTCCTCTACTTCGGGGGCCTGGGTGCCTCGGTCAACGCGAATGCCATCCTGGCCGAGTACTTGGCTAGTCATGGATATCTCGTCGCGAGCATCTCGTTAATCGGACCGTCTGACGATCAGACGTTTCAGTCCCGAACCGCGGATGATCTTGAGTCGTCCGTCCGGGATATGGAATTTGCCTGGTCTCTGCTCCAAACCGAGGCGCATGTCGATCGAACCAGAGTCGCCGTGATGGGACACAGCGTAGGGGCCATCGAAGCGGTGATTCTCGGCTTGCGCAATGGCGATGTTTCCGCAGTCGTGGCGCTGGATGGAACTTACGGTTTCCAGGGGCTTTCAACCGTTCTGACACAATCTTACGGATATGCCCCGGAGAAGATGAGAGCAGCCTTCCTCGACCTTCGGCGGACACAAGGTGCGCAAGGAAACGAGCCCCTCGACCTCTCCGTTGTCGAGTCCTTCCGTCATTCCGATCGCACCTTCATTACCATCGAAAAGATGCACCACAGTGACTTCACCTCGTTCGCAATGGTAGGAGCGCAGTTTCACGCGCCTCTGCCCACGAACTATCCCCTGAATGGCTGGAACCGGGAGACTGGACGCGCCGGATACGAACAGGCATGCAGGATCATACTCGCCTTTCTAAATGCCAAAATAAGGTCGGACTCCCAAACCATAGAGGAAGTCGATCATGAAGTACATCAGATGCCCGGAGTCGTCCTTAGGCATGAGGATGCCATTCCACCGCCGCCTTCGCCCCTGGAAGCCGCGGCGCTGGCAAATAGAAAAGGACTGGATGCTGCGAAGACTGCCTTCATCACGAGCTGTGGGAAAGACGGTGTACCATCCTGCATGGATGCCGACCGCTTTAACGCCTGGGGCTATAACCTTCTGGGCCAGCATCGTCCGCAGGATGCGCTTGCAGTATTTCAATTGAACGCCTGGGCACACCCTCAGTCAGCAAACGCACAGGACAGCCTTGCGGACGGCTATCTCTCCATTAATGATAAGGAGAGCGCAAAAAGAGCCGTGGAACGTGCGATTGCCCTTGTACCGCGGGACCAAACACTCGATCCAGCAGCGAAATTATCGTTCTTGTCCGAAGAGAACGTCAAACTCCAGCGGATCAAGTAATTCGCCTAATGGCCGCGTTCTCGATCGTGTTGGGGGAGCGCCTCTTCCCGCAGTGGCATACTCGGAGTTGATCAGTAAGCAGCCGCAGGCGGTCTGCTGGGCACGTTACCTCATTACCCCTGCCTGACGGCGTAGGGTAAACCTAAGTCGATCGACTCCCATTCCTCCCAACCACGAAGTGCCCGCAAGCCTAGTCTCAAACCCAAGGCGCCGCCGGATGGTCGTATTGGTAGCTTTTCATGTCGGTCACCGCCTGGACTCGGAATGATCCATAATTCGGAACAAGGGGGGGAAATCACAAGGTCTTCACAGCTTTTCTCGCAGCCTTGATGGCGGGGTTTCTGTGGGAAGATTGGACGAGGATGGAATCTCCAGCAGGCGAGATCGTGGCAGGGCACTCCGGCCAGAGGGCCTTGACCTGCCGGAGCCAGGTTTTGATTTTGAACCGGAAAAGTCTCGGCTGCGCGTATTCAGCACTTCCGAGTTGCTCGCTGAGACCGTTCGGGGCAAGGAGCGGAACCGAAGCCGGAGGACCTTTAACGGTCCAACCCTTCCATACAAGCCACATGTAGAAGTCCAAGACACCGGGTGCGTGCGCTAGGGCCGCGATGGCCTCACGCTCGACGGGAATGCGGTGCTCGTCAATCTCACGGTAGAATGCCTCGCTAAGGACGATTTCATTCTCGAAGGATTCGTGTGCAGGTACATGGGCTTCGTCGCGATTGTTGAACCAAAGGTGCAGGCGATCGAAAAAGTGAAAGCGAGCCAAGTCGATGACTGCCGTTTTATCAGGGCGCTGCTCTGTACCAAAGAAAATCGTGGCGGCAAAGACACGCTGGAATCCCTCGACCATGCGGTGATAATGCGCCTGGCCTGGATTTCGGCCGCCGGGCAAGTTTTTGGTGATGGCGAGAATTCTCTCAATGTCCGCAATAGAGAAAAGGCATCCTTTGCCGTCGCTGGGCACTTCGGGGTATTTGCCAGTCTTGAAACGCCAGCGGATTGCGTCGGCATGGATTCCCAGGAGAGGGCAGAGATCCCCCGTCCGATTGTGGTGTTTCTCGGGGAGTCCAAACCTGTTACACTTGATGGGCAGGTCTTTTGTGTATGGTTTTGAGAGGGTTATCTCGACTTCGCGTAAGGCACCAAAATGCGCATCCGTACCCGTGGGGCCTTCTTGGTAGTTTCATCCGCGAGTTTGGCCGCCCGGCCAATCGAGTCGAAGACAATCTTCGTTCCTCAACAGGCCCGGAATCCTAGCTTGGGCTACGGCCAGTGAATTCGGTCGGAAATCGACAGGGCATGGCGACGAGACCAGCCAGCACCAGTGCCTCGAAAATCCGAAAATCGGACATGGACCAGAGCAAGAGTTCCCCGAAGTTTCCGGCTATTAACTTCACCATCCCACCTGGCGGGCCAAGGAAAACGCCTGCTCGCGGAGAATACAATGCGGGCTACGCGCTTCGCCGATCCCTTAAGATTTTGGTGGCGAAGCCTCACGTCTCGATGAGAATAGGACCTTTCCTAGATTCCTATAGAACAATTGCATCTCAATCCGGTGATCAAATGCCAAAAAACAACGTGCTAAAACTAAGACTTGACAGGTATTTGAGTGATTGTTAGCATTCTTTTCCATCCCATACAGGGCAGGAACTTGTGTCAGAACGGGCGGCTGTCACGGAGAACAGCGCGCCGATGAGACTCGTCGCAGAGGCCTTCTCGGAAGATAGAGGAGGGGGGTATGTACCTAGGGATCGCCTCATGGTACGGTAAGCTTCGGACACACATTCATCCCAGAAGCTTCCGGCGAAGGTTCGATGACAGCCAGCCGCGTTCGAGCGGGATGGCAGCAGTCTGTCTCTGGTGCTTTCTGGTATTCAGTTCGTCATCTGCTGGGGCTGCTCAATACCACGTCGATTCCTGGACGACTGACAATGGCTTACCGCAGAATGTCATTCAAGGTATTTGCCAGACCCCGGAAGGGTATCTCTGGCTAGCTACGATGGATGGGCTGGTCCGGTTTGATGGCGTACGCTTCGTAGTGTTCAATCGGGGCAACACCCCGGGAATCCTTGGCAATCGGTATAACTCGCTGTATTGCACGAGAACTGGAGAATTCTGGGCAGGCACGGAAAGCAGTGGGGTCACTCGCTACCGCCAAGGCAAGTTCACAACCTACACGACCCAGCAGGGGCTGCCATCAAATGTTGTCCTTGGGGTAACGGGCGACGACACAGGCCGGATCTGGGCTCTTTCACAGGCGTCGATCGTCCAGTGGAGCGAGGCAGATTCACGGTTTGTCGAGTTACCTTCGGAGCACTCTAAATACAGTTACTTCGCGAATTCGGATGAGCGGTTAGGTTTTTGGGGTATTAACGGAGATGGGCTGCGCTTGTTTGTTCGGGGAGAGGTTTTTAATTACGTTCTACCTCGACAGTGGCCTCGCGGAACACTGACCACCGTCGGCGCCGACGTGAATGGTATCATTTGGCTGGCTACACCTGACGGCAAGCTTGCGAAACTAAGCAGCGGTCACTGGTCGAAAATAATCCTGACGAACGGTGAAGAGGCAAGGCGACCGCTGCAAAACGATCTTGCTTTGACCTATCGCGACTCTCGAGGGGATGTCTGGAATATTGCCGTGGCGTCTCACCCGGTCATGGGTTTGTTGAGATATTTGAGCCTGCCATCCGGCGGCCAGTCCCAGAAGATCGCGTTCCACTCCTTCTTTGAAGACCGTGAAGGCAGCGTCTGGCTCACCAGCGACGGACAGGGCCTATACCGCATTCGCCGGCAGGCCGTATCCGTACTGTCAAAGGAGGATGGCTTGCCTGATCGGAACGTATATCCAATTTATCAGGATCGGGCAGGCGCCATCTGGATCGGCACGTGGGAAGGCGGCCTAGTCCGGCTCAACAGCGGAAGGCTGAAAACCTTTTCCACCGCGGAGGGGCTTCTTTCGAAGCGGATTAATTCAATATCCGCGGACAACAATGGGGCGGTGTGGGTGGCCACTCCTGCCGGCTTGCAAAGAATGCGAGATGGCCGCTTCGAGTTAGTCCGCAACGATGTTCTCCAAGGCCGTGAAGAGGTGCGAGCTATTCACCAGGACCGGGAGGGCACTCTGTGGTTTGGAACGGGTCAGGGACTCGTCCGCTGCCAGAACGGCAAGTGGAGTGTCATCATGGAGAAGGACGGCTTGGCGAGCGATGATGTGCGGGTGATCATCGACGGTCGGGCGGGGAATCTCTGGATCGGAGGTTATGGTGGCCTTACAAGTCTGGCGCATGGAAGGTTCGAGCGCTGGACGCAAGCCGAGGGTCTGCCCAGCAATAGCGTTCGTTGCCTGTATGAGGATTCTGATGGCGTTCTTTGGATCGGAACTTACGACGGCGGTCTGGGGCGGCTTCAGAATGGCAGAATCACCCGCTTTACCGTGCGCGACGGACTCTTCAACAACGGCGTCTTCCAGATCCTGGAGGACTTTCGAGGATACCTCTGGATGAGTTGCAATCGGGGCATCTATCGCGTGTTGAAAAGCGAACTGAACGAGTTCGCCGCGGGAAAACGACGGGTGATTTCCGCCATCGCGTACGGCAAGAGCGACGGTATGAGAAACGCCGAATGCAATGGCGGTTTGTGGCCGGCCGGCATTCGAACCCGGAGCGGCGAGCTCTGGTTTCCGACCCAGGACGGCGTTGCAATCATCGACCCCAAGAGGGTAACGGTCAACTTTCGTCCGCCACCTGTGGTTATCGAGTCGATTTCGGTGGACCGCAACCCCGCCGAAGTATCCAAGGTCCTTCGCATTCCGCCCGGACGAGAAAATCTCGAGATCCAGTACACGGCGCTCAGCCTGCTCAACTCGGACCAAATTAAGTTCAAGTACAAGATGGAAAGTCTGGATCGCGACTGGGTGGAGGCGGGCACCCGACGCACGGCTTACTACTCGCACCTGCCTGCGGGGCACTACGTTTTTACGGTGATCGCCGCCAACAGTGATGGCATATGGAACACGGAGGGGAAAAGCTTGACAGTGCTGGTTATGCCGCCTCTTTATCGTACCTGGTGGTTCATGACACTCGCCCTGGCTGCCTTCGCGGGGGCCGGGCGGCTCGCCTGGCAATTTCGCGTCGCACAATTGCAGCGGGCGCACGCCGCACAGCAGGCCTTCTCGCGCCAGTTGATTGCCTCGCAGGAGACCGAGCGCAAACGGATTGCAGCCGAGCTCCACGACAGTCTGGGGCAGCATCTGGTGGTCATCAAGAATCTGGCGCTCGTTTCTTTGAACAATGGAAAGTCCGAGGAGTCGGCGAGAAGCCAGATGGAGGAGATCTCGACAGAAGCTTCCCGCGCCCTCGGCGAAGTGAGAGAAATCTCCTACAACCTACGACCCTATCAGTTGGACCGTATCGGGTTGACGAAGGCTATCGCAGCGATCGTCAAGAAGGCCTCGGGTGCGAGCTCCATCGCCTTCACGATGACGACTGATGAGATTGATAATGTTTTCCCCAAAGATTCAGAGATCAACTTTTATCGAGTCGTGCAGGAATGCATCAACAATGTGCTGAAACACTCCCAGGCGACGGAAGCGAGCGTGGTGGTGCGGCGCGAGCCGGCGAAGCTGCGGTTAACCATCCGTGACAATGGACAAGGGTTCACACCCGGCGCTGCCGGCCCCAGTCAGCCTGGCGGCGGTTTTGGCTTGATTGGCATGACGGAGCGCGCCCAACTCTTGGGTGGCAAGCCGGTGATCCAGTCGGCTCCCAACCAAGGGACAATGATTAGCATCGAGATTCCTATCCCCTATGACAACCATCGAGCATAAGATACGCGTAGTGATTGCGGATGACCATCCGGTTGTCCGTCACGGGCTTCGGCAGACCATTGACGCTGACCCGAAGCTCAAGGTGGTAGGAGAAGCCGGCGACGGCGAAGTGGCGCTCGCCCAGATTCAGCAACTAAAGCCCGCTATTGCCGTCGTCGACCTCGATATGCCGAGACTTGACGGCTTGGGCGTGGCGCGTGAAATTCGGAAGAAGCGCCTGCCGGTCGACATCGTTATTCTGAGCATCCACGGAGAAGAAGACCTTTTCCATGCGGCTATGGACTTGGGATCGAAAGGCTACCTGCTGAAAGACAGCGCGCTGGCCGAGATTGTGACGGCTCTCTGGGCGGTGGTCGAGGGCAAATACTACGTGACGTCTTCGCTCACGGCTCATCTGCTCCACCGTCGCAGCCGCGCTCAGGCTTTCGCCTCCGAACGGCCGGGTCTCGACTCTCTCACGCCTGCGGAGCGCCGCATCCTAGCTATGGTGTCGGAGGGCAAATCGAGTAAATCCATAGCGGAAGAACTATTCATCCATTACCGAACGGTTGAAAACCACCGCACCAATATCTGCCAGAAGCTTGGGCTCCAAGGTCAGAGCGCGTTGTTGAGGTTCGCGCTCCAACACAAGCTGGAGTTGTAAAGCCTCAGCCGAACGCTCGTCCGCCTGACCCGCGTCCCTTTCCCGCGAATTCACGGAGCAAAGTCTCGCCTTTCCAGCGCTGGGACGGCGGACCCGCCCGCCCCTGTGTGGAACCACACAGAAAAATGTGTGGTGCCACATGCCCCAATCGTGTGTTCCCCTCTATTCCCTACTCTTTCCAACTTCTATACGGTGACAGTTTGGGGCAAGCTTCGATGAAGCTCTTGATCGTGGAAGACAACGCCTCCACTCGTCGGTTGATCAGGACGATCGTGGCCGGTGTGGCGACACAGGTTTACGAGTGTGCGGACGGCGCCGAGGCGCTCGCATCCTACATCGCCCATCGACCGGATTTCGTACTGATGGATCTCGCTATGCAGCGAATGGACGGAATCACCGCCACACGCCAGATCAGGGCTTCCGATCCCACCGCTAGGATCATCATCGTGACTCAGTATGACGAAGCCGATCTGCGAGAAGAAGCGAAAGCCGCCGGGGCCTGCGGCTACGTGCGGAAAGAGAACCTGCTGGAAGTCGTGCAGCTTCTGCAGGAGGAACGATGAGCCAGGAAGTGGAAGACAAGAAGATGTCCGGCGGGCGATTCTACCCGCCTCACGAGACAGCGAATCATGTTTCGGTTAGGACGGCCCCATGAAATCAGGCAGGCGGCTGCCGACTCCCGCTATCGCCGTGGAATCGACACCGACGTTCGTGATGGGGCGGGAAATGGCTTCGGGAGGGTCACCTCGATCTTTCATTGAAAGGGCACGCGATGAATCGAAGGGCGTCCCGGCTCACGCCGCGGGCGCAGACAATTAACTCACACCAGGGAGAAAGCACATGCTGCATCAACGATCGTTTCGCAACGCGGGCACGGTCCGGACACGGGCTGTCCTCGGCGCGATTCTGATGTACGTTGCGGGGCTTCCAGCAACTGCTCAGCAACAAGAAACACCGATCATTACGCATCCAGTTACAATAACCTCCGGACCGCCGATAACCGGGACACTAACAATAGCGCCCACTGTAGCCCAGCCCGCGATGACGCCTTCCATCAGTCCGTGGAGTCCCGCCAGGGTGCCGAGCGGCCCCGGAACCATGCTGTGCAACGATGCGGGATTGACCGGCGCTTGCGGGAACACTGACGCGGATTACGTTGGCGCGTATAAGCTCAACATGAAATGCGACCAGGGTTTCTACGACCCGATTTACGGCGGCTCATGCTGGAAATGCCCGGATAACGACTCCAACGGCAACAACTGGATACGGTCAGCCAATGCCGTCACGGACGATGATGCCTGCTGGAGGGTCCCCAAAGAGAAGACTACCAGCGCCACCTTCGACAAACTCGGCTGGGCGTGGGATTGCAGCGGCAGCGAGTTCTGGGATGAGCACGACAAGAACGGAAACTGGATATTTTGGGGCGGGGCATGCTGGAGTTGTCCGGAGGAGTATCCCCGCCGCACCGCCTACGCGGTTACCGCTTCCAATGCCTGCGCGACGCCCGTGAACCAGACGTCGCCCGCCGAACTGCTCAAGTACAACGGGTGTCCCACGCCCGACGAGACGACCATGTACCCGAACAAAAGCCTCTCGGATAAGCGAACTCCAGGCAATCCTTTCCTCGACATCGCATCCGGGATCTCAGTAGCTCAAAACGCCGGCGGCGCGTGCTGGGCCTGCCCGGTGGTCGACACCCCGGGAGACTTTCTGGTTGCTCAACGCAACGCGAACACCCTGATTGGCAAAAAGACCGGGAACAACGGCTGCATGATCCAATACAAGTATAAGCCGCCGGTTTTTCCCGAACCGGGACTCTCCGGGCTGGCCGGAGTGAAAGAGGTCTTATTCGAAAAGCAGATCTTCACCCGGCCCAATGACCTGACCAAATACATGTATGGGTTAGCAGCCGCAGCGAACCTGAGCGGGTCGGCCGCCCAGCAGTATGTGGCCCAGCAGTGGGCCGATATCGCCCAGCACCCCTATATGAACAGCGTGATCCGAGCGCTGCTGCTTCAATACATGGGGGATAAGGCGCCCGCCAATATGTATCCCAACGGCCAGGTCCCCACTTCGCCCACCACCGCCGAAACCACTCTGGTGAACTCCTTCCAGACGTATATTCAGTTGCGCAGGACCTATCTGGCGCAGCAAGGCTTGCACATGTATGACGCGTGGTACAACAGCACGCAGCAGTACAACCAAAGCCACGCCCAGAACCTCGGCACTCTATTCTATTACGGTACAGTCCCGCCCGACTTCCAGAGCATGCTGGCCAGCATCGGCGCGGTGTCGGCGGCCGGTCTCGGGACGATCGGTGCGGTTGCAGCGGCCGAGACCTTCGTGAACTCGGTGAAGGTCGCGCAAAGCACCACCGGTGGTGCGGTTCGCACGACAACTCTCTTTGGCATGCAAGGTCTCAAGTTCTTCAGCGCTGGGATGTCGACCGTCGGAGCGCTGGGCGGGGCGCTTGTCATTGAGGCAGTGGGCGCGATCCTCTCATCGATAGCGATAGATCAACTTACGGAGATCCTTACTGCGCGAGATAAGCTGGTGGCCGGCGTGACGGCGGCCCAGCAGCCGGTCAATCTCAGCAGCCTGAGTGCTGACCAGGCCTTGTACTTCTGGGGGCTGGCAACCAGCGTGAATTCGGAGCTCGAAGACGGTCAGATCGTGGCCATGGCGCAAGCCGCCAATAATGCCGCCAAGCAAAACAACTATGCGCAACCAAAGTAAGCGCCACTTGACAAAGGAGGGTCCGTTATCATGATCGTCACGTCCCGTCGATTCGTTCTGCTTCTTGCCGCAGCGCTGCTTCCGAGCCTTACGGCCGGAGCGACTGTCGCGCACAAAGACGCCCTAGCCGAATTTGTCGCCGCCGGAAAATCTTTGATCGCCGTGCTGGATGGGGTCAAGGATGTGAAAACCGCCAAGGCGGCTCAGTCCAACCTTCAGGCGGCGGTGGTCCGTTTCAATGCCGCCAAAGCCAGCCTGAAGCAGTTGAAGTTCGATCAAACTAACCCCGAGCACCAGGCGGCGGTTAAAACGGCAACACAGGACATGATCACGATTTCGTCCCAGCTCAACGATGATTTGAAACGGATCCGGAAGCTGCCGCAGGTTCAAAACTTGCTGGCCAGCACGCTGGCACAATTATCCTGACTTCGTGCCGGACGAGCCGGGTTTCCGTGAAATCCCAGGCCCGGATGTCGCCCTCTCAACTCTCCGCGGGTGGCGGCTCACCCCTTGCTCTGTTACGTATTGCGTTACCGCTTCCCACACGAAAAATGTGTATTTGGACGTGGAGTATCCCTGGGCCGCCGGTATTGAGCCCAGGTCGCCACGGTCGAAATCCACCACGACGAGCTTGACGTTCGCGGGAATCGTCCCAACACCCTGCGCAGCCACTTCTCTTTCGCCTCGACGTTCTCGCGCTGCTCGACCGTCCCCCGAACATCTTTCCGCTGAAGGGTTTAGGACCTGCCCGTGTGTATCCCGATTTTGGCAGATGTAATTCCTTTTGGAGGCACGGGGGCGGGCAAAAATGTTGGGCACCATAATCACCGACACGGCATCTAACCCGACACAGGTTTTGCAGGGCAGGCTCTGACATGAAGCATGTATTGGCGTCGTTGAACGACCAGTTGAGGGCCGTGTAATCCAGCCTTCAGGGAGAATGACCATGTGGATTGTTAAGGTCGCACTCAATCGTCCGTACACTTTCATCGTGCTGGCACTGCTGATTCTGATTTTGAGTCCGGTGGTGATTCTGCGCACGCCCATTGACATTTTTCCGAATATCAACATACCGGTGGTCGCGGTCGGTTGGCAGTACACAGGAATGAATCCGGAAGAATTAGAGGGCTGGACCACGAGCGTTTATGAGCGAGTGCTGACCGCCACGGTTGACAATATCCAACATTTGGAATCGACTACAGTAAATGGCCAAGCCATCGTCAAAATTTACTTTCAACCGGGCGCAAGTTTAGACACCGCGAACGCCCAGGTTACTGCCATATCCCAGACCATCCTCCGCCAATTGCCACCGGGCACTCTGCCTCCGCTGATCATCAACTACAGCGCCTCGAGTGTGCCGATTCTGCAGTTAGGCATATCGGGAGAAGGCCTTTCGGAGCAGCAGTTGAACGACCTTTCGCAGAATTTTCTTAGGCCACAACTCGTCACCGTTCCCGGCGCTGTGATTCCCTATTCGTATGGCGGCAAGCAGCGGGAGGTAATGATTGACTTGAACGAAGGCTTGATTCAGTCCAAGGGATTGTCGCCGCAAGTTGTTCTCGGTGTCGTACAGCAGCAAAACCTGATCTTGCCTGGGGGGACCGCAAAAATTGGCGAATTCGAGTACGACATTCGCGCGAACTTCAATGCGAAGTGGGTCTCAGAATTAAACGATCTGCCGGTCAAGGTGGTAGGCAATTCCACCATCTATCTTCGGGACGTGGCCAATATCCGCGACGGTTTTGCTGTGCAGACTAACATCGTGCGCCAGGATGGCCGTCGTGGCGCCCTGGTCACCATCTACAAGGCCGGCAACGCCTCCACTCTCGACGTTGTGAAAGGCATACGCGACGTTCTTCCCCGCGCTGCGCAGACACTGCCGCCGCAATTGAGAATTGTGCCTCTGGCCGATCAGTCCATCTTCGTCCGCGGCGCAGTAAACGGTGTCATCCGCGAGGCTGTCATCGCCGCCTGCCTGACGGCTCTGATGATTCTGCTCTTCCTGGGAAGCTGGCGAAGTACGCTGATCATCGCCGTGTCGATTCCACTCTCGATTCTCACCTCGGTGATCGTTCTCGGCTTTCTAGGAGAAACGATCAATACGATGACGCTCGGAGGCTTAGCTCTCGCAGTCGGAATTCTCGTAGACGATGCGACGGTTACGATTGAAAACATCGAGCGGTACTTCGAAGAAGGGCATGCGCAGCGCGACGCCATCCTGGAAGGTGCGGCACAAATCGCCCTTCCCGCCCTGGTCTCCACGCTCTGCATCTGTATCGTTTTCTTGCCCATGTTCTCCCTGGCAGGAGTCTCGAAGTTTCTCTTCGTGCCGCTCGCTGAAGCTGTGGTATTCGCCTTGCTGGCGTCTTACATCCTGTCGCGTACGCTGGTTCCCACTCTCGCGATGTATCTGCTTCGCGCCAAGGAGCACAACGGCGGACAATCCCGCAATCCCTTTGTACGCTTCCAGCAAGCTTTCGGGCGCGGCTTCGAACGGGTTCGTCTCTCGTATCATGGTCTACTGTGCGGTCTGGTTCAGCGCCGAAAGGTGTTTATACCCATGTTTCTGGGTGCATGCCTCGCAGCCTTTCTGCTTGTGCCATGGCTAGGACAAAATTTCTTCCCGGCAAGCGACAACGGTCAATTTATCCTCCATCTTCGCGCCAAGAGCGGGACGCGTATCGAGGAGACTGCGAAGCTCTGCGATATCGTCGAGAACTCAATCCGGCAAGAAGTTCCCAACGAGGAAATGGACAACATTCTCGACAACATCGGATTGCCCTACAGCACCATCAATTTCATGCACTCCACATCCGGCCTCATCGGAGCAGGCGACGCAGATATCCTTGTGTCTCTCAAAGAGAAACATCATCCCACCGCGGACTATGTTCAGCGCTTGCGTGAAAAGCTGCCGCGAGAGTTTCCCGCCACGACGTTCTACTTTCTGCCTGCAGACATGGTTACGCAGGTCTTGAACTTTGGCTTGCCGGCACCCATCGACGTGCAAATCGAGGGATCCGATCTAGACGACAATCGAGAAGTCGCCGCACAAATGTTGCGGGAAATTACTAAAGTTCCGGGCATAGCCGACGCGCACCTACAGCAAGCCTTCGACTATCCGGCGTTTGAAGTGACGGTGGACCGCACCAAGGCAGCCCAGGGCGGTTACGCGGAAAGAGATGTAGCCAACAGCCTCCTGAACTCACTAAGTGGGAGCTTCCAAATCACGCCCATGTTTTTCCTCAATCGGCAGAACGGAGTCAGCTACAACCTGGTGACCCAAACCCCGCAATATGCGGTTGAGTCTCTGCAAGACGTGCAAAACACTCCTCTCAACACCGCAAGCGGCACACGACCGGGAATCCTCGCGGATGTCGCTTCGGTCCATCGAGCGAACGAAATGGAAGTGGTTTCGCATTACAACATCCGGCGTGTCGTGGATATTTACGCGGCTATCCAAGGACGCGATCTGGGAGCAGTAAGCCGCGAAGTCACAAACATCGTCGACGCCAAGCGAAAGTCCTTGCCGCGCGGCAGCTTCGTGAGCGTGAAGGGTCAGGTACAAGCCATGCGTTCTTCCTATTTAGGTTTGCTGGGCGGGCTCGTCTTCTCCATCATTCTGGTCTATCTCTTGATCGTGGTGAACTTTCAGTCCTGGCTCGATCCGTTCATTATCATCACCGCACTTCCCGCTGCGCTTGCAGGCATCGTTGGCTTTCTGTTCCTAACGCACACAACACTCAGCGTTCCTGCCCTAATGGGCGCCATTATGTGCATGGGAGTGGCCACTTCCAACAGCATTTTGGTGGTCACCTTTGCAAGAGAACGCCTCGCCGGCCACGGCGCTCCGTTGCAAGCGGCCGTAGAAGCCGGATTCACACGCTTCCGCCCTGTGCTGATGACCGCTCTGGCGATGATCATCGGCATGATCCCCATGGCTTTAGGGCTGGGCGACGGAGGCGAGCAGAACGCACCCCTGGGGCGCGCCGTGATTGGGGGCCTGCTGTGCGCGACGGTAGCCACACTCGTTTTCGTGCCCTCGGTTTTTGCGCTGCTGCACGGGAAAGGTGCGGCGGTTGATTCTTCGGCGGAAGGCGGAGCTGATGGCTCGCCTACGCTTAACTAGGTCACGAAGGAGCGAAGCATGGCCACCGATAAAGACGACAGCCGGACAGGGAAAGAGACTCATGAGACCGCGGCCCTGACTTCAGGAGCCCCGCACGGCGAGCCTAAATCAAGCAGCGGGTCGCATAACGTGGCTGCCCCGGCGTGGGTCAGCTCAGGGTGCCCGCAAGGCGACCCTAAATCAAGCGGCGGGTTGCATAAGGCTGCCCTCCTGGGCCTTGCCGTACTTGGCCTGACCCTGAGCGTTGCGATTTTCGCGGGAATTCGCTCTCGGCGCCAGTCCGAAGCAAGCCTCACGGTCGCGACGGATCAGGCCGCGATCCCCACGGTTCGCGTGGTCCACCCTAAGGATGGCGCGCCGACTAATGAAATTGTGCTCCCAGGCGTTACCCAGGCCTTCATAGACTCTCCGATTTACGCGCGAACCAGCGGCTATCTCATCCACTGGTATTTCGATATTGGGGCACATGTGAAAAAGGACCAATTGCTGGCGGTGATCGACACGCCGGAGGTTGACCAACAGCTCCAGCAAGCTCGCGGGGACCTGGACACCGCCCAGGCTAACGTCGCTATCGCCAAAATCACCGCCGACCGCTGGCAAGGCCTGGTGAGTGATGGCTCGGTGTCCCAGCAGGAAACAGACCAGGCTGTCATCAACCTAAAGGCAATGCAAGCGACATTGCAAGCCAACGCCGCCAACGTGCGTCGCCTCGAGAAGTTGCAGGCCTTCGAAAAAGTCTACGCCCCCTTTGACGGAATCATTACAGCCCGTAGCACAGACATTGGGGCGCTGATCGATGCGGGCGCAGGTGGAAGCAGCGCGGCTGCTGGTGTATCAGGCGGCGCCAGTACCGAGCCAAGGGAGCTCTTTCACATGGCGGCCATCCGCACTCTCCGAGTCTACGTGGCGGTTCCTGAGGTGTACTCCCCTGGCGTGCGGTCGGGTGGGTCCGCTACGTTGACACTCGATGAATTTCCGGGCGAAACCTTACGAGGCACCATCGTTCGCAATACCAATTCCATCAATCTGGCTTCACGGACACTGCTCGTCGAAGTCGATATCGATAATCCAACGGGCCGGCTCTTGCCGGGCGCCTATGTCTTTGTGCACCTGAGGCTGCCCAACGTGACGCACTCGGTGACCATTCCCGCGGACACACTGATCTTCCGCAAGGAAGGCTTACAAGTTGCGCTGGTTCGCGACGGCAAGGCCCGGCTCGTTTCTGTGAAAATCAATCACGACTATGGCAACAGCGTGGACATCATCTCCGGCCTGCAGCCGACCGATGCCGTGATTGTGGACCCATCGGATTCGCTTGTCGACGGCACTCCGGTGCGCGTGAGCGACAACTCAGCAGGTGGTTCTGCGCGATGAATTACGTATTGGTTACGTTTCGGTATATCGCAACAAACATCGTCGCACTGCTTCTGGTGATGCTGGTTTTCGCGCTCGCGGGCTGCACGGTTGGACCTAAATATGTCAAGCCGAGCGCCCCGACGCCCACGGCATATAAAGAACAACCGCCAGCCTCCTACCAGGGGGCCGACCAGTGGCAGCCCGCGAAGCCAGCCGACCAGGCAAGCCGCGGGAAGTGGTGGGAAATCTTCGGGGATCCGGAACTCAATGGGTTGGAAGAACAAATCGCCACTTCGAACCAGACCCTGAAAGTATCGGAAGCACGCTTCCGCGAAGCTCGCGCAGCGATACGCTTCAATCGCGCCTCGCAGTTTCCAACGATCTCCACCGCGCCGAACGCTAGCTATGTAAAAGCTTCGGACTATTCGCCGAGTTTCCCGTCGAAAGTTGAGGAGGTGAGCACGGGTGATTTCGTGCTGCCCATTGATCTTTCTTATGAGCTGGACCTATGGGGCCGCGTGCGCCGAGCTGTTGCCGCCGCGCGCGAAGAGGCCCAAGCCACCGCTGGCGATTACGAAACTACAAAGTTGAGCCTGGAAGCCGAACTGGCCATGGACTATTTCGAGTTGCGTAGCGCTGATGCTCAGAAACAGCTCCTCGACGATACCGTGAAAGCTTATACCGACAATGTGCAGCTCACGACGCATCGCTACAAGGGAGGCGTTGCGCCGAGATCGGACGTTGCTCAAGCGCAAACGCAGTTAGACGCCACGCGCGTCCAGGATACCGATGTTACCGTCCAACGAGCGCAATTTGAACACGCTATCGCCATCCTCATCGGCAAGCCACCGGCGGAGTTCAGCCTGGCGGCAGCGCCGCTCAAGACTCAGCCTCCAATCATCCCAACTGGCCTTCCGTCAGAGCTTTTGCAACGCCGGCCGGATATCGCCACTGCGGAAAGGCGTATGGCGGAAGCTAATCAGCAAATCGGTATCGCCCGAGCAGCGTACTTTCCGACGGTCACGCTCGACGGAACGGCAGGCTTCGAGGGCACGCGAGGCTCAAACTGGTTTACTTGGCCGGCGGGATTCTGGGCTCTTGGTCCCTCCCTCGCGGAAACTCTGTTTGACGCAGGCCGACGTCGCGCTACCTCTGAATCCGCACATGCAAACTATGACGCCACCGTCGCGAACTATCGTCAGACTTCGCTGACCGCATTCCAGGAAGTCGAGGACAACCTCTCCGCATTGCGTATTCTCGAGAACGAAACACAACAGCAAGATCAGGCCATCGCATCGTCGAAAGATTCGCTGCATCTTTTCACGAATCGTTATCAGGGTGGGGCCGACACCTACCTCCAGGTCATCACGGCCGAAACGATCGAGCTCGCGAATGAACGGAATGCCATCGACATTCTCCGGCGGCGTATGGACGCGAGCGTGCTTCTCGTCAAAGCTCTTGGCGGCGGCTGGGACGTTACCAAACTGCCTACGTTTGGCGCAAACCGCGTTAAGGACTATTGAACTTCCGGATAATCCGGGACAGGCGCCATATTTCCTATTTGTCGAGAGCATGGTTCACGATGCTGGCTCATATTTTGGGCGTCAGGGGGCGGATTACGTCCGCCGGAGTTTTCCGAGGACGGCCGCGCGCACCGGGCGTCAAGCGGCGCAGCGTCTGCCGTTCGAGCGCCTGGGTAAACGCCTTCGGCCCCAGCGGACGTCCGCTGTAGGTGCTGCGACGAATCGCCCGCAGTTCCGATTCCGTTTCTCTCTCCTCCAGGAACTTCCGCCAACTCGCCTCGGACCAGCTCTGGCGCCACGTTGACATTTCCAGGCAGGCGTCGGGATCCGCCGTTCCGCAATGCGCCGCCGCGCTCGACCACGGCCACGCCGCCGCCTGGGAAGAAACGCAGGCCACTGCCGCCGATCCCCCGACCCTGTGCGGATGGAGATTGACACGCAGGAATTCGATCTGGTGTTAAATTGCTGTTTGGGATTGTCAATTGGAAAGGCCACTTCCTATGAGACTTTGCCAGCTTGTTCTGATGCTAATTCTGCAAGCCAGCCTCGCGCTTTGCCAAGGTGTTGAATGCGACCTCCACGAATACAAGCCGCTCGACGGGTTGAAAGCGGCGGTAGTTGCGGGGGAATTGCAGGTGACCTGGCAGGGAGAGGGCGACCAGCAGTTGCGCGCTGGCTTCGCCGTGGTGAAGGGTCAGCCTGTGGTACGGGAACTTGCTGTCCGCAAAGGCGCGGCCGGCTGGAGGGTGCTGGCGCGCAATCTTTCGCCCGAGTTCGATGTGGTCAGCGGCCGGCGGCGCCTCTCCGAGCAGCAGGCAGGGCCTCTCCGCGCCCTGGGAATCTCCATGACGCCCGACGTTGTCGAAAGGGAGAAGTGGAATGCCTTTTGGGATGCGCCGCTTGAGGTTCCGGGATCTGCCGGCACCAATCTGGACTTGCCCCGGACGACACAGGAAATTCGCCGGGCCACGGCCAGTTTCCAAGTCAAGAGTTGCCGGGCCAAGACCGATGGCGCTCGCCTGGAAGTCACCTTCCCCGGCCTCTCACTGGGCGTCTTTGCGGGGGAATTGCGTTTCACGGTTTATCGCGGAGCGAACCTCCTTCGCCAGGAAGCCATCGCCAAGACCGACGAGTCCTCCGTGGCCTACAAATACAATGCCGGTCTGAAGGGTTTTTCCCTTACGACGGCGCAACGCGTAGTCTGGCAGGACGTGGCCCGCACCTGGCAGAAGTACGAGTTCGGTGGCAGCCTCAACACTGATCCGGTAGCTCTGCGCGCGCGCAACCGATTGGTGATCGTGGAAACTGCGGGTGGCTCTCTCGCCATCTTTCCTCCTTCCCACAAGTTCTTTTTCGCGCGCGAAATCGAGCTGAACCTCGGCTACGTTTGGTATCGCAAAG
>Ga0116110_1000352_pt1 | contig 27875 bp, 30 predicted proteins | sample June2015DPH_8_50_FD_89719 | JGI IMG/M metagenome (GOLD analysis project Ga0116110, IMG submission 89719) | Peatland microbial communities from SPRUCE experiment site at the Marcell Experimental Forest, Minnesota, USA - June2015DPH_8_40 | ecosystem: Environmental > Terrestrial > Soil > Wetlands >...
AACTGCCACCGCTCTCACGCCGGACGCCAGCGCACTCCCTATGTTTTTCGAGCTGGGCGCCGACGGAGCCGGGTTCAACGAGCTGATCGTTCGCGCCGGCGGCTTTCGGAACCCCTGCAACCCCGACACCGCTATCCGCACGCTGCGCGAAGGGCAGAATATCCGCAGCGACCAGGACCTTTTCATGAACGGTCCGGAAGTTTTCACATTTACCCTGCAGCGGGTACCACCGCTGATCAAGGCTCTGCTGCACAATGCCGGCAGGCAAATAGACGAGATCGACGGCTTTGTCTTTCACCAGGCCAATCGTTTTATGTTGGAACATCTGGCCAAACGGATGAAACTCCCGGCCGAGAAGTTCGTGATCGCGCTGGAAAATTTCGGGAACACCAGTTCCGCGTCCATACCACTGGCAATTACCACCACGAACTTACGCACGCGGATGCAGGAGTCCGGCCTGCGGCTGCTGCTGGCGGGCTTCGGAGTCGGATTCTCGTGGGCGGCGGTGTTACTGAATTGCGGCCCGGCGGTTTGTCCGGAGTTAGTGGAATACGGCAGGGCGGCGCAGTTGGAAACTCTCGCATGATACAGAACCCGATGGACATGAAGGGGGCGGTGGTCCTCGTCACGGGCGCTTCTTCCGGAATTGGTCGAGAAACCGCCATCGTTCTGAGTCAGTTGAATGCGCGTCTCATAATTACCGGCCGGGACCAGGTGCGGCTGGCACAGACCTTGGAGCAGTTGGAGGGAACGGGCCACCGCGTGGAGCCATTCGACCTGGAGAATACCGACGCCATCCCGAAATGGCTTCGGAGCATCGTGGATCGGGCCGGTCCGCTGGGCGGCCTGGCGCATTGCGGAGGACTGATCCATCTTCTGCCCGTACAGTATTTGAATACCGCCAAGTTCGAGACCCTAATGCGCACCAATGTGACCAGCGCCGTCATGCTGGTCAAGGCCTTCCGCGCGCGCGGGTGCGCGGTTCGCGGCAGCGGAGTCGTCCTGGTCTCCTCCATGGCGGCGTTCGACGGGGACGCCGGGCTCTCCGCGTATGCGGCCGGCAAAGCTGCCTTGATCGGCTTTGCCCGATCGGCCGCCCGTGAGTTGGTGGCCGACGGACTTAGAGTCAACTGTGTCGCCCCAGCGATCATCAAGGGGGAGTTACTCGACCGGGTAGGCCAAGACACGGGACCGGAGCACGTGGAGAGACTGCGGCAGCGACATCCGATGGGTTTCGGGGAGGCGCGCGACGTGGCTTACGCCATCGCGTACCTGCTTGCGGAAACGGGGCGTTGGATTACCGGTTCCACACTGGAAATCGACGGCGGCTACTCGCTTCGCTGAGACGCATCGCCCTCGTCTTTTGATTTCCTGATTTTCCGGGGTGCGGTGGTAGGCAGTCCAAAATTCCGAAGTAAGACTTCGGCCGGGTTTCCCATCGCCAGCGAGTAGGGAGGTATGTCGGAGGTCACCACGCTGTTGACGCCAATGACAGCTCCTTCGCCGATGGTGACACCCTTCATGATATAACATCCGTTGCCAATCCAGGCATGCTTGCAGATGCGCACCGGCCGAATATCCATTGGGTCGTGAGCGACACCGGCGGCACGGAAATCCGCCTCGCGGGAATACCCGTCTGAGTCGGAGATATGGCAGTTAAACGAGACGATTACATCTTCTTCCAGAACCACTTCCCGGTTTACCGTGAAACTCGTGTTCCATCCCACTCCGGAGCGGTCCTTCATAATGAGCTTCGGCTCGTCGCAAACCCGTGTCGAATCAATGCTGACTTGGCCGCCGACGTAAACGTTGTCCCCTACATAGATGCGGACATGTTCACTTATAAGTTGCGACCCGTCTACAGTAAGCCGGCGTCCAACACTCGCGCATCGCGCCTGGAACAGGGGATTCCTGTAGCAAACGGTCAAGATCGAACGAAACAGAATGATCAACAGGAAATGACCCTCGTAGGCCAGGCGTAGCGGGGGTGTGAAAACACGGGGGAGATGAGGAAGCGTGGGATGGACGAAGCTGCGCAGAAAGCGCTTCATGCGGCTAAGCATTCAGACCGGCTAACCGGGCTAAGTCCGCAACCGTGGAGCATTTCGCGAATAGCCTAGGCGACAAAGTCTTTTCAAATTGCTCATCGACAAAAGCGATAAAACCCACCATCGCCATTGAGTTCCATCCTTCCAGCTCCGATAACTCGTCCTCCGCTCGCAGCGAGCCAGCCGGCATTTCCAAGAGCTCGCCAAACTGGTCCAGGAATTCTTCCATCGTCATATTGCAGATTGTAACGCAGAGCGTCCCTGATTCACTCGCCGGGGCAGCCGTACAGGCCGGACCAACGCACCATGGCGGCGCCCCAGGAATAACCGACCCCGAATCCCACCAGCATCACTCGCGATCCTCTCCTGGGGGTCCGCTCGACAGCGGCGTGCTTGAGCGCAATCGGAATGGTGGAGGATACCGTATTCCCACAGTGGCTCATCGTGGTTTGAAACTTCTCCCTCGGGATTCGGAGACGTTTCCTGAGGTGGTCCAACATGTACTTGTTTGCCTGGTGGAAGACGAACAAATCCACATCTTCCAGGCTCAATCCCGCTTTTCGGAGCAGGCCATCCACGGTCTGCGGAATGACCTCGATGGTGAAGCTGAATATCTCGGCACCGTTCATGAACAGATCATTCCGGCTTCGTCGGTTGCCGTCCGCCTCCTCTACGGCCACCCCGGTCTCTGCGGTCCGCGGGCACCGGACTCCGCCAGCCGGAACGATCAGGTTGGGGCCGCCGCTGCCATCGGTACCGTAGATGAAAGGACCGATCAGAGGATCCGGCGAATCGATGGCTGAAACTAACGTCGCGGCCGCGGCGTCCCCGAAAATCGTCCGGACGCTCCGGTCGCCGGGGTTCAGAAACTTGCTGTAGGTTTCCGCCGTTAAGAGCAAAATCTTCGTCGCCTGCCCGGACGCGATCAGACCCTGCGCCAGTCCGAGTCCGTAGATGTAGCCTGAGCAGCCCAGGTTGAAATCCAGTGCTCCCGCCGTTTTCGGGATTCCCAGCCGGTCCTGGATGAGGCAAGCTGTGGTCGGCAGAAAGTAGTCCGGGCTCTGTGTACACAACAGAATATAGTCGATCTGGTCGCTCCGGCAGGCGCCTGACTCGAATAACTTGCGGGCAGCGGCCACCGCCATGTCGGAGGCACATTCGCCGGAGGCGGCGATGTGCCTTTCCCGGATACCCGTCTTAGCGTCGATCTTATCGACGGACCATTCCGGGAACTCCGCCGAAAGGCCCTCCGTCGAGATGGTTCTCTCGGGAAGATAGTACTCAATCGCGGACAGTGCCGCTTGCATCGCAACCTCCTGTCCGCCGAGCGAGACTTATGAAGATCGTTTACCGCGCGGGCAGATCGAGGATGTCACAAGACACCAGTATAGCCGACTTGCCGGCGCAGCCCCTGCAAAGATGCAAGTCCGGGCCTGCGCGCGACGTGCTTAAATGAGAGCATAACGTGAGCATCAATAGCCTTATTCGCGACATCAAGCGTGGCAAGACGCCCTTTTACAGGCTAATTCGATCGATGCTGAAAGGCCTGCTTAACCCTCGCCCTCCGCGCATCCCGGGCTTTCTAAAGCCCCCCTTGCGCGCGTATGACCATGTCCGCGCCGGCATCATTGTCGTTTGTCGCTGGCTGGTTACCGTGTTTTACCGCTATCCGCTGTTCCAGGCCCGGTGCTCGTCTTTCGGCAGGAACGTATCGGTCGGGTGCCTGCCATACGTCAGCGGACACGTCGAAATTCACATAGGCGACGATGTCACAATTGACGGCATGTCGGTCATGTCCGGAAGATTCATCGACCGCCCGCAGTTGATCATTAAGGATCGCGCGCAGATAGGCCGGGGAGTCTGGTTTTCGGTGAACAAAGAGATCGTCATCGAAGAAGACGTGACGATTTCCTTCGACTGCCGGATCTCCGATAACGACGGCCACCCGCGCGCGGCCGATCTCCGCTCCCGGAATGCGCCGCTGGATCCGCGGGACATCCATCCCGTGAGAATCCGCCGGCACGCGTGCATCGGCAGCGGTTCCCAAATCATGAAAGGCGTCACCGTCGGCGAGGGCGCGGTCATCGGGGCAAACAGCGTCGTCATTTCGGACATCCCGCCCTATTGCCTGGCCATGGGCAATCCCGCCGAGGTCCAGTCCCGGAACTACCGATGGCCCGCCGACAAAGCCGCGAGCGCTTTGGAGCGAGAGTGAAACGCGTCGCCAAGTTTCTTCTGCGCAGCCTTAGTTTGCTCGCTGCACTGCCCTTGGCCGCAGCCTCCGGATTCGGCAGGCTGGAAGCTGTATTCTCGTTTTTCGCCCACTGCTGCGCCATGGCGCCTGGAATTCCGGGTGACTACCTGCGCGTGGCGTTCTACAGGCTCACCCTGGTGGAATGTTCCTTGGCGAGCCGCATTTCGTTTGGGTCGTTCTTTGCCCACCGGGACGCCACGGTGGGTCCCCATGTTTACATTGGCAGCTACTGCATCATAGGCAGAGCCGCGATTGGGCACCACACCCAGATTGCGTCCGGCGTCCAAGTCATAAGTGGCGGCCGGCAACATACCCGGAATGAGCGGGGCGAGATCTCGGGCGCGGAACAAGGCGTGTTCGCGCCGGTGAAGATCGGGGATCATTGCTGGATTGGAGCGGCCGCAGTCATCATGGCGGACGTTGGGCCTGGCGCTACCATCGGCGCTGGCTCAGTAGTCTCCCGCCCGGTTCCTGCCCGTTCCGTGGCGGTTGGCAGTCCGGCACGGGTGATCGGCGCCAATGAGCCCAGTTACTGACTCAGGCGCACGCAGCGTCTCGCCGTGAGAATTCTTTACAAGCCAGTGCTCCAGCACCAACAAACGCCAGAGTTGTACGGGAATCCAGCGGCGGCTGGCCGCTTCCTTCAGGGAGGCCCGCAATGCGCCGCCCCGTATCCATCCTTCCTTTTCGAGAACCGTGTCTTCGCGGAGGCGGTCCAACATGCCGCTCCACCGCTTGGCCAGCCAGCGTTCCACGGGGACGGTGAAGCCCTGCTTCTTCCGCAACGCCACTTCCGGCCCGATGCGCCGTCGCGCAATCTCGCGCAGCACCGCTTTCAACCGGCCGCCATGGAAGCGTACTTCCGGGGAGAGCGCAGCGGCGTACTCCCAGATCTTGTGATCGAGCAGCGGCGCGCGGGCTTCGATGGCATAGTACATGGCCGCGCCGTCCACTTTCGTCATAAACTCGCTGGGGAAATGGACGGCGTGATGGTGCGAAAGGGCGCCGGAGAGGAGGTGGCGCGCCGATTCCAGCGACGGCGGGACTTGACGCTCCGACACGAGCCGCCCCTCCAGCCTCTCGCCCAACATGGAACGCCGCTCGTAATACGGAATGCCATCGTGTGCGCGGAGATAATCACCGAGTCCTCCGGTGGCGTAATTGAGAAAGTTCTTGAGCCGCCGCGCCGGACCCGAATCGGGGAGGACGCAGCGCGCCACCCGCCAGGCGGCTGGTGCGAACGCGGGTAACCTGCGCGCGAGCCGTTCCGCCGCCCAGGCGTTCCGGAAGAACGGGTACCCGAGAAATATATCGTCCCCGCCATCTCCCGTCAGCAGCACCGTGGCCCGGCGCTTAACCGCCCGCGATACCCATAGCATGGCCTGTGCGGACTGGCACGGAAACGGTTCGCTATAGGCGTCCACCAGCTCATCCAACGAAAAATCCGCGTCCGGCATGTCCACGATTTCGTGCGGAATGCCCAGCCGCCGGGCGGTATGCTGCGCATCGGCGCTTTCGTCCGAGGAGTCGCCCGATGCGCGCACGGTGAAAGCCTTGATATGCGCCTGGAGCTTACACATCGCCCAGCAGATCAGCGCGGAATCGACGCCCCCGCTCAGCAGCGCGCCGATGGGCACGTCCGAAACCAGCCTCAGCCGGACGGCCTCCACCAGCAGCCGCTCGGTTTCCTCAACGGCCTCCTCGAACTGGATGGGCGAGCCCTCGCAAGTTTCGGGCAAAGACCAATAGCGCCTCTCCGTGGATTGGCCATCCCGCCATTCCAGGATGGTCGCCGCCGGCAGCTTGGAAATCCAGCCGTAAATGGCCCGGTCTTCGGTGACATATCCGAACTCGAGCAAATCCAGGACGGCTTGCGGGTCAAAGTCTCCGCCGAACCCGGCCGCCCTCAGTGCGGCGATGGTCGAGGCAAAAGCGATCTCGCCGTTTCGAGCGCAATAGACCAGGGGCTTCACCCCCAACCGGTCGCGGACCAGGGTGAGCGTTCGGAGGCGGTCGTCCCAAATGGCGAAAGCAAACATGCCGCGCAACCGGGCCACCAGGGCATCAACGCCCCACTCCTGGTAGCCGCGCAGCAGGACTTCCGTGTCACACTGCGAGACGAAACGCCGGCCGCGCCTCTCGAGTTCGCTGCGCAGTTCGCGAAAATTGTAAATGCAGCCGTTGAAAACCAGGCCGATCCGGCCGTCGTCGGAGAGCATCGGCTGCCGGCCGGCATCGCTTAAATCCAGAATGGCCAGGCGGCGGTGCCCCAAAGCCGTTCCAGGCCAACTCGCCAGCCCCTCGGAATCAGGACCGCGCCGCGCCAGCGCGTCCATCATCGTACTGACAGATCGTTCGACGGTCTGAGCCGCTTCAGAAGCAACGCGTCCTGCAATTCCACACACTGGTTTATTATCCGATAGTCAAGCATCTGCCTGCATTCAAGGCCGGAACGCAAGGTATCATTGTTAGGCAAGCGCCCGCGAACCATTCTATGAATGACCGCCGCTTCTCCCTGCTGCTCGTCTCGCACACCTATCCGCCGGTTCTGGGCGGCTCGGAAATGGAAGCCCAGCGCGTCTGCTCGGCTTTGCTCCGGCGCGGACATAAGGTGACGGTTTTGTGCTCGGGAGGGCCTCCCATGCCCGATGTTTCCGCCTGGGTAGACCCGGCCGGGGTTCCGGTTCGGATTTTCGGCCGCCATCGGCTGGCGCGCGATTATGTCTTCGCACTGGGAGTTGCGTGGACGCTGATACGGGAACGCCGCCGCTATCAGATCGTCTACTTCCTCATGCAGGGGCTGCATCTCGCCGTGGGCTTGCCCGTGGCTCGTCTGCTTGGCAAACCCGTAGTCATGAAAGTGTCCGGCAGCGGCATCATCACCGTCATGCGAAGCTCCTGGATGGGAAGGCTGGAACTGTGGTTCCTTCGCCGGTGGGCGCACCGGGTCATGATTCTTAATCCGGGTATGGCCGAGGAGGCTACCGCCGCCGGGCTTGAACCGGAGCATTTGCTGTGGATGCCCAACCCCATCGATACCGATGAGTTCGCTCCCTGCGCCCCGGAGCGCCGCCGCGAGTTGCGCGCCCGCTTCGGCATCGAGCCTTCCGCGCCTGCCGTTATTTTCGTCGGCCGGCTGGCCTCCGAAAAGGAGTTGCCAGCGTTGGTCCGGGCGTTCGCCGACGCGCGCCGGGGCGCTCCGAACGCCACCCTCATTATGGTGGGAGATGGCCCCATGCGAAGCGAATTGGAGACGCTCGCCGCCGGGCTGGGTTTGGACGGCGCCGTTCGGTTTACCGGGCGCCAGACCGGCGCGGAGGTCCGCGACTGGTTGCAGGCCAGCGACGTCTTCGCTCTGGTCTCCTCCAACGAAGGGCTGCCTTGCTCTCTTTTGGAGGCCATGTCGGTGGGGCTTCCCTCCGTCGTCAGCGACATCCCCGCCAACGTCCAACTGGTCGAGAACGAAGTCCACGGCCTGCACGCCGCGTTGGGCTCGCCGGATCTTATCGCGGGCGCGTTGAATCGCCTGCTATTGGATGCGCCCCTGCGCGCGCGTATGGGCGCCGCCGCCAGGCAGCGTGTTCTCGCCGGTTATTCCATCGACAAAGTTATGGATCGGTACGAGGCGTTATTCTCCGAAGCACTGGATACGGAGCAAACCGGCTTATAATCACCCCATGTCAGTACACCGTTCCCTCTCCATCTGTTTCCTCCTCGCCCTCGCTCCGCTCACGGCCCAGGCGCAGGCGCCCGCCGCCATGCTGCTGAAGCCGGCACGCGTCTTCGACGGTGAGGCCATGCATGAAGGTTGGGCCGTGCGGGTGGCCGGCGATCGCATCGAAGCCGCTGGGCCGTCAGCCAGCGTCGATGCCGCCGGCGCCAAGGTCGTCGAATTGCCGGGCGCCACCTTGATGCCGGGCCTCGTCGAGGGCCATTCGCACATCCTCCTGCACGCCTACAACGAGACCGTCTGGAACGACCAGGTGGCGCATGAGGGCCTCGCTCTGCGCGCCGCGCGCGCCGTCAACCACCTGCGCGCCACGCTCATGGCCGGCTTCACCACCATGCGCGACCTCGGCACCGAGGGCGCCGGCTACGCCGATGTCGAGCTTAAGCAGGCTGTCGACCAGGGCATCATTCCCGGTCCCCGCGTGCTCGCCTCCACACGCGCCATCGTCGCCACGGGCAGCTACGCCCCCAAGGGGTTTTCGCTCGAATGGAGCGTTCCGCAAGGAGCTGAAGAGGCCGATGGCGTCGATAGCCTCATCCGCGTAGTGCGCGACCAGATCGGCCACGGCGCCGACTGGATCAAGCTCTACGGCGACTACCGCTGGGGCCCGCTTCCGGGCGCGCATCCCACCTTCTCGCTCGAGGAGATGAAGCTGGCCGTCGAGACTGCCCGCAGCGCCGGAGTGCCCGTAGCCGTGCACACCGCCACGCCCGAAGGCATGCGCCGCGCCATTCTCGCCGGAGCCGAAACCATCGAGCACGGTGACGGCGGCACGCCGGAGATTTTCAAGCTTATGGTGGAGCGCCACGTGGCCCTCTGCCCCACGCTGGCCGCCGGCGACGCCACCGCCCAGTACGCCGGATGGAAAAAGGGCCAGCAGCCCGAGCCGCCCAGCATCGTGCACAAACGCGCCAGCTTCAAGGCCGCGCTCGACGCCGGCGTGACCATCCTCAGCGGCAGCGACATCGGCGTGTTCCCGCACGGAGAGAACGCGCGAGAGATCGAGCTGATGGTCGATTACGGCATGTCCCGTCTGGACGCGCTAAAGGCCGCGACCTCCGTGGCCGGCAGCGTTCTCCACATGAGCATCGGAGCGGTCAAACCCGGCATGTTCGCCGATCTCATTGCGGTCGATGGCGACCCCGCCACCGACATCTCGGCCCTGCGCCGCGTGAAGTTCGTCATGAAAGCCGGAACGGTTTACAAGCCGTAGCGCCCCATTACAATAAAGGTGCACATGAGAGTCTGGAATCGGGCCAAGCTTCTGTGGGGCTACCTCACGCGCCGGGCGAGGCTCGGGGCGCTGCCGGTCGAGTACATTGTCGAAACCACCGCCAAGTGCAATCTCTACTGCCCCATGTGCCCGCGTGAAACCCATCCGCAACCCAAGGCCGATATGACGGACGAGGTCTTCGAACGTCTCGTGCGCGAAGCCGGAGACTCCGCCGAGCACATGATGCTGATCGGCCTGGGCGAGCCTTTCATGGATCCGCACATCTTCGAGCGCATCGAGTTGTGCCACCGTCACAGCATCTCGACGCTGCTTTCGACCAACGGCACGTTTCTCGACGAGCGCTGCGCCGGCCGGATTCTCGATTCGCCGCTGGAACAGATCACGCTGAGCTTCGATGGCGCCAGGAAGGAGACCTTCGAGTTCTACCGTAAGGGCGCGAAGTTCGAGAAGGTGCGCGATAACTTCGTCCGCTTCGCGCGCATGAAACACGAGCGCGGGTCGCGGCTTCAGGTGGTGGTGCAGATGGTGGTAATGGACGGCAATCGGGCGGAGGTGGACGACTTCATCCGCTTCTGGAAGGCCGTGCCGGGCATAGACCAGGTGCGCATCAAGGAGGATGAAACCAACCTCATGCGTCCCGATGCCGGCCACGCAGCCGCCGATTGGAAGCACCCTTGCCACTACCTGTGGCGCGGGCCGATGTACGTCAAGCAGAACGGCGATGTCTACCCCTGCTGCCAGAGCTACATGCTGGATGGCGCGCCGGTGGGCAAAATCGGCGAGCAGCCGCTGACGGAAATCTGGAATTCCGGGACCATGCAGGAGATGCGCCGCCTGCACGCGGCCGGCCGGGCCGGTGAAATCGATATCTGTTCGCGCTGCTGCACGACGATTCCGCACCCGGCGCTGGTGGCCGGCAGCCTCATTTTGCACGGGCGGACCGTGCGGCGGTTGTTGCCGGCGATCGAGAGGCTAACGTACCTTTCGAAGCTGCCGGGCAGACTCTTGCGGCCGGCGCGGGGGAAGCGGGAACGATGAGCTGGGGGCCCCGCTGCGCTACCATCTGGCTGCACTCCCGCGGCTTGGGCGTGATACGGCAACGACATCTGCTCCACGCTCCGTGACGCGCATGAGAAGGCCCGGGAATCGAATAATTATCCGAAAGGAAAACAATGAACAAGACCAGCATGGACACCTACGCCGGGGTGATGGTTGAGATAAAGCTCCGCACTGCTGTAATTGACCTATACCTTTCCGGCCGGCAGAACGCCGGATACACTGCCACCAAGATAGAGGTAATCGGCCTTCAGTTTCGCAAGATATTTGAATTGATTGCACTGTCCTCTCTCGCGGCACATCGGGATCTTTATTCCCAGGCCTACGCAGATTTCGCAAAGCACTGGGAAGCAACTAGGCTATTGAAGAATGTCCGGAATCAAAATCCTACTAGACGGCATTTTCGGGAAAGAGAATTTCAGGAATGAAATATCGTGGAGGCGCAGCCTGCGTCGCTCGTCAATCAGTAGAATTTTACGCCGAGCGCATGACGTTATTTTGTTGTATTCCAAATCGGAACAGTATGCCTTCTATATACAACACGAGGAGAAGAAAGAGAAATTGTTGCGAAAATACAGCCTAACCGATGAACGTGGGCAATACCGCTTGGTTCCGCTATTGGTAAGCGGGAGGAGGAATGGCGAAACAGGGAAACCATGGCGCGGCATTGATCCTAACCTTCGTGGCAAGGCCGGGATGCATTGGATTACTATACCGACGAAGCTGGAATTGTACGAAGAGCAGGGCCTTATCGCTTGGACTTCGACCAAAACAGGTGGCACCCCGTGCCTGAAATACTATCTGGATCAAAACGAAGGGATTCCGCTCTCGGACTTCTGGGACGATATTGATATTATCAATTCGATGGGCAGGGAATCACTTGGATACCCAACACAAAAACCTCAAGAGCTTTTGGAGCGGATCATCGCCTGTAGTTCTAAGGAAGGCTATATCGTGTTGGACCCGTTCTGCGGCTGTGGCACAACGATGCATGCTGCACAAAAACTCAGGCGGGAATGGATTGGCATTGACATCACCCACCTTGCAATTTCGCTCATCGAAAAGCGCCTAAAAGACGCCTTCCCTGGAATCGAGTACGAGGTTCACGGAACGCCGAAAGACCTGGACGGGGCGAGAGCACTAGCGGACCAAGACAAGTACCAGTTCCAGTGGTGGGCCGTATCGCTCGTGAATGCCGTTCCGTTCGCTGGCAAAGAGAAGGGGGCCGATACCGGCATTGATGGGCTGATCTATTTCAAGCCCGAAGGCAAAACGACAGAAAAGGCCATCGTGTCGGTGAAGGGTGGCGAAAATGTGAACGTTGCTATGGTGCGCGACCTTGCACACGTCGTTGACCGCGAAAACGCCAAAATCGGAGTGTTCATCACCCTGTCCGATTCCACCGGCCCGATGCGAACTGAGGCGGTGAAAGCCGGGTTCTACGAGACGCTGTACGGCAAGTACCCCAAAATCCAGATCCTCACCATTCGGGAACTGTTCGAGGGCAAGCAGCCGAATATACCGCTTGTGGACTCTGCTGCATTCAGGAAAGCTCCGAAGGAAGCGCAGGGGGACCAGAACACGCTACCATTCTGAATTATGCCTACAAATGAACCCATAGAGCGCGCTCTTTTGATCCGCCACCCGTGGATAGACTTAATCCTGGACGGCAAGAAAACGTGGGAGATTCGCGGTTAGAAAACCGCCATTCGTGGCACCGTCGGGCTAATCCCGAGCGGTTCCGGCACCATTGCTGGAATATGCGAAATCGTTGATTGTATCGGTCCGCTCACGGCAGACGCATTCCGTAAGAACGCAGCGAAGGCCGGGATGCGTCCCAGAGAAGCGCAACTAGGATGGTATCGGAATACCTACGCCTGGGTGGTGGCGAAACCGCGCCGCTTGAAGAAGCCGGTCCCCTACAAGCACCCGAGCGGGGCTGTCATCTGGGTAAGCCTGGGCACCAAAATTCAGCAGGCCATTCAGGAGCAACTTCGGCGCGCTACGCTGAGCACACAAAAATAACGGATCCTACGCGCGGTTCGGCAGTCGAACTCCGAACTGCCGCGCACCGGAATAGGGATCTACCTCTTAACCTTTTGCCCTACGCACAGTTCCCTTCAATGATTCCCGACGGTATCGGTGGTATTCTCAGCAAACCAGCATCATGGTAGCGATCAACCGCGATTCTTCCCTGTGGTACGGCGTTTCGGGAAGCGACCTTCGGCTCCCGCTTGCGCGGCATTCCGGCCATCGGCATGGGGCCTGCGGTCGGGAGATAGCACGGCTGAAAAAGGCGGCTACTTGGCGCTGTGGTAAACTGGCTGACTGCCAAGTTCGATGGTGAGACGCCGCATCTGCTCTCCGGGGAGTCGGAAAGCTGAAAACTCCCTTCAACGCACACTTCAGGCACTACCCCTTCCCCCTCGGCAAGCTGAATCGGGTTACAATGATTCTGCCGTTTGGTTCACCTGTTTTGCTTTCCCGAAAGGGGTTTGGGGGATTGGCATGGAAAAACCGGCGCAGAACATTCAGGACAGTTTCTTAAACAACGCCCGCAAGGATAAGGTTATCCTCACGATTTACCTGATGAGCGGCGTCAAGCTCTCCGGCCGGATCAAGAGTTTCGATAAGTACTCGCTGGTGCTGGAGACCAACAACCAAGAGCAACTGATCTTCAAGCATGCCATTTCGACGGTGGTCACGCAGAAGACTGCGCATTCCTACGCCGGCAACTCGTCGGTGACGGGCCAGAGCGCCGCGGGCGGAATTCCGCCGGGTGCGGCGGTCCACGCAGACTCTTCGGAGGCTTAGGACACGGCACTCCGCAACCCCGTTCGAGAGCGGGCGATTCTGGTCGGGCTGGAGTGGAAATCGCGCGGCGGGGTGCCCTCTGGGCCCGGCCGCAGCACAGCCGTTCCGCCGGAAGAATCCCTCGAGGAACTGGCCGAACTGGCCGCCAGCGCGGGGGCCCAGATTGCCGAAACCGTGCTTCAATCGCGCCCGGCTCCGGACGCCGCCACCCTCATCGGCCATGGCAAAGTGCAAGAGATCGCGGCCGCCGTCGTGTCCCGCGGCGCCGATCTGGTGATCTTCGACCACGACCTCTCTCCCACCCAGCAGCGCAACCTCGAAAAGGCCCTGGACGCCAAGGTCATCGACCGGACCCAACTGATCCTGGACATCTTTGCATCGCGTGCGCGGACGCGTGAAGGCCGCCTCCAGGTGGAGTTGGCGCAGTTGAACTACCTGCTGCCGCGCCTCACCGGGCATGGCGCCGAGATGTCGCGGCTGGGCGGCGGAATCGGCACGCGCGGACCCGGCGAAACCCAGCTCGAAACCGACCGCCGCCGGATCGCCCGCCGCATCAAAAAGATTGAGGACGCCCTCGAAGGAGTGCGGGCCGGCCGCGCGCTGCACCGTCAGAGACGGAGCGCCGTCCCGCTGGCCACGCTGGCGCTGGCGGGCTACACCAACGCCGGCAAGTCGACCCTCTTCAACCGGCTCACCCAGGCGGGCGTGGCCGTGGATGCGCGCATGTTCGCCACCCTCGATCCCACCGTGCGGCCGCTCGTCCTGCCCTCGCGCCGGCGGGTGCTGGTGAGCGATACGGTGGGCTTCATCCGCAATCTGCCCACCACCCTGGTGAAGGCATTTCGCGCCACCCTTGAGGAGGTGACGGAAGCGGCGCTGGTGCTGCACGTGGTGGATGCCTCGTCGCCCTCCGCCGCCGAGCACACCACGCACGTGCTCAAGGTGCTGGCGGAGATCGGAGCGGCGGAGATTCCGCAGCTCCTCATCATGAACAAGATGGATCGGCTGCCGGACGGAGCTGGCCGCCATGCGAACAAGCGCGGCGTGGCGATTTCCGCCCTCACCGGCGCCGGCATCGACAAGCTGCTGGCAGCCATCGACGAGGCCCTCCCTCTCGACCCGATTGTGCGCGCCACCTTTCGGCTTTCCTCCGGAGACGGAGCTTCGCTCGCCCTGCTGCACGAGTTCGGGCAGGTGCTCCAGACGCGTTACTGCGGGGAGTATTGCGAGCTGGAGGCCGAGATTCCGGAATCTCTGCAACGCCGGCTCGAGGGGCGCAAGCGGGAATCCACAGCCGCTGTGGAAAAGTTTGTGGGAAAGACCGCCAAAGGAATCATTAAAGTGTCGTAACAGAGGCACTTATAACGAATTGAACCATCCCGCAGCAGGTAACCGCAAGTGACTGTCGGGAAATGGTTTAGCCCATTAAACCACAATCGCGGGTGGATGTTGCGGAACCATGACGGAAGAAATGTTATGGAAAGCACGTTTTTCCACAAATTCAATCGGGTAATCCCAGTGGTTTTTGACTGCGGAAAGGCGTCTGCTAAACTTGAATCGGGATGGCGGTGTAGCTCAGCTGGCTAGAGCGACGGTCTCATAATCCGTAGGTCGGGAGTTCGAGTCTCCCCGCCGCCACCAAACGACCGATCACTGCCGAGTGCCACTCGGCCCGCATCAACTGGCTTTCCGCGCGCCCTGCGCCAGGTGGTGCTGGTCCAGTGCCTGGCGGATGAAAGCCTTGATCACCGCTTGGCGGCTCACGTTGAGCTCGGCCGCCGCCTGGTCGAGTTCCTGCAGCATGGAGGCGGTGAAATCCACGTTCACCCGCTGAATGGGGTGCATTATCTTACCGCGGTTCGTGAAGAACCGCGACACATCTTCGCCTCGGTCGGCCATTCGGGCGATGGATTCCGCCGAAGGGCCCTTCTTGCTTTCACGAGTTTGCCTCATATAACTCCCGCTCCTCCCGCGTCGAGCGCCACAGCGTCACCAGGTGGCAGTATTCGCCGAGGTTGTCTTCCCTGATCTCAAAGATCAAGCCGGAATCGCATTGCAGGGTGGTATGACAGTTATACCAAATCATCCCGCGGCCTGCCCGGCAGCATGCGGCCACCCTGGGCCGCAGCGCCGACGGGTATCGACTGTGGAGTTTGCGGCCGGCTGCGAATTCCTGATGTGTCCTTTCCGGATACGCTCTTCCGCTTCGACCATGCATGGCCGCTAAGATAACCCTTTCGACAAGCGTTTTCGCAGGCTCTCTGGCTGGAGGGTAGTTTCCCAGATGGGACTTCTGGGCCAGATGGGTTCACTTCAGCGGCTTGGGCGTCACACGGCCAAGTGGTTCCCGCCGGTCGAATCGTTCATAAACGCTTGGTGCCCACCCATGTGATGAGATCTCGCGCAATTTGATCAAGGCTCTCAACATAAGGTTCGGTCGGAGCCTCAAGCGGCGGCAGCGTCAGAGAAAGAAGGTCGTGCGTGAGCGCAAGCAAGGCAACTACTAAACGGTGGATATCCAAGTGCGAGACACAGTCGTGGACACCTTTGTTTGAGAGACCGTCAATCGCATCAATGCGACGGCCGACGTCGTCCAATTGGGCGAGGGCCAACCTATGTTCGCCACCGCCTAATCGCTCTTCCACGTAAGCCCAGAGCCTGTTCCGGTACTCGGCAGCCGACACTCTGCGCCCCCCTACGAGCCCCTCCCGCGGCGGGTACAGCATGTTCGCCAGCCCCTCCAAGAAGCGCCGGCAAGAAAGCGCCACCTGCGCGATATCGTCGGCGGTTTCGATTCGTTCGAATGCCCGAAAGGCCGCATACAGCGTGTCCTTTAGTCTTGGATCCGAGGCACCCAGCCGTAGCAGGATTTCGTCGGCGATGCTGGCGAGGTGTCCTGAGAGATAACGTTCCAGCGAAGCCTCTCTCTTCGAATGCTCGAAGGATTGGTATGGATCAAAGACCGTTTGCCGAACGCCCGAATCCTCGAAAGTAACCCGAAATCCACGGCGCGTTAGGTCCGCGGCCGTACCGGTGTCCTTCACGTCGGCGCCCTCGCGCTCTTCGAACTTGGGGTAGAAGATTCGGATCTCACCATCGACATACCGATAGCGCGGGATGAGGCTTCGGCGATACAACGTCCAGTGGATCCGGTTTTCGGGGTCAATTTCAATCGCGCCGAGGTAAGCGGTTTGCCGTCTCAGTTGGGCATCAACGTAGTCTTGGGCGTTTTCACTGAGGCCCTGAGCCGCCAACACATAGACTCTTACCGAAAAGAGAGCAGCGGCGAACTCCTCATTTTCAACCGTTCGCCATCTCCGGGGATGATAGCCAAGCAGAGCTTCCAAAATCGCTTCTCGTGCCGCCGCGTCGGGGGCGATGTTATGCACTAGAAGATCACCGGTGAAAATCTCCGCATGAATGCCCTCCCCCGATGCTTCAAGGCATCGAAAGAGCATTTCCTGAACCGATAACACCCATATGGGGCTATACACGCCGGCATCTGCTCGAAAGTGAAAAGCCACGATCACCGTTGGATTATTCTACTACTGGGCGAGGGCCATGTCACGCCATCGCGAAACGAACTCCGCTTCGGGCGAGATCGGCCTTGCGCAATCTTGATCCTAGCGCCTATGCCTGGACTGTGAAGAGCCCCTCGTCCAATCCGCGCTTGGACGCATATCGCCGCTCGAGCAGTGACAACGCCTTGCCTCCGCAGAATCAAACACTTACCCCATTTGACCCCGCGCCAGCGTCATACACTGTTGACGGGGTGCAAATCCGCTATGTTCATTCTCCGAAATTGGCTTCGTTTCGTATTTCGTGTGGTGCAGCCGCAGCGGCCTGCCCCTTTCCCTGAGCATGCTTACGGTGCTCACGCGCCGAAGTCCTTTGCTTTCAACCGCCCGCCAGCCAATTTGGCTTCGTTTCGCCAAATGCCTACCGCGCTTCCGCTTCGATCCCCTCCAGCTCCTTTCCGGCTTCGGACCAACGGCCTTGCGCGGCCAGCTCGCGGTACCTCCGCAGGTGCTCGCGAATGCGCTGCAGCCGCGCATCGGCGGGAGTGGCGGCTGTTGCCGCACTGGCGGCGGGCGCCGGGGTGCCCCCTGAGCCCGGCGCCGCGGCGGTGGCCTCCTGGATCAACTGCTGCGCGCCGCTCGAAAGCTGCGCCAGCGCCTCGTCGTAGGTGTCCGTATAAATCAGCCGGTTGCCCACCGCCAGCACCACCTTCTTCAACTGCGGCATGCGGGCTTCGGTGGCCTGTATGTAGATGGGGTCCACGTACAGGAACGTGTTGCCCACCGGCAATACCAGGATCTGGCCGCGCAGCACCTGCGATCCCTGCTGGTTCCACAGCGTAAGGTCTTTGGAAATGGTCTGGTCCTGATTGATGCGCGCGCCCACCTGCATGGGACCGAAGATGAGCTCCTGCTTCGACAGCAGCAGCACCACTACGTCTCCCAGGTTCTCGCCGTCGCAACGCGCCACCATCAGGCCGATGAGGTTGTCCTTGTTACGCGGGGTGAACGGCACCAGCAGCAGGAACTCGGCCTTGTTCTGGCCGGGCAGCGTGGCCACCACATAAGTTGGGGTCACCGGCTCGGCGCCGTTGCTCTGGCCGCTGGTGTGGCGCGCCAGGTCCCAGAGGTCCTCCTTGTTATAGAACGACTGCGGATCCAGCATGTGGTAAGTGCGATAAATCTCGGCCTGAACGCTAAACAGGGTTTCGGGATAGCGCGCGTGGGCCCGCAGGTCCAGCGGCATGGCCGACGCCGGGCGGAACAGGTCGGGGAAGAGATGCTGGTAGGCGTTGATGATGGGGTCGTCGGGCGCGAAGATGTACATGTGCGTTTCGCCGTCGTAGGCGTCGATGGTCGCCTTCACCGCGTTGCGGATGTAGTTGACGCTGCCCATATCCGGCACATCCACCGCGCGCGAGTAGGGATGCGCGTCGGAGGTGGTGTAGCCGTCGATCATCCACACCAGCCGGCCGGCATCGGTGATCACCAGGTACGGGTCTGCATCCCACTGGAGGAAGCCGGCCAGTTCCTGCACGCGCTCGCGCACCCGGCGGAGAATCATCATGCGGCTGTTGGGCGTGAGGTAGTCGGTCAGCAGAATGTTGGGCTCGCCCTCGCGGACGGCGGCGGCCAGCCGCATCAAAAACGAGGAAATCGGGAACCCGCCCTTGCCTTCGTAACGCGAGGTCACGTTCTTCTCGCCGGAGGGATAGTTGAACTCCGCCTGCGCGGTGTCCACGAAAACCGGCTCGTGGGACACTTCGCCGTAGTAAATCTCGGGCCGCGTGAGCGTGAGGCTCTTGGTTTTGACTTCCGGCGGGGCGTTATCGATCAGCAGCACGGGCAGGCCGTCGGGCGTGATCTGGCTGACTCCCGCCAGCACCAGGCCGTAGCCGTGGGTATAAATGAAGGCGGGGTTGATCCAGTTGGCGCGCGCGGCGGGAAGCTGGCTCAGGTCGAGCTCGCGCGGCGCCAGCAGCACTTGGCGGTACTGGCCGTCGATGGTGTAGCGGTCCACATCGGTGTCGTGGAAGACGTAGTACGGGCGCAGCGCCTGGATCTGGGTAACCGTGTCGTGGAAGGCGTGCCAGTCCCAAAGCCGCACGTTGTCCAGCGTGGGCCTGTGGTGGGCCACGTCGATGGGCGCGTCGGGCTGGGCCTTGAATTCCACCTCGCGAACGCGCTGCTCCAGGCCATAGGCGCTGCGCGTGGCATGGATATGGGTCTGGATGTAGGGGCGCTGAAGCGAGATCTCGTTGGGCCGCACGTAGAGCGCCGAAACGGCCGGCGGCACGGCGAAGGCGACTACCAGCGCCAGCGCCATCGAGGCTCCCAGAATCCAGCGGCCCATCGAGACCAGCACGGCGGCGGCCAGACAGGCCGCAATCAACAGCCATTGGAGCGGCAGCCCGAAGTTCAGGTCCACGTAATCCACGCCTACCAGAAACGTGCCGTGCTCGTTGTAGAGCATCTCATAGCGTCCCAGGAAGAAACGCAGGGCCACGGCCAGCAGCAGCACCACCGTGGCGCCGCGCAGGAAGCGGGATTCCAAACCGCCTTCCAGGCGCAGAAAGCTGAAATCCAGCTCGCGGGCATCCTGCAACTCCCCGAACCGGTGCCGCACTTGCCAGCCGCGCGCCGCCAGCCAGTAAACCAGAATGCAGACGATCGCCAGCGCCAGCAGGTAACTGCGCAGCAGCAGGTAGAAAGGCAAGTCGAACAGGTAAAAGGAGAGCGGCTTCTGGAAGATGGCATCGCGCCACACCGTCGCGGCGGGGGGCAGGCCCCGCGAGCCGGCGAAACGCACCACGGTCCAGGTGTCGATGCACGCCGCGGAAATCAGGTAGCCCAGCAGCAGCAGCGCCAGCGCGCAGATACGCGCGTAAATGCGGTGCTCGCCGAGGGAGGTTCCGGCGAACTTGAGGGCCCGCGCGTGCGCAATCCACAAGGCCGCAAAGGCCAGCAGCGTGGCGGCCGTGAGCGGCGCGACGCTGTAGTAGAGCATGCTGAGCCACGTGCGGAACTGGCCCAGCTCCTTCCACCATTCGATTTCGATGGTGTACGAGGCCAGAACGCGCGCGCTCAGAAGCAACAGGCCGAGGACGACGAAGAAAGCGATGCGGGTGGCTCGGGAGCCGGGGGCCCGGCGCCCGCGTCCAATTTGATACGGCATGAACCAAGCGTAGCACCGGCGACCCCGAATTGCCCGCACAGGCTCATCCTGCTAGACTTAGACATTCTGGTCCTATTCGGATTTTGGGGTTCAAATTGAAGGTCCGCGTCCTAGTCCTGTTGATCGGTGTGTGCGTCTCCATCGTGGCCGAGCCGGCCGCGGAGCCGCCCCAGGTCATTGTCGAGAACTACTGCGCCGCCTCGCTTGGCCAGGTACAATCCTTCCAAGGCGCTACGATGGACGTCGAAATCCAGGCATCCCTCCCCAAGCTGAAGAAGCAGGGGCGGTTGCACGCGCTGCGGCGGATCTCCGCACTGGGCCGCATTACCTATGAAGTGTTGCGGTTCGATGGCGACGGCACGGTAAAGAACCAGGTGATTGCGCGTTACCTCACGGCCGAAGCCGAGACCCAGAAGGACCAGGCTCCGTCACTGGCCGTAACCCCGGCGAACTACAGGTTCAAGTACAAAAGCCGAAGCCAACTCGAAGGGCGCGCCGTCTATATGTTCCAGGTGACGCCGCGCCAGAAACGCCAGGGCCTTTTTAAGGGCGATCTGTGGATCGACGCGGGCACCTACCTGCGCGTGCAGGAATCCGGGTATCTGGTAAAGAGTCCTTCCATCTTCCTGAAGAAGATTGCATTCATAAGAAAGTACAAGATTCGGGATGGAATCTCGGTTCCCCTGCAAGTGCAGAGCGAAGTAGACACGCGGCTGGCGGGCAAGGCGGAGCTGACCATCGACTTCAGCAACTTCTCGATTGACAGCGCCAAACGGGGCGCGATGGGTGATGCCGACAGCCATTAGCGCGGCTGGGAGCTTGTTCGACTGGAGAGCAGATGAGAACGCTGTTTCTGAATCCGCCGTCTTTTGAACGATTCGACGGCGGCGCCAGCTCCCGCTGGCCGGCCTCGCGCGAAATCGAGTCGTACTGGTATCCAGTATGGCTGTGCTATCCCGCGGGCATGCTTCCGGACAGCAAAGTGGTGGACGCGCCGCCCCACAAGATCTCCATCGGGCAGACGGTCGAGATGGCCAAGGATTTCGAGCTGCTGGTGCTCTACACCTCCACTCCCGGTTTCGACGTGGACGCCAAAATGGCCGGGATGATGAAGGACGCCAACCCCAAGTTGAAGGTGGCGTTCGTAGGGCCGCCCGTGACCATCGAGCCGGAGAAGACGTTGCGCGGCGCCAAAGCCATCGATTTCGTGGTGCGGCGGGAGTTCGATCGCCAGATCGTGGACTACGCCAACGGCAAGCCGCTCGAGGAGCTGCCGGGCGTGAGTTTCCGAAAGAACGGCTCCATCGTCAACAACCCGGAAGGGCCGGCTATCGAGGACCTGGATGCGCTGCCGTGGGTGACCAGGGTTTACAAGCGCGATCTCGACATCACGCGCTACAACGTGCCGTTCCTGCTGAATCCCTTTGTTGCGATGTACACTTCGCGCGGATGCCCGGCGCTGTGCACGTTCTGCTTGTGGCCGCAGACCCACTCGGGGCACCGCTGGCGCCTGCGCTCGTCCACTGACGTGGCCAATGAAGTGCGGTATGCGCTCGAGCAGTTCCCCAACATCAAAGAGATCTTCTTCGACGACGACACCTTCAATTACCGCAAGGACCGCACCATCGGGCTGGCCAAGAAGCTCCAGCCGTTGAACTTCACGTGGTCGTGCACTTCGCGCGTCACCACCGATTACGAGACCCTGAAGGCCATGAAGGAAGCGGGCTGCCGGCTGCTGATCGTGGGGTACGAATCGGGCGACCCGCAGATCCTGAAGAACATCAAGAAGGGCGCCACCGTGGAGATGGCCCAGCGCTTCACGGCCAACTGCAAGAAACTCGGCCTGCTGGTTCACGGCGACTACATTATCGGGCTGCCGGGCGAGACGCGCGAGAGCATCCGCAAGACCATCGATTTCGCCAAGCGGCTGGACACGGAAACCGTCCAGGTTTCCATCGCGCACCCGTATCCGGGGACCGAGTTCTACGATTACGTCAAGAAGAACAACCTCATCACCATCGATTCCATGACCGATGAAACCGGGCACCAGCTTCCCAACGTGGTTTATCCGGGGCTGGACCGCGGGGAGCTGGTAGAGTGGGTGGAGCGGTTCTACGGCGAGTATTTCTTCCGCCCGCGCGTGATCTGGCGCATCGTGAAGAAGGCGGTGTTTAACGGAGACGAACGGAGACGGCTGACGAAGGAAGCCCGCGAGTACCTGGCGCTGCGGTCCAAGCGGAAGAAGTTTGTCGCCGAGCACAAGGCGGCCGCGGGGCGCCCCACGGGCCCGGCGCCAGAGCCGGCGAGTACGGGCGACTGACCCCGCGAATGACTCACGAGCACGCGCGACTTCGACTAAAGACCTGGAGTTTCGCCGTCGTCGTAGTGTTCTGCAACGTTTTTGGAAATTTCTTCCTCAAGCGAGGCATGCCGGCGGAGCTGGCCACGCCGCTTGCGTACATCACCGTGCTGTTTCATCCCTGGGTGGCGCTGGGCGTGGTGCTGCTCATCGTGTGGCTGATGATGCGCATGGCGCTGTTGAGCTGGGCGGACCTGAGCTACGTGGTGCCGGTAACGGCGGTGGGATACGTGCTGGTGGCGGTTGTGGGGAAGGTGCTGCTCAACGAGCAAATTACCATGAAGCGCTGGACTGGAATCGGGCTGATCGTGGCGGGGGTGGCGCTGGTGAGCGGCGGCAGCGCTCCACAAACGGCGCATCCCGAGCCCAAAACGGCGGAGGCAACGCCATGAAGTGGCTGCTGATCGGCATTATCGTGGCCGCAACCACGGCGGGTGAAGTGCTCCAGGCGGCGGGCATGCGGCGGCATGGCGAGATCCGCGACTTCCGCCCGGGCGCCATCGGACGCGCTCTGGCTGTCCTGGCCCGCAACCGGTTCGTGATCGCGGCGGTGGCGGCCATGGCGGTTTCCTTCTTCGCCTACTTGGGGCTGCTGACCATCGCGGATCTCAGCTTTGCGGTCCCGGCTACGGCCATCACCTACGTGCTCGAAACCGTGCTGGCCAAATATGTTTTGAAGGAACATGTAAATTGGTTGCGCTGGGCGGGCGCATCACTGGTAATCTGTGGTGTGGCGTTGGTGTCATTGTGATCTGGCTGGCCATTCCGGCGGTTGCGGCGGCGGCGTACTACCTCCTCGCCATTGTGGCGGCCTTGCGGTGGCGCAGGCACATGACCTCGCAGCGCGTGCGCGACGGGACCTTGCCGGTCTCGATCCTCAAGCCCGTTCACGGACGGGACCCGCGGTTTTACGAGGCCATCTTCACGCACGCGGCGCAGGATTATCCCGAGTTCGAGATTCTCTTCGGGGTCAGCGATCCGTTTGACCCGGCGCTCGAGGATATCCGGCGGCTCAGGAGCGACTTTCCCGAGCGGCGCATCGAAGCAGTGGTGGCGGAGACCGACGCTCCCAACGCCAAGGTCGGGGTCCTGGCGGAACTGGCGAAACGCGCGCGGTACCCGCTGCTGCTGGTGAACGACAGCGACATCGTGGCGCCGCCGGGATACCTGCGCGCGGTGACAGCGCCGCTGGCGGACCCCGAAGTCGGGCTGGTGACGTGCCTGTATCGCGCGGAGGCGGATTCGTGGGCGTCGCGGTGGGAGGCGCTGGGAATCGCCACGGAGTTCGCGCCCAGCGTGCTGGTGGCGCGACTACTGGGCCAGGCGGAGTTCGCGCTCGGTTCCACCATGGTGTTTCGCGCGGAGGCTTTGCGCCGGATGGGCGGCTTTGAGACCATCGCGCATTACCTGGCCGACGATTACCAGCTCGGGCGGCACATCAGCGAGATGGGCTCTCGCATCGAGTTCGCGCCCATGGTGGTGGAGACGGATCTGGGCGGGGAATCGTGGGCGCAGACGTGGCGGCACCAGTTGCGGTGGGCGCGCACCATCCGGGTTTCGCGCCCGGGTGGCTACTTCGGGTACGTGGTGACGCACGCCACCTTGTGGGCCTTGGTGGCGCTGGCCGTCGGGCAGTGGTGGGCGGCGGCGCTGGCGCTGGGGCTGCGCATGGTTGCAGGGGTGGTGGTGGGCGCGGGCGTTCTCGGGGACCGTCGCGTAGCCAAGGATTTCTGGCTGATGCCGCTGCGGGACCTGTTCGGATTTGCGGTCTGGCTGGCAGGACTTTTCGGCCATACCGTCGAGTGGCGGGACCGGAAGTTGCGCCTTGGTCCGGACGGCCGAATCCACGCCGAAGAGCGCAAACCGGAGCCAATTTATCACCATTGACGCCGCGCACCGCCAGCCGTTAGCCTGCAAATTTCCGGAGGTTATCTTGATTCTCTTGCTCTTCGGCCCGCCCGGATGCGGCAAAGGCACGCAGGCGGCGTTCCTTGCGGAGCGCTTCCACATTCCGGCCATTTCCACGGGCGAAATGTTCCGCGCCGAGCGCCAGGCCGGCACGGAGCTGGGCAAACTGGCATCTGCGATCATGGCGCAGGGCGGCCTGGTCGGCGACGAGATTGTGAACGGCATCGTGGCCAGCCGCATTTCGCGGCCGGATTGCGCCGGCGGGTTCCTTTTGGATGGCTACCCCCGGACCGTGCCGCAGGCCATCGAGTTCGCGGCCCTGCTCCAGCAGAAAGGGCTGCCCAGCCCCGTGGTGATTCACCTGGATGTAGCCGACGACTTACTGGTGGCGCGGCTGACGGCGCGCCGCCAATGCCCCCAGTGCAAGCGCATATACAACCTGCTGTCCCAACCGCCCAAGGTGGCGGGCCAGTGCGATGACGACGGTGCCGGCCTGATTGCGCGGGAAGACGATCAGGAGGCGGTGATCCGGCAGCGGCTGCGCGCGTATCACGAGCTGACCGGCCCGATCCTGGAGTGGTACGGCGCTTCCGCGGTGCACAGCGTGGATGGCGGAATGGCGCCGGACCAGGTGGCGCGGGCCATCGAGCGGGTAGTGGAAGCGGCCGAGAGGGCCGCTGGGTAAGGGCGGCGGGCTGGAAAGAACTCTCAGGAGCGCCCGCACCCGATCTCGGAAAGCATCTGTTCGATATCGGCGGTGGGCGCGTTCAAGGATGCCAGACGCGCCACGGGATCAACGGAACGACGGAGGGCACGGCGCACCCACTCGCCTTTCGATACGCACTCGCGCTGGGCAGCCTTGCGAAGCTGCATGTCCAGTTCTTCCGGGATGAGCAACTGGAGACGATGACTCATACGAGAATGCTAACGCACTCCCGCGGAGGCTTGGGTGGGGCCGCGGACCAAGTTGTACCAAGCGAAATGCAGGCAGTACGCAGCCCAGAGGTTCTTCCAGGATTGTCCCGTGGTGAACCCGTCCGCCCATACGAATGTCAAGGAAAGACTCCTTGAAATTCGTACCGGGGTTACGTATACTAAAGTCGTGCCGAAAAAGAAACTTCCGCCGGAGATCCGGGATTATTTCGTCAGGATGGGAAAAATGGGCGGAGCGCTAGGCGGCCACGCCAGGGCTGCCAATATGACGCAGGAGCAACGGAGCGAAAGCGCGAGAAACGCGGTCACAGCACGTTGGAAACGCCGCAAAGACGATGATTCTAAGGCTTTTCCCCCTTTGACATAGCAGGGTGGTACCATTGCAATGTTTATCTGTGATGTTACAGTTGGAACTAGGAGGAGTCTTGTGCCGGAGAAAAGGATTAAGACGCAGGTTCCGCTTCTTGGACTGGTGGACGCCTTCGTGGTGGGCGTTTCCGAATCCACTGAAAGATGGACGGAAATCAAACTCGACGATGGCACGGCACTTCGGCTTAAACCTGTTGTTCTTGAGGCGCTGCGCATTGACGGCCAGTACGATCCGGACGGGAATCCAATGTACGCGCTCAAGGCCAACCAAGTCATGATTGTTGTCAACGCACCGGATCATCTTCGTAAAGGCGGAAGCGGGTCTAAGGGAGTCCACTAGAAAATTTATGACTCAACAGATTTCGATTACGCAATCTCCGTCAATTTCCGTTATTCAGCGGGCGTATGAATTGCTTCTGAAGGAATCAAGGATGACGTTTTACAACTTCGAGTCCGCGCCTGCGATGGGCCTTCAACCTGGAGCGCGTCGCGGGCAAGGATCCAGGAAAAAAGCGCAACACATCCCGAGCATCGGGACTTGCGCCTTTCTGTTCCAAACTCCTGCCCACGTTACGCTCGCAACCACTCCCCCCGTGAACGATTGGATGAAGTTTAAGCGGCTGGTCTCAGAATGGCACTGCGAACGGGGAGCAATGTCTTCCATAACAGAGGCGGTTCTTTGCCCCGCTTACCAAAGCCTCATTGGAATGGGGGAGGCAGCGGTCCCATTCATCCTGTCGCAGCTCGAGTCTGAAGGTACCAATCCAGACCAGTGGTTCTGGGCATTGAGAGCGATTACGGGGGCCGATCCTGTAGAAGAGTCGGATCGCGGAAACTATTTAAGAATGGCTGAGTCTTGGTTGAAGTGGGGCATGACAAACGGATATGTTCGGTAGTTGGCCGCAGCACGAACTGCCGAACCTGACCGCGGACACCTGTGAGATAAGAAGTGATCCAACAAACCAGTACAACTGCATTGCTTGGGCCGCCGGAGAGAATTTTCGCAACTGGTGGCCCGACCCGTTGGGCATCGGATACTGGCCGCCAGGTGTACCGCGACAAGTGACGACAGAGGCTTTCATGTTAGCCTATGGCGCTTTGGGGTACACGCTCTGTTTTGATGGAGCGCTGGAAGTCGGGATGGAGAAAATAGCTCTGTACGGCAAAGGACAACCTGGAGTAGAGGTCCCGACACATGCGGCACTTCAACTTGAATCCGGGGAATGGACAAGCAAACTCGGGCCATTCGAGGACATCTATCACGCCACTCCAGAAGCGGTAGATGGCCCCGTCTATGGTAGGGTGCTCTGTTATCTATCGCGACTACGTCCGAGCATTGGCGATGCCGGCCCAATGGTCTAGCGCGCAGCGTTGAGTACGTCAGCCAGAATCCAGCGGACTACTGGAAATTGGGGCCAGGCGGCGGGGTAGAATGAACTCGTCTGGCATGTCCCTGAACCACACCCCCATCACCGAGGAGCTGGCGGAGTACATTCGCCGCGTGACGCTGCGCGAGCCGGAAGTGTTGAGGCGCCTGCGCGAAGAGTCGGAGGGCCGCCGGCCCGGCAACATGCAAATCGGGCCCGAGCAGGGGCAGTTCCTGCACCTGCTGGCTCGCATTCTGGGGGCGAGGAAGACGCTCGAAGTGGGGGTCCTTATGGGTTACAGCTCCACCTGGGTGGCGCTGGCTCTGCCGCCCGGCGGAAGGGTCGTGGCGTGCGATTGCAACGCGGAGTACGTGGCCCGCGCCCGGCGCACGTGGCGCGAGGCCGGCGTCGAAGACAAAATCGAATTGCGGCTCGGGCGGGCGCTCGAAACCCTCGACGCGCTCCTGGCCGAAGGACTGGCGGGCACGTTCGATCTGGCCTTCATCGACGCGGACAAGGGGAACTACGCGAATTACTACGAGCGGTCGCTCGAGTTGCTGCGCAGCGGCGGGCTGATCGCCGTGGACAACGTGCTGTGGCACGGGAGGCTGCCCAACCCCAATGACCACACCGTGGACACCGAGATCATGCGCGCGTTCAACCGCAAGCTGCACGCCGATGAACGAGTGGCGTTGAGCCTGGTGACGATGGGGGATGGGCTGGCGCTGGCGTCGAAGCTCTGAGCCTATTCGATCAACCCATTTCTTACCGCAAACCGTACCAGGTCGTTGATGCTGTGCAGGTTCAGTTTTTCCATGATGCGGCCGCGGTGCGCGTCCACGGTGTAGACGCTGAGGTTCAATACGCCGGCGATCTCCTTGTTGGTCTTGCCTTCGGCCAGCAATTGTAAGACCTCGCGCTCGCGGCTGGTCAGCAGGTCGATGGGGTTGGTCACGTGGCGGCGGTAATCGTCGAGCACGGCATTGGAAACGGCGGGGCTGAGGTAGCTTTCGCCGGAAGCTACCGCGTGGATGGCCGCCACCAGGTCGGCGGCGCCGGAATCCTTGAGCAGGTAGCCGCGCGCGCCGGCGCGCAGGATTTCGCGCACAT